>UMHQ01015927.1_pt1 | contig 11173 bp, 14 predicted proteins | sample 1965531 | NCBI WGS metagenome assembly UMHQ01 (sample SAMEA4836098, study PRJEB28245) | human gut metagenome | biome: gut microbiome; material: fecal sample | place: Denmark | collected 2008
CGTCCTCCTGCCAGTGGGGGGTGTCCAGGCCGTTGATGCGCACAATGACCTCGGTGTCTCCGTAGTCCACCGACTTGAGGGCGTGGTACAGAGAGAAGCGGGCAGCGTCCTTCTGGTTCTCCGCCACCGCGTCCTCCAGGTCCAGCATAATGGAGTCACAGCCGTAGATGTAAGCGTCCTTGATGAGCCCCGGCTTCTGGGCGTTCATAAACATCATGGTCCGGCGCAGCCGGAACCGCTCCGGTCTGGGACGAGGGATCATCGCACAACACCTCCCCAGGGAATATTCTGCTCCGACGCTCCCCAGCTGCGGAACACCGCGCACTCCACCCGGGCCTTCAGGGTGCAGTCCAGGCCCCCCTTGTCCACCACGGTCACCCGAGCGTCGGTCACCCCCAGGCGCTCCAGGGTCTCCAGCACTGTAGCCTTGATCTGACGGCCGTACTGGTTCATCACGCTGCTGCTCAGGTCCAGCTCAAGACTCCCCTCGCCGGGCTCCACCGTCACCTGGGCGTCACTGGACTCCAGCGTCCCCGCCACGGCGGGCTTCAAAATATTCATATCTGACCTCCTTACCTGTATCCAGAAGCTGCCATGAATTCTCTCTGTCAAAAAGAGTAGCACGGGGCATATTATAATACAAATACAATTTTAGTTATCATCTTCATAGGGATTATCCTATGATTTACTTGACTTTCTGCCCTCCGCCTCCATAAAATAGAGAAAAGCCATTTAAAAAGGAGAGACGGCGCTTTATGAATTTACGGCAGGCTTTGTACATGAAAACCATTGCGGAGAAGGGCGGAATTACCGCCGCGGCCAAACAGCTGTATATCAGCCAGCCCTCTCTCAGTCAGATGCTGCGGCAGATCGAGGAGGAGGCTGGCGTACCGCTGTTTGACCGGAGCAGTCTGTCCTTCCGCCCCACATACGCCGGAGAGCGGTATCTGCATGCCGCCTCCGTGCTTCTGAACACCAATGAGATCCTGGAAAATGAACTGCGGGAGATTCGCGGGGAGGAACGGGGGCGTCTGCGCCTGGGAATCAGCATGCTGCGGTCAGCCCAGCTTCTGCCCTGCGTTCTGCCCGAGTTCGCCAGCCGTTTCCCCAAGGTAGAGGTCGCGCTTCAGGAGGCCGGCAGCGCCAAGCTGGAGCAGCTGCTTCAAGAGGGGAGCGTGGATATGGCGCTGGCTTCCACCGAACCGAACAATCCCCTGTTGGAATACCGTCTGCTTCAAAAGGAGCGAATCGGTATTTTGGCTGGACCTGCCAGCCCCCTGGCCCAGCGGTTTCCCCCTGGGACGGCCATCTCCCTAAAGGAAACGGAGAATGGGCGCTTCGTGGCGCTCAAGGCGGGGCACAGCGTGCGGGTCATCCAGGACCGCCTCTTTCAGGAGCACGGCCTCCACCCCGGGTTCTTTCTGGAGACCGACAATATGGAAACAGCCCAGCAGATCGCCCTCCGCTGCGGCTGTTACCTCCTCTGCCCGGACAGTTATCTGCCCTCCGGAGCGCCTTTTTATCCGCTGGACGGCTATGAAAGCCGGAGGCATTTCTACGCCTGTCTTCGCAAAAAAGAACATGTCCCCCAGTATGCAGAGGCCCTTCTGTATCTCATCGTTCAGTATACCTCCGAAGGAGCCGCCCTTTTGAATGCGGAAAAATAGACAAAGTTCTCGCAGATATTTTGTGATTTTTTACCGGCTCGATCCGAACTCCAGCAATTCTTTCAGAAATTGGATGAAATGAAGCGTATAGTCCGGCAGCTGCCGTTCCTTATAGTAGGCCACTGAGAACTCCGCATACTGCTGCCGCTCCCCCACGGAAAAAATCTGCGGCGGATTGATAAAGTGCATGTGCTGCAGATAGCTCTCCAGGCAGAAGGCCACGCCCAGCCCCATGGAGGCCATTTGGGCATGACCCGTCAGACCGTCATCCTGGCCTTTAACTTCGGCGACGGTTTCGGCAACTACATCTTCCCCACCTCCACTGCCCTGATGGGCCTGATCGGCGCAGCCAATATCCCCTATGACCGCTGGATGCGCTTTATCGGAAAGATCTTCCTGCTCTGGGTCCTGGTGGGCTGCATCCTGGTGGCCATCGCCCAGGCCATCCAACTGCAATAATGATACATCGCGAAAGGAGCGATCTCTGTGACGAAAGAAGCCTTATTTGCCTGTGTGGAGGAACAGCGCGCCGCGCTTCTCTCCATGGCGGACGACATCTATGACCACCCGGAGCTGGGCTTTCAGGAGTTCCACGCCCAGAAGGTGCTGACCGATTACCTGAAAGACTGCGGTTTTCAAGTGGAGCTGGGAACCGGCGGGGTGGAAACCGCCTTTCGGGCGGAGTTCTCCAACGGTCAAGGCGGTCCCCGCATTGGACTTCTGTGCGAGTACGACGCCCTGGAGGGGTTGGGCCACGCCTGCGGCCACCACATGCAGGGCCCCGCTATCGTCGGGGCGGCCAAGGCCTTGAAGGAGCACGCCGGGGACAAGCCGTTCTCCGTGGTGGTCTACGGCACCCCGGCGGAGGAGACCGCCCACGGGAAGCTGCGCATGCTGGAGCGGGGGTGCTTCCAGGACATTGACGTGGCTCTGATGATGCACGGCTCCCCCACCACCACCGTAGACGTGAAGTCCATGGCCATGTCCAGTTTTGTGGTCACCTTCCACGGGAAGAAGGCCCACGCCGCTCTGAAGCCGGAGGACGGCCGCAGCGCCCTGGACGGCCTGCTGATGGCCTTCAACGGCATCGAATTTCTCCGGGAGCACGTGCCCGAGGACACCCGCATGCACTACACCATCCTCCAGTCCCCCGGCCCGGCCAATGTGGTGCCCGACACTGCGGCAGGGAAATTCATGCTCCGGTCTTACTCCCGCAAATCTCTGGATGCCGTGGTGGAGCGGTTCAAGGAGATCATTCAGGGCGCCGCCCTCATCGCCGGGGTCACCTATGACATGAAAGAGGGGGACCGGCTGACCAACAAAATTCCGGTTCTGAGCCTGAACCGTCTGATCATGGAGAACGCCGAGCTGGTCCACGCCCCCCGCATCAGTCCTCCCCGGGAGAAAACCGGCTCCAGCGATTTCAGCAACGTGATGTATCAGCTGCCCGGCAGCTGCATCCGGGTGGCCATGGTCCCCAAGGGGACCTCCTCCCACTCCCTGGAGTTCCTGAACGCGGGCAAAGGGGAAGAGGCCCACGAGGCGGTGCTCATCGCCGCGAAGGTGCTCAGCGGGACCGCCTGCGACCTAACCGAAAATCCCGTCCTGCTGGAAGAGATCCAAGCGGAGTTCCGTGAGAATCAGGAAAAGCACAGCTGACCCGCTGCCCCTTAACCTATCTGCAATTCATTTTCCATATCCCTGAGCAGAATGCCGCAGAGCCGGGCCCCCCGGTTTCTGTGGCATTCTGCATTGACAGAGGCATGCAGTCTTCCGTCCCCGCCGGCTGCCGGAACTTCTATTCTAACCGGTGCGGCCGGTGTCCATCCCTCAGGCAGCAATAGACCTGTTGATCCAGGAGCACGCCAAGCACCCGGACAGCCCCTACATGTTCCCCTCGCCCCTCACCGGAGAGATGTACCATCCCGACTCAGTGGTGAACCTCCACAAGAAGATCTTAAAGGACGCTGGGCTAGAGCACCTCAGATTCCACGATCTCCGTCACACCTTCGCCACCACAGCGCTGCAAAACGGTGTGGATGTAAAAACTATATCCTCCATGTTGGGCCATTTCGACGCTGGGTTCACTCTGCGGGCCTACACCCACGCCACTCGCCAGAAGCAGGACGAAGCTGCTGCCGCTATGGGCAGCTTCATGGAGCAAGTTCGATAAAGGCAGAAAGAAAAATACGCCGGACAGGAAGTCCTTCTTCCTGTCCGGCGCTCTTGTGTCCATTGTTTCCGTTGTCTCATTTCCGCGTGTGGGTCACGGTGTGGGTCAGAAATTTTTGGCCAACCCACAAAGTAACTTTTTGCAACAAAAAATCCCCAAAAATCGAAGTTTTCGGGAATTTTTGAGAAGTCACTACAATCTGAATATTTTCAAATTCTCTGCAAGCGGACAGAACTGCACCCACCCGGCCTTCTGGCCGGCGGCGCGAGTGCGCCGTACAAGCGTTTTCACCGCAGGTGAAAACCTTGGCGCAGGGGCGGCTTTGCCGACCCCGAGCATTGAAATCCCGAAGGGTGGAGACCGCCTTCGGCGGTCGGAGCCCAAAACGAAAGGACATCCTTTCGGATGTCATTTCGTTTTGGAGCTGCTACCCAGATTCGAACTGGGGACCTCAGCCTTACCAAGCGACTTTTTGAATTTTTTCTAACTATTTTTTGCGCTTTATGGCCATATCTGCTCCAATCCGCTTGCTTTCCGTCACTCTTTGAATGCACTGCCTCCATATACTCCGCACCGCACTGTGGCTGAAAATGTGGTCAAAAACGCTCCCAGCCCTTTGCCAGAAATATTTTCCAGACTGGGGCAAGGAATCATTCCTGGTAAACGCCCGAAAATAGGGTTTCATAATCAGTAATGACAGAAGATTGAGGAAAGCATTTCTCCTTCAACGTACGGCATATTTGTCCAGGAGCTGTATCGTATAGCGGATCTCTTCTTCGGTGGCCGCCGGGTGGATTGAGCAGATCAGCAGAACGGTCCGGCCCTTCAACTGGGCCGTCAGCACGCAGGCAAAGCCAGCCTCCACCATGCGCTGGGAGATCACCATACTGCGTTTGTCCTGTTGCTGTGGAGCGAGTCCCTGCGGCGCATAGCGGAAATTCACAATAGCCAGCTCGACCTCCCACTTCGGCTGGTTCCGGAGCATGGACTCCACCCACTGTTTTGGGACAACCTGCCAGCCATTGGATAGCCCCTTGCTCAGGCGGCTGTCGGCAGAACTCTCCATCCAAGTGCCGCCGTGGGGATACTACCACTTCGTCCAGCCCTTTGCTGAGACAGACGATCTGACGCCCCAGGAGGCCCATGTCCATGTTTCTCCCGCGTCCCGTGCTGCTTACGGCGGGGCGGCGCCTGCGGGGCCGCGCACCGGAGGAGCGCCGAGGCCGGCTCTTATGCCTCCAGTGCCCGGAGGAGGTTGATCATCTCAATGGCGCTCTGGGCGCAGTCCGCCCCCTTGTTGCCCGCCTTGGTGCCGGCGCGCTCAATGGCCTGTTCGATGGTGTCGGTGGTGAGGACGCCGAAGAGCACCGGTACGCCGGTCTCCAGCGACGTCTGGGCGATGCCCTTGGACACCTCCGCGCACACATAGTCGTAGTGGCTGGTGGAGCCCCGGATCACCGCCCCCAGGGCGATGACCGCGTCGTACCGCCCGCTTTTGGCCATCCTGGCGGCGACAAGGGGGATCTCAAAGGCCCCCGGCACCCAGGCCACATGGATGTCCTCCTGCCGGACGCCCCGGCGCAGCAGCCCGTCCTCACAGCCGGACAGGAGCTTGGAGACGATGAACTCGTTGAATCGGGCGCAGACCACGCCGATCCGCGCGCCCTCCGCTACCAGATTTCCCTCATAGATCTTCATGACAAATTCCCCCTGATCAGATTTCGTTTCTTTTCCCTCGACCGGCGGGCGCCGGCCCTCAGTACCGGACCAGATGGCCCATCCGCCGCTGCTTGGTCCGCAGATAGCCGAGGTCCTCCGCCGTGGCGGGCATCTGGATGGGAACCCGCTCCACGATCTCCAGGCCGAAGTCGGACAGCTGGTAGATCTTGTCCGGGTTGTTGGTGAGAAGCCGCATGGTCCTGACCCCCAGGTCCCGGAGGATCTGGGCCCCGATCCAGTACTCCCGCAGGTCCGGGGCAAAGCCCAGGCGCACATTGGCGTCCACGGTGTCCAGCCCCTGCTCCTGGAGGGCGTAGGCCTTCAGCTTGTTGATCAGGCCGATGCCCCGGCCCTCCTGGCGCATGTACAGCACCACACCCCGGCCCTCCGCCTCGATCTGTCCCATGGCGGCGGCCAGCTGCTCCCCGCAGTCACAGCGCCTGGAGCCAAACACGTCCCCGGTGAGGCACTCGGAGTGGACCCGGCACAGCACGTTCTCCCCGCCGCCTATGTCCCCCTTTACCAGGGCCACATGGTGCTCCCCGGTCAGGTCGTTCACATAGCCGTAGATCTGGAAGTCCCCGTATTTGGTGGGCAGGTGGGCGGAGGCCTCACGGACCACATGCTTGTCGTGGCGGCGGCAGTAGTCCTGGAGGGCCTGGATGGTCAGCACCTTCAGCCCCCACTCCCCGGCCTTCTCCAAGAGCTCCGTGGTGCGCATCATGGTGCCGTCGTCCCGCATGATCTCACAGCACAGGCCGCAGGGGACCAGGCCCGCCAGGCGGCACAGGTCCACCGTGGCCTCTGTGTGGCCGCCCCGCACCAGCACGCCGCCCCGCCGGGCAGTCAGGGGGAACACATGGCCGGGCCGGCGCAGATCCTCCGGCCGAGTGTCCGGGTCCACGCACTTGCGGCAGGTGTAGCCCCGCTCTTCCGCGCTGATGCCGGTGGTGGTGTCCACATGGTCGATGGACACGGTGAAGGCGGTGGCGTGGTTGTCGGTGTTCACTTTCACCATCTGCTCCAGCCCCAGCCGGTCCGCGATCTCGGCGCTCATGGGGGTGCAGATCAGTCCCTTGGCGTGGGTGGCCATGAAGTTGACGTTCTCCGTGGTGGCGAGCTGGGCAGCGCAGATCAGATCCCCCTCGTTCTCCCGGTCCGGGTCGTCAATGGTGAGGATGAGGCGGCCGGCACGCAGTTCCTCCAGCGCCTCCTCCACCGTGCAGAATTGGGATTCCATGGGTCATTCCTCCTTGTTCAAAATCCGTTTTCCATCAAAAATTCCAAGGAGAGGCCGGCCCTGGGGGCGGCGGGCTCCGCCGGGCGCAGCAGCTTCTCCACATACTTGCCGATGATATCTGTCTCCAGGTTCACCACATCCCCGGGCCGTTTCCGGCCCAGCGCGGTCACCGCCGCCGTGTGGGGAATCACGGACACGGAGAACCGGTCCGCCTCCACGGCTGCCACTGTCAGGGAGATGCCGTCCATGGCGATGGAGCCCTTCTCCACGATGTACCGTAGCAGGGCGGGGGATGCTTCTACCGTGTACCACAGGGCGTTGTCATCCCGGCGGACCTGCGTGATGGCGCCGGTGCCGTCGATGTGGCCGGAGACAATGTGGCCCCCGAACCGGCTGTCTGCCGCCATGGCCCGCTCCAGGTTCACCGGGCTCCCCGGCGCCAGGGCCCCCAGGGAGGAGCGGTTCAAGGTCTCGTGCATCACGTCGGCGGTGAAGCCGCCGCTGTCCTGGGCGGTGACGGTGAGGCAGACTCCGTTCACCGCCACGCTGTCGCCGGTTTTCAGGCCGGAGAGCACCGTCTCCGCCCCGATGGACAGCACCGCCGAGTGAGCCCCCCGCCGGACGGCCCGGAGGGTGCCCACCTCCTCAATGAGTCCCGTAAACATCCCGGTCCACCTCTCCTTCCAGCAAGAAATCCTCCCCCAGGGCCGTCACCGTCACCTTCCGCAGATGTGCCGCCTGGTCCGGCGCCTCCACGCCCCGGCCCTCCACCGGGGACCTGGCCCCAGCGCCGCCCAGGAGCTTGGGGGCGATGTAGGCCTGGACCCGCTGCACCAGGCCCGCCTCCAGCATGGCCCAGTTCAGCGTGCCGCCCCCCTCCAGCAGCACTCCGTCGATCTCCGCTGCCCCCAGGGCGTCCATTAGGGCGGGCAGGTCCACATGTTCGCCCCGCCCCGGCAGGGTCCACACCCGGCACCCGGCATCGGTGTAGGGGGCGGTCCGCCCCGGGTCGGAGACGCAGGTGGCCAGGATGGTCTCCGCCTTATCGGCGGTGCGGACGATCCGGCTGTCCAGCGGGGTCCGCAGGCTGGTGTCGCAGATGATCCGCACCGGGTCCCGCCCGCCCGGGATGCGGCAGGTCAGCAGAGGGTCGTCCGAGAGCACCGTGCCCACGCCGGCCAGGATGCCCCGGTACCGGTGCCGCATCTCGTGGACGTGCCGCCGTGCCGCCTCCCTGGTGATCCACCGGGAGGCCCCGGTATAGGCGGCGATCTTCCCGTCCAGGGTCATGGCGTACTTCATCACCACATAGGGGCGTTTGGTGCGGATATAGTGGAAGAACACCGGGTTCAGCGCGTCGCACTGCTCCCGCAGCACCCCGGTCTCCACCTCCACCCCATGGGTCCGGAGGAGCTCCACGCCCTTGCCCGCCACCAGCGGGTTGGGGTCCATGCTGCCCACCACCACCCGGCGGATGCCGGCGGCCAGGATGGCCTCGGTGCAGGGGGGCTGGCGGCCCGTATGGCAGCAAGGCTCCAAGGTGACGTACAGCACGGCCCCCGCCGGGTCCTCCCGGCAGTCGGCCAGGGCGGCCCGCTCCGCGTGGAGCCCGCCGCACCGCTCATGCCACCCCCGGCCGATGACGCACCCGTCCTTCACCAGCACGGCGCCCACCAGTGGATTGGGGCTGACCCAGCCCACGCCCCGCTCCGCCAGCTCCACGGCCAGCGCCATATAGGAGCTGTCATCCATCTTCTTCACCTCCAAAAATGGAAAAATGCTCTGAACCAGTGGTCCAGAGCATCGTGAAAACGGGACGCACCCGCGCCCACGGAAAACAAAACCGCTCCGGAATGTAACCATTCCAGAGCGAGCGTCCACGGGCGCAGGAAAGAGAGTTCCTGCAGTCACACGATCTTCTTTCATCCAGACTTTACTGTCGGCCTTGGAGTTTCACCAAGTCTGCCTTTCGGCTCGCGGGCTGTACCGCCGGTGGGGAATTTCACCCCGCCCTGAAGATCCTGATTCAGTTGAGATGATTATAGGCCAAGGCGCTGGAATTGTCAACCCTCTGGACAGCGCAGGGTTGCAGAATCTTTGTCCTCCCGCCAGGCATAGGCGGGTTTGCAGGCGCGGTTAAGGGGCATGCATTTACGCGGTTCTGGCAGAATGATGCCGCCGCGCCAGGCCGCCCCGAATGTAGCGGCAGCCATTCCTCCGCGCCCTGCCGGAGATACCGCAGGCATCCCCCCTCCCCCTTCCGTGTGAAAATTGAATGCGGAACCCACCAACCGGCGCTTGACATTTTCCTTGTGAGAATGACAGGCGCTTTTCTTATTTTTGGAGGATTTGCCTATTGAATGTATTTGAAACGGTGAAACAGTCTGTTGCCACCCGGCAGGCTGCCCTGCTGCAGGCGTGGGCCTTCTCCGTCGATGTTTTGCCGGAACACCGCCTCAAATTCTGCGGGGGAAATAAAACAAAGAAAAGCCTCCGCCATTTACAGAAAGCCCGTGTCCCGCTATACTGAAGGCAGGAAAAATGGAGGTGCAGTTGATGGCGGGCAGACGAATCTGCGCCGGGTACTACCGGCGGTACGACGGCAAGGTGGTCTACGTGATTTCCACGGCCACGGATAATGACACCAGAGAGGAAACGGTCATTTGGACTACCTATCCCTTTGCGGATGTTCCCAAGTACTGCACCTCCACCAAAAAGTCCTTCTGCGCATTCGTGGAAGCAGACGGAGAGCGGAAAGCCAAGTACAAGCGGCTGATGAATATGAAGATCTCGGAGGCCGCCATCGAGCGACTGGAGGATGAAGGCTTCCGGGGGCCGGTGCGAAAACAACATCAGCGGCAGTTGGAGGAAGAATACGACTCCCGAGAGTATCAGCGGTCTCTCTCCTACCTCGCATACGCGAAAGATCTCTGCGAGCACTACAACTTCGACCGGAGCAAATATCGCCTCTGCATGAAAGAAAAGCGGTTCACCGCCATCACACGAAGTGACTTCGCCAAACTGAAAGAGGATCTGCAATTTCTGGACAACGCCCTGAAAACAGTGCTGTTGGAATACCGGGACTACTTCCGGGAGCGGTTCGTGGAGGGCCTGTCCATCCGCAAGTACGCCGAGGCACACCAGCTGAACCGAGGCAGCGTGGACTATATGCAAAAGAAGTTTTTCTCTGCCCTGGCTCGTCTGTTGAAAGAGCGGGACGAAGCAGAGGGCAGGTACCGACTGCGGAAACCGGCGCAAAACTGAATCGACCCAACACTGAGCGGAGTGTCTGCTGACAAAGCAGGCGCTCCGCTTTTCTGTCAGAAATATGTCAAAAGGATATTATTCCCCCAATACATAGTGAGGGGGGTAAAAGAGGCACAGTTGTGTCAATTCTATGTCACTTGAGAAATGTCTTCGGGTAAAGTAGTAGAGGGGGTAATCAAAATGAAAGAGTCTGCCTACAAAAATTATGCGGAGCTGCCGCTGTTTCTCAACTCAAAAACAGTGGCGAAGGTATTGGGCGTCTCACCGTCCAGCGGATATGAACTGATGCACGAGCCGGGCTTCCCGGTACTGCGCATCGGCAACAGGATGGTGGTACCCAAGGAGCAGTTCATCCAGTGGGTGAAGGAACACACAGGAGGCGGCACATGAGATACAGCAAGTACAGCGGGCGCGGAAATTTTTTCTCTCTGCCCAACGAAGTGTTTCTCCTGGGTCTAAGTGCCGGAGAGTTATCTGTGTACAGTTTTCTGAAACGGTGTGAAAACCGAAAGACACATCAGTGCTGGCCCAGCATCAAAACCATCGGACAAGCAGTGCGGATGAGCGAGAATACCGTCCGCAAGTACATCCGTCAGTTGGAGGAGCGAGGACTTATCACCGCAGAGCCCACAGAGGTCATCACCAAGACAGGAGAAAAGCGAAACGGAAATCTGCTGTTCACCCTCCGGCCCATCAGAGAGGTGATCGACGAACACTATGCAAGCCAGTTAGCGGAGTTGGAGCTGGCAACGGAGCGCCAGCGTGTAGCAAAACTCCTGCGGGAGCGGGAAAGCCCCGCATGACCGCCTGTGAGCCGCTGTGTGCCCCGATCACGGGAGGGGCAGAGTCCCTGCCCCTCCCAGCGGATAGAGACCGGATTTGGGCCGCTGTTCCCCCTCTTTGGAGAGAGGACTCTCCCCATTCTGGGTTCTTTACGGGGGACGAAAGAAAAAGCAGGATAAACGCCGGGGTCGCCAGTGGCTCCTCCGGCCGGTCACTTCGCCCCGCAGTGCGGGTCGTTACGGGGTTTTGCGGTGTATCAAAAGTGGGGTCAAAAACAGGCAGCGGGGATCACGTTTGTGGTCACAATCCCAGAACTCCTACTGC
>UMHQ01065563.1_pt1 | contig 11150 bp, 9 predicted proteins | sample 1965531 | NCBI WGS metagenome assembly UMHQ01 (sample SAMEA4836098, study PRJEB28245) | human gut metagenome | biome: gut microbiome; material: fecal sample | place: Denmark | collected 2008
TGTGCGCGGGCTTGCGCGCGCTGGTGCCGTCGCCTGCACGTCGGACGATTCGGAGCAGATCCGCAACGCCGACGGCCTGGTCATCCCGGGCGTGGGCGCGTTCTATGACGCGATCACTTTTATGCGCCAGAGCGGCGAGGCGGACGCGGTGCTCGACGCCGTTGCCGCTGGAACTCCGCTGCTCGGCATCTGCCTGGGCCTTCAGCTGTTTTTTAAGCGCGGCAACGAGGGGGTGCCGGCGGACGAGGGCGTGGTCGCCGACGGCAACACCCCCGAGCAGGTCGGTGGCCCCTGGGTCGATGGCCTGGGCATCATGCACGGGTCGTGCACGCGCCTGGAGTCGAGCCGCCTGAAGGTGCCGCACGTGGGCTGGGACCAGGTGCACATGACGTCCGCCGGTGCGGCTGATCCGCTGCTTGCCGGTTTTGCCGAGGGCGCCAACATGTACTTCACCCACAGCTATGCGGTGGTCGACGACGCTGATAGCGCCGACGTTCTGGCACGCACGCACTACACGCGGAGCTTCCCGTGCATCGTGCGCCACGGCAACGTGTGGGGCTGCCAGTTCCATCCCGAGAAATCCTCCGCGCTGGGTCAGCGCATCCTTAAGAACTTCGTCAACATCGTCGAGGAGGTCGGCCGATGATCCTGTTTCCCGCAATCGATCTGATCGGCGGCAAGGTCGTGCGCCTGGAGCGCGGCGACCGCAGCCGCTGCAAGGTATATTCCGACGACCCCGTGGCCGTCGCCCGCTCGTTTGCCGAGCAGGGCGCGAGCTGGGTGCACGTCGTCGACCTGTCCGCTGCCTTTGGCGAGGACGAGGACGCGTGCGCTGCCAATTCAGCAGCGATTAAGGCCATCTGCGGCGTCGACGGTCTGTCCGTGGACGTGGGCGGCGGCGTCCGCTCGCTCGCGCGCATCGACGAGCTGGCCGGCTATGGTGCTCGCCGTATCGCGCTGGGCACCGTGCTGGTGACCGAGCCGGGTTTTGCCGAGGTGGCAGCCAAAGGTTTTGGCGAGCTGCTGGTGGCTGACATTGCCGCACGCGACGGCCAGGTCAAGGTGAACGGCTGGCGTGACGGCGCGGGTGTGGCGCTCGACGATGCCGTGGCGCAGCTTTCCGAGCTGGGCTTTAAGCATCTGGTGTATACCGACATCGCGCGCGATGGCATGCAGACGGGCATCGATGTGGCGGCGTATCGCCATGTGGCCGAGGTCGCGGGATTTCCCGTCGTGGCTTCGGGTGGCATCTCGACGCTCGACGACATCCGTGCGCTTGCCGCCGTGGGTGAGGGCGCGATTGAAGGTGCCATTACCGGTCGCGCGCTCTACGAGGGCAACTTTACGCTGGTCCAGGCGCTGGCCGCCGTCCGAGGGGAGGAGTAGCCCATGCTTACCAAACGTGTGATTCCCTGCCTGGACGTCAAGGACGGCCGTGTGGTCAAGGGCGTCAACTTTGTGAGCCTGCGCGATGCGGGCGATCCGGTGGAGCTGGCGCGTGCCTACGACCGCGAGGGTGCGGACGAGGTCGTCTTCCTGGACATTACCGCCACGAGCGACAACCGTGCGACGACTATCGAGATGGCGGCGCACGCGGCCGAGGAACTCGCCATTCCCTATGCCGTGGGCGGCGGCTTCCGTGACCTGGCGGGCATGCGGACCATGGTGGCCGCCGGCGCCGACAAGGTGTCGCTCAACTCCGCCGCCGTGCGCGACCCGTCGCTCATCAGTCAGGCAGCCGCGGCGTTTGGCAGCCAGGCCGTGGTCGTGGCGATCGATGCCAAGCGCGTGGGGTTGCCCGGCGAGCCGGGTGCCGACAAGTGGGAGGTCTTTACCGCGGGTGGTCGCAACGCCACGGGCATCGATGCGGTGGCGTGGGCCGAGGAGGCGGCTCGTCGCGGCGCCGGTGAGATTCTGCTCACCAGCATGGACCGCGATGGCACCAAGGCCGGCTTTGACCTGGCGCTCACCCGCGCCGTGGCGCGCGCGGTGCCGATTCCCGTCATCGCGAGCGGAGGCGTGGGCACGCTCGAGCATTTTGCCGAGGGTGTGATCGAGGGCGAGGCCGACGCCGTGCTGGCGGCCAGCGTCTTTCACTTTGGAACCTTCAGCATTCGCGAAGTGAAGGAATATATGGCATCGCAGGGAATTCCCGTGAGATTGGATTTCTAAATGGAACAGGTGACAAGCGCGGTCGAGCTTGCGTACGACGCCAAGGGGCTGATTCCTTGTGTGGTTCAGCAGTATGACACCGGTGAGGTGCTTATGGTTGCTTGGATGAACGAGGAATCGGTGGGGCTGACGCTCAAGACCGGGACCACGTGGTTTTGGAGCCGTAGCCGTCAGGAGCTCTGGAACAAGGGTGCGACGAGCGGCAACATGCAGGAGGTCAAGGAACTCTGGGCCGACTGCGATAGCGATACGCTGTTGGTCAAGGTCGACTCGCCAGGCCCGGCCTGCCATACCGGCAACCGTACCTGCTTCTTTAAGAAACTCGCCTAAGGCGGGCGCCCTGTTGGGCGCTCGGTAAAACGGAAGGGATTGAGCTATGGGTGTGCGCACCGCAAATGTTCAGGATGGAAATATCGGCGAGACGCTGACGGGTCTGGCCGAGGTGATTCACGGTCGTCGCGATGCGTCGCCACAGGAGAGCTACACCGCTCGTCTGTTGACCGACGTCGAGGACGAGCTGCTCAAGAAGATTGCCGAGGAGACGAGCGAGGTCATCATGGCCTGCAAGGATAACGATCACGACCACATCCGCTACGAGGCCGGCGACCTGATTTACCATCTGCTCGTAACGCTCGAACGCTACGGTATCACCCTCGACGAGCTGGCCGGCGAACTCAACGCCCGTCGCCACTAGTTAAGCTTTTGGCGCAAGGGGAACAGGATACTTTGCACCAAATGATCCGTTTTCCTCCGTCCCCAACGGATCAAATAGAAGTTGCGGTGGAATAGTTCTTGTTTGACGGTCCTAGGGCTATAAACAGGAACTATTTCACCGCAACTTATGAAGGGATGGCTAGGCGAGGGGTGTGGGCTCCCATTCGCCGCTAGCGTGAGGAACGTCAAAGGTTCGGTAGCCGCAGTCGTAGGCGTGGGCCTGGGCTTCGCGGATGTTCCAGCAGATATCGCAGGCGCGGTGCGCGTCCGAGCCAAAGGTGATCGGCACCTCGGCGTGGGCGAAACAGCGCAAAAGGCCGGTTGCGGGATAGTAGTCGTCGAGGCCCTTGCGCGGCGCGGCGGTCGAGACCTCAACGCGGCGACCCGTATCGTGGGCGCATTCGGCCATCTGCTCCCAAAACGGCGCCGGGTCAAAATCGGGCGCAAAGCCCTCCTTCGAAAAGCGCACGACCAGGTCGGGATGGGCCATTACGTCAAAGTTGAGTGAGCTTTCGCAAGCACGGCACCAATCGTCGACATAGCGCTCCCACACGCCGCGTACGCCTAAGTTTTCCCAAACGTGCAGGTTGGTGTCGTCGTCGATCCAACCGCAAAGGGAATCGGGTGTATCGGGGCGAGCGACGTTTTCCGTTCCCGCCGTACCCGCGGCACCGGCCATGATATCGCCGGGGTCGCCAATCCAGTGCACGCTGCCCAAGCGCACCACGGCGCCCGTCGACCAGCGCTCAACCAAGGGCTCGCAGCCCTCGTACCAATCGCATTCAAAACCGTAGATAAAGGTGAGCTTCGGCGCGATCTGCACGGCGAGCTTGCGGGCTTCCTCAAATGCCAAGCGATGTGCCGGCAGGTCGCCCTCGACAACCTGCACCTCGCAGTTGGCGTCCATGCTGGCAGGCAGGGTGAGGTGGTCGGTCGAGACCATGACCTGACATCCGGCGGCGGCAGCGGCGCGGATGTTCTCCTCAAACGAGGCGTGCCCGTCCGAAAACGAGGTGTGGGTATGGCAATCGACCAGCGGGCATGCGGACATGACGGCTCCTTTGCATTTGGCTAATCCGCTCCATTGTAATGGCGCGGTCCCCAGCGCACCGAGTGCGTCGGGGGCCGAAATCGACTGGAAAGGCTAGGCGGTGCATGGGGCCCGCCGCGTGGCATCGGCCTCGCTCCAAAACGTGTACGTCAGCCTCCAAAACCGACAAAAAATGACATGTTTGGAGGCTGACGTACACGTTTGGATGAGGCGCGGGGCGGCAACGGCGTGCGCCGGCTCCAGCGCTACTTGCTCCGCGCCACCGCCCGTTTGGATTGCACGGTCACCATTGCGTGACGTATGGCGGTGATGGGGCGATAGAAGATCATGCGCGGGCCCGACCAGCGCATGACCTCGCGGATTTTCTCGCGCATGGCGGGTCGATAGCAATGCGAGGGACAGGCCGAGCAAAACGTCTTGGTGCCCATATGCGGGCAGCGTTCAATGCGTGCGACGGCGTATTCTCGCAGCTCGGCACATTCGGGGCAGAGGGTGATGGCCCGGAATCCAAGCTTCACGCGCACAGGCTCATCGTCGCCAGCCTGCTCGACCGCATGCCCGCCGCCATGATGCCCACGACACCACAGCGCAATCATCTGCGACACCATTTGAGCCTCGCGCTCGCGCTTGCGTGCCAGCTCCGGTGTGTCGACCGGGCGCGCCATTAGCTCAGCCTCCCGTGCTCGACCGAAAGCGAGAAATCGGCAAACGCGCAGGTGCTGGCACGGTGGCTTACCAGCACGATGGTCTTGCCGCGGCGCTTGAACTCATCGACCGCCTGCATCACGGCTGCCTCGTTGAGGGCATCGAGCGCGCTGGTGGGTTCGTCGAGCAAAATGAAGGGCGCGTCGTTGAGGAAGATGCGCGCGAGGCCGATGCGCTGACGCTCGCCGCCCGAGAGCGAGTCGCCCAGCTCGGCGACGGGGGTGTCGAGGCCCTGCGGCAGGCGGTCGATGAGTGCGGTGAGCGAGGCGGACTGGCAGGCGTCGAGCAGTTCGGCATCGGAGGCGTCGGCACGCGCGACGAGCAGGTTTTCGCGCACGGTGCCGCAGAACAGGTGCGTGTCTTGGGTCATATAGGCCTCGTGGCCGCGCAAGCTCGCCGTGTTGATACGACGGGCATCGACGCCGCTTACCGTGATGGCGCCGGCGGTGGGGTCCCAAAAGCGCATGAGCAGCTTGAGCAGCGTCGATTTGCCCGAACCCGAGCGTCCCATGATGCAGGTCATGGTGCCGGGCGCAAAGGTGCAGGTCACGTCGTCGAGGATGAGGCTTGCGGCCGTCTCGCCCGCCGCCTGTCCCGCATCGTCGGCACCCGCGCCACCCACATAGCTAAAGCTCACATGTTCGGCAGCGGCACCGGCGAACTCCACGTTCTGGCCGTCCGTGACCTCGGCACACTGGGGCTGCTCGTCGAGCAGATCGAGCACGCGCGTGCCCGAGGCGAGCGTTTCCTGCAGCGAGGCACCCAGACGACTCACGGCCATTACCGAGCCAAAGGACGAAACAAAGGTGAAAACGGCGACAAATGCCGCGGCGAAATCAATCGTCCCCGCAGCCACCAGCTGCAGCGCACGTCCGAGCATCACCAGGTTGGCAACGAGGATGAGCGCGTCGGCCGCCGCCTCGCTGGCTGCCTGGCGGCGCTTGAGGCGTGCATCCACGGCGCCGACTTGCTCGGTCAGCTCGCCCAGAGCGCGGCTGCGATCGGCGCCGCCGGCAAACTGAATGGTCTCGGACGCGCCGCGCAGGCTGTCGAGCACAAAGGCACCCAGCTTGCCTACTCCCTCGCGACTCTGGCGACCGGTGGTGCCGCATGCCTTGGCCGAGACCAGAGGCAGCAGCACACCCAGGACCGCGTAGGCCACAAGCGCGATGCCGGCGAGCTCGGGGCTTACGGCCAGCAAGAAGCCCTCGAAGACGGCGGTGCAGACCAGGGCGATGGCGATGGGCGAGATGGTGTGTGCATAGAAGACCTCGAGCAGCTCGATATCCGAGGTGACGAGGCTCACGAGCTCACCCTTGCCGCGGCCCTCGAGCTTGGCGGGTGCCAGCTGGCGCAGGGCTCCAAACACCAGGTCGCGGATGTGCGCGAGCAGGCGGAAGGCGATGTAATGGTTGCAGAGCTGCTCGCCATAGTGGAGCGGTCCGCGTGCGATACCGCAGACGGCGCAGGCCGCGCATGCGCCAACAAGACCAAGCCCCAGGGCGTTGTGACCCAAGGCGGCCATAAGTCCAAAGGCACCAAACGCCGGGACAAATGCGGCGGTAAGCATGCCGATGCTGCCCAGGGCGACGGCCAGCACGAGCCAGCCGACCAGCGGGCGCACGAGTCCCATCATGCGCCACATGATGGACGGAGCCGAGCGGCGAGCGTGGCCGGAGTCAGGCGCCGCGGCAGCGGAAGACGAGCCGGCACCGTTGAGGCCATCGGTACAGGCGGCGCTGCCGTCAACAGCCTCAACCGCGCCGGCATCCTCGGCATCACCCTCCGCATACGCATATGCCGAGAGCTGCTCCTGGCTGTTCCACATGCGCGCATAGGCGCCCGCGGTGGCCAAGAGCTCGCCGTGAGTCCCGTGCTCGGCAATACGGCCACGCTCCAGCACCAGGATCTGATCGGCGTCTACGATCGTCGACAGGCGGTGTGCCACCACAATTACAGTGTGCCCGCCGGCAAGCGACGCGATGACCTCGCCGATCGCGGCTTCGCTTGCGGCATCGACGTTGCTCGTAGCCTCGTCAAACACATAGATCGGCGAGTCGTGCAGCAGGGCGCGGGCCATGCACACGCGTTGGCGCTGGCCGCCCGAAAGGTTGGTGCCGCCCTCGTTAATCACCATGTCGAGCCCGCCGTTGGCCTGCACAAAGGCCGCCACGCGCGTGCGGTCGAGCGCGCGCAAAAGCTCGGTATCGGTGGCATTGGGCTGGGCGAGCAGCAGGTTGTCGCGCAAGGTGCCGGCAAACAGGTAGCCGTTGGTGGGCACCAGGGTGACGGCGCGCATGAGTGAGGCGGCCGTGACATCGCGCAGCTCGACGCCGCCGATGCGCACGCTGCCACGGTAGGCACCCTTGCGGCCCGCGATAATCCCCGCGAGCGTGGACTTGCCGCCGCCGCTTTCGCCCACGAGTGCCACGAGCGAGCCGTGCGCAATGGTCGCGCTGGCGCTGTCCAGCACCGTGCGGTCACCGTATGCGTAGCTCACGCCCGCGAGCTCGATATCGCCGCGACCGTCAAGCTCAACATTGCCGCGCTCGGGCTCGGGCGTATCCAAAATGCTGAACATGCGGCGCGAGGCGGCCATGCCGTTCATGGCCGTGTGGAACAGCGACCCCAGACGGCGCATGGGCAAAAAGAACTCCTGCGACAGAAAGACGATGAGGAAGGCGGCGTCAAAGCCGATCTTTCCGCTGGCGAGTTGCAGCGCGGCGACGATAATGCCGAGTGCGGCGCCCATGTAGACGACCAGGTCCATGACACAAATGGAGCGCAGCTGCATCACCAGCAGGCGCATGGTCGCCCCGCGAAAACGCTCGGACTCGGCGTTGATGCGCTCGTGCCAGCTGCGATCGGCCTGGTAGACCTTAAGGGTGGTGAGACCCTGCACGGCCTCCAGGAACATGCCGCCCAGATCGACATAGCTGCCCCAGTACTCGGCACCGATCTTTTTGGCGTTGCGCATGACCATCATGATGGAGATGGGGATGACCGGAACGCAGGCGAGCAGCAGCGCGGCGGGAAGACCCGCCTGGCCCACAAGCAGTACAAACAGCGTGATGGGTGCCAAGCCGGCAAAGAAGAGCTGCGGCAGGTAACCGCCAAAGTACACCTGGAGTTGCGTGGCGCCCTCGACGCTGGTCTGGACGGCCTCGGCGGTGGGGACGGTCTCGGTGTAGGAGGGGCCGAGTGCGGTGAGCTTGTCGTAGACGAGCGAGCGCACGCGGCGGACGGCCTCGAACGCGGCCTTGTCGCCGGCGCGTTGGGCCAGGTAGATGGAGGCGGCGCGCACGATGATGGCGGCGGCGAGCGGCAAGGCCGTCTGTGCGAGGGCGTCGACGGCGAGCGCGGCGGAAAGGCCGTCCGTGACGATGCCGCCCAAGATGCGCGCAAACACCCACATTACCGTGATGTTTGCCATGAGCGCGATCCACTTAAACAGGACGCTTGCCATAATGTAGGGCGTTGCCTGCGGAACCAGGGAGAAGAGCCGCTTCTCGAACATGAAACCTCCTATGCCGTAACGGTGCCGGGCGGGGTCCTCGGCAGCCGCTTAGTTAGCCAAATACAACTAGAGTAACATCGTGCAGCAGGTAAGTATGCCGAGGGTAATTTTTAGCCGATGAACTGCGTAGAAAGTTCAAAATTGTTGAGTGCAGCGAACTTTGTGGTGGACGGAGTGCGGGCGCGATTCTGATCGTGTGCGGCCCCGCTCCAAAACGTGTACGTCAGTCTCCAAAACCGATAAAAAATGACATGTTTGGAGGCTGATGTACATGTTTGGCTGAGGCGGTGGAGTGTCGGTTTCTTGCGGACAAGGAAAATCGCGCTCATCACGCGCCGTCACACTCGCGCAGCCCGTGATGTGCTAGCGTTTGGTTGAATAAAACGAGCCCGTGCGGAAAGGATCCGGACCGTATGCAACGTGGAAGTACATCTCCGCTGTCCCGCGAGACCGATGCGCCCGAAACCATCGTCAAGCTGGAGTGCGACATCGACGATGCGTCGCCCGAGGTACTCGCCTATGCCGCCGACCGCTTGCGCGAGGCGGGCGCCCGCGAAGTGCACTGGCTGCCTCTCTACTGCAAAAAAGGTCGTCCCGGCTGGCAGCTGCAGGTAATCTGCGCCCGCGAGGACATTGACCGTCTGCAGATGATCATCTTTTTGGAAACCACGACCAACGGCATTCGTCGCCAGGTGATGGAACGCGTTTGCCTGCCGCGCCGCTTTGAGCGGGTGGCGACGCCTTGGGGCGAGGCGTCCGTTAAGGTGGCGACTCTGCCCGACGGCAGCGAGCGTGCGGCGCCCGAGTACGAGGACTGCGCCCGCCTCGCTTGCGAGCATAACGTGCCGCTCCAGCGCGTGATGCAGGCGGCACAAGCCGCGGCGCTGCGATTTGAGTAACGCGGCCGGTGGCACGCCACGCCAGCTCCATCAACCCCACCCGAAAGGACCACCATGAAATACCTCATCGCTTCCGACATTCACGGCTCGGCATATTGGACCGAACGCCTGGTCGCCGCCATCGAGTCCGAGCAGCCCGACCGCATCGTGCTGCTGGGCGACCTGCTCTACCACGGCCCGCGCAACGACCTGCCGCGCGACTACGCCCCCAAGTGCGTGATTCCGCTGCTCAACGCCCTGGCCGACCGCATCATCGCGGTGCGCGGCAACTGCGACGCCGAGGTCGACCAGATGGTGCTCGACTTCCCCGTCATGGCCGACTATGCCACGCTGTTCGACGAGACCGGCCGCGAGCTGTTCCTGACGCACGGCCACGTTTTTGGCGCCGGCATGCACAACAGCGTCGACCACGCACCTGCGCTGCCCGAGGGCTCCGCGCTCGTCTACGGCCACACGCATATCAAGGTTAACGAGGCAAGCGAGGCGCACCCGGGTCTATGGCTCTTCAACCCCGGCAGCGTGAGCATCCCCAAGGACGGCACGCACAGCTACGGCATCTACGAGGGCGGCGCGTTCCGTCACGTGATCCTGGAGGAGGAATAACCATGGCGCAGCACATGGCTCAGCAAAATGCCGAGGGCTCGCGCGACCTGTCCACGCTGGTCGACGCGTCGGCCGAGCTGCAGCATCTGGTGCAGACCATCTGGCGTCTGCGTCAGCTCGATGGCTGCCCGTGGGACCGCGAACAGACGCATCAGAGCATCGGCAAGAACATGATCGAGGAGGCCTACGAGGCGCTCGATTGCATCGAGGCCGATGACGCGGCACACCTGCGCGAGGAACTCGGCGACGTGCTCATGCAGGTAGTGCTGCATGCACAGATTGCGGCGGACGCCGGCGAGTTTACGCTTGCCGACGTGGCACGCGATATCGACGCCAAGCTCATCCGCCGTCATCCGCACGTGTTTGGCGATGCGGACGCCGAGAGCTCCGACGAGGTGCTCAAGATTTGGGACGAGGTCAAGCTTGCCGAGAAGGCCGCCAAGGACAAGGCCGTGGCAGCAGGCGAGGCTGCGCCCGAGGGCCTGCTCGACGGCGTGCCCACGCATCTGCCGGCGCTGATGCAGGCGCAGAAGGTGTCGCGCAAGGCAGCGGCCGTGGGCTTTGAGTGGGAGACGGTCCAGGACGTGTGGGACGAGGTTGCCGAGGAGCGTGCCGAGTTTGAGGCCGAGGCTCCCGGCTCGCCCGAGCGCGAGATGGAGTTTGGCGACCTGCTCTTTGCCCTGGTCAACGTTGCGCGCAAGGAGGGAATCGATGCCGAGAGCGCTCTGCGCGCCAGCACGGCAAAGTTCCGCCGTCGTTGGGCTGCGATGGAGCAGATGGCGGCCGACGCCCACGTGGATCTGGCTGAGCTTTCGACCCACGGCCTCAACGACCTCTGGGATGCCGCCAAGGCTGAGGAGTAAGACTGCGGGAACGACGGGCTGACACGCCTCATCGTTCCCGCTAATTTTTTCGAAAAACAAGTGTATCCCTCGGCTAACTTAGGGCATAATGCAAAAAGTGCGACAAGGCTAACTTACGGAGGCGCACCGACGGTGCACGGTCGGCCGGTCGCCAAGCATTCAACCCGTTTCCAAGTGAGAGGGAGACAACATGAGCGATATTTTGGATGTCTACGGTCGCGAGGTGCTCGACAGCCGCGGCAACCCTACCGTCGAGGTCGAGGTCGTGCTCGAGGATGGCAGCTTCGGCCGCGCAATGGTGCCTTCGGGCGCTTCGACCGGCGCCTTTGAGGCATGTGAGCTGCGCGATGGCGACAAGGGCCGATATCTGGGCAAGGGTGTCTCGCAGGCCGTCGAGCACGTCAACAACGAGTGCGCCGATGCCGTCGTGGGCCTCGACGCCTTCGATCAGCGCGCCGTCGATGCCGCGCTGATTGCCGCGGACGGTACCCCCAACAAGACCAAGCTCGGTGCCAACGCCATCCTGGGCGTGTCGCTGGCCACCGCGCGCGCCGCTGCCGAGTCGGCGGGTCTTTCGCTGTATCAGTACCTGGGCGGCGTCAACGCCCACCTGCTGCCCACGCCCA
>UMHQ01022257.1_pt1 | contig 11133 bp, 15 predicted proteins | sample 1965531 | NCBI WGS metagenome assembly UMHQ01 (sample SAMEA4836098, study PRJEB28245) | human gut metagenome | biome: gut microbiome; material: fecal sample | place: Denmark | collected 2008
CGTTGCCAGTCGATGAACCGCATCCTGCCAGGGTCAGACCCATCACACATGCAATTCCGAAAGCCATTGCTTTTTTCATGAACTTCATTTGTTCATTCCTCCTTTGAGTTTTCCTCTTTGCTTTACGTCTATCATTATACGAGCGTTTTATCAGATCATCTTCAAGTAAATGTTAATTGTTCTTTAAGTTATATCAAATCTATGTAAAATTGTGAACCGATTCACAATTTTGGCCTCCTATATGACAGACTCTTCCTTATTATTATCTGTCTTGCTTCCTTTATACTCAGATCAGACATTTTCTTCTTTTTGTCTGAATCGTCACATTCCCCCATGAATCACGCCGTGAAATCAAGTAAAATATGATATATGCAGCTTTTTGGTCGTCGCTCATGCTTGTCAAAGAAAAGAAGAGACTTTTGCGACACGCGTGCTGACCATCTGTTTCACAAAGCTGCCTGCATTGTGTAAAAATGTCAAATTTCCTAGATCCGGTTGACGCGCAAACCGGACAAGTGTATCATGAATCAATCTTTTCGACGCACACATATCATGTCATCCGCATCTGCGCTGATGACTGCCATGGCTGAAGCCCTCTTCTTTGCATAATGCCGTATCACGCGTGAAACAGATAAACAGAAAAGGAGGCATGTCCGCTCATGATGAAAGAACAATTAAATGAGAAAACCAAGGAATCCCTGGCCAGCGTTCTGCCGATCACCGTCATCGTCTTTCTGCTGAGCGCGACGGTCGTCCCGATGGAAACTGGGACCCTGCTGCTGTTTCTGATCGGGGCCATGCTGCTCATCGTCGGCATGGGCATCTTTCAGCTTGGCGCCGAACTGGCAATGACCCCGCTTGGCCAGAGCATCGGCAGCCGGATGATCAAGGGAAATAAATTGTGGGCGACCGTGCTCATTTGCTTTTTCATGGGCGCGATCATCACGATTGCCGAACCGGATCTGCAAGTGCTGGCAAATCAGGTTGCTTCCATCCCCAACAATGTACTGATCTATACCGTGGCAGGCGGGGTCGGCATCTTCCTGGTCATCGCGTTCCTGCGCATCCTCTATCGAATCAGCCTGTCCCAGACACTTACTGTGCTGTATATCCTGCTGTTCCTCCTCTCCTTCTTTGCCCCTGATGAATTCACCGCAGTGGCATTCGATTCCGGCGGCGTGACGACCGGGCCGATGACCGTCCCATTCATCATGGCACTTGGCATCGGGCTATCCGCATCGCGCGGCAGCAAGGAAGGCTCAGACGACAGCTTCGGTCTCGTCGCGCTGTGCAGCATCGGCCCCATCATCATGGTGCTGCTGCTGGGCATCTTTTACAATCCGACCAACGCTGTCTATAACGCCGCTGAGCTCACCCATATTCAGTATACTCGTGACGCGATGCAGCAGTTCATCATCGTCTTGCCGCAATATACCGAAGAAGTGCTCATCAGCATCCTGCCGGTCATGGCCGTCTTTATCCTTTTCCAGCTCTTCACCCGCGCTTACCGCAGACATCAGCTTCTGCGCATGAGCATGGGCTTCGTTTACACCATCATCGGCCTGATCCTTTTCCTGACCGGGGTCAATGTCGGCTTTGCCCCGGTAGGCAATCTGCTGGGCAGCAGCCTGGGTACCGGAGAGCTGAAGTGGACCCTCATCCCGATCGGCATCCTCGTCGGATATTTCATCGTCAAGGCTGAACCAGCCGTACAGGTGCTCAACAATCAGGTAGAGGACATCACCGGCGGCACGATCTCTCATGGCATGATGAACAGCGCGCTGTCCATCGGTGTCGCCGCGGCCGTCGCGTTGGCCATGGTCCGCGTACTGACCGGACTCAACATCTACTGGATCCTGATTCCCGGCTATGCCGCAGCACTCATCCTGAGCCGATTTGTCCCACAGATCTTCGTCGGTATCGCCTATGACTCCGGCGGCGTGGCCAGCGGGCCGATGACCTCAACCTTCCTGCTGCCGCTCGCCATGGGCGCCTGCACCGGCGTCGGCGGCAATGTCGTGACTGACGCGTTCGGCGTGGTCGCGCTGGTTGCCCTTTCCCATTGATCACCATTCAGATCATGGGACTGATCTATGTACACAAGTCCGCGAAAGCGCCGCAGAACAAACAGGCACTTCCGGATGATATCATCGAATTTGAGGAGGATGAATGACTATGCCTGATGAAACACAGCGCAGACCGCGTATCCTGATATCCATCACGAGCATCCAGAGCGAAAAACTGCTGAAAAAGTGTTTTGATGCGCTGCGTATCCCTATTTTCTATCAGTGCCGGGCGCAGGGAACCGCGCCTTCTGAGATCCTGGATATCCTGGGCATGCGGGAAAGCGCCCGCCTGATCACCGTCAGCTTCCTGCCGCGTTTCAGCGTCCCTGCCGTCTTCGAAGCAATGGAAAACGAGCTGTCGGTCAAGCGCCGAGGCGGCGGCATCGTATTCACGGTGCCTGTCACAGGCATCCAGACACCGATCTTCTCCATGCTCAATGAAGAAGCAAAGGAAAAAATCGAGAAACGGATAGAAGGAGATGAAGCCAAAATGAAAGATACGAACAAATACACCCTGATCTGGATCTCCGTGGCAGCCGGATACGGAGATGACGTCGTAGAGACCGCGCGTGAGATCGGCGTCGGCGGAAGCACGATGCTGAAAGGCAAGCGCTGCGGAAGTGAATATGCCGCCGAATATCTGGGCATCACCCTGCAGGCAGAACAAGATTTTGTCCTGATCGTCATCCCGAAAGAAAAGAAAGCTGACATCATGCGCACGATCGGTGAACGATACGGGCTCAACACCGATGCCCATGGCCTTGTCATCGCCATGCCAATCGATGACATCATCGGCCTTCGCCCGGAACAATAAAGACCAAAAATGGCTGTATCTGCACAGCCATTTTTGTTTTCCTCATTCCTTGCTCTTCAGTTCATCGGCCAGCTTCAAGATCAGCGGCGCGATCTTCTTTCGTTCTTTTTTGGTAATGTGCTCATACAGCGGATAGGCCAGCGCGATCATCACGATGCCGATCACACCGATGATGATACCGGGCACGAACCAGCGCCCGGCCCACTCCATCGTACAGCACATGCCGATTCCCAGCAATAGACAGCCGATCACGCCGATGATGATGGAAATGATCGTGCCTTTGCGAGAAACACGCTTGTCCATCTGCCGCAGCTGCTCCATCTTATCTTCTTCCTTAGGCAGATATTTCCGGCGGATCGCTTCGATCTCCTCTTGTTGTTTTGCAGAATAGCGATATTCAAATGTCTCTTCATTCTGATCCATGATTTAACCTTCCTTTCTGCATTCCAAGCCCCTGCGTCTTGCACGCACCATCATGCTGATTCCCATTCCCACGATGAACAGGAAGATGACCGCGCCGCTGGAAGCGATCATGATCCGGCTGAAGCGGATATCCTCTGGCATCTTCCCGCCAAACTGCGTCAGCATGGCAATCTCCAAAGAAAGCATGGAAACGAGCGCGGCAGCCAGATTGACTGCCCTGGCGGCAGACAGCACCGGGCTTTGATAGCGGCGGATGCGCACGATGTTGACCACTGCCATGACCGTGATGTAAAACGTATACAGCGCCACCGCATAGATCAGCGATCCTGCGTATCGAAAGCGTTCATCCTGCGCGAGCACCAGAATGATCACCGCTGACAGCGTCAGGTTCATCAGCACGAGCAGCAGACCGCAGATCCCATATTGTCTCCATTCCCGCGCGGGATCGCTGCCAAAGGCGTGATGATGCGCATAGCGCAATAGCATAAAGCGCATCAGCGCCAGGAACAGATAGTAAGCTGCCAATGTCCCGAACCATACGGAATGGGCGCCGAGTCCGAAGAAGCCATTCATCCCGGCATATAGCAGATTGATGCAAAGCGAAAGATGCAGCGAGATCCACACTTTGAAGGAATGATCCTTGAGATAACGGCGCGCATAACGGTTGTCAAGGATGCTTCGCCGTATCTTTTGGATCAGCGTTACTGCAGCTGTACAGACGATGATCAGCGAATAGGCGGAAAACAAATAAGCCAGATAAGTCAGCGGGCTTTCTTCTTCAAGCAGGAAGAAGGCACAGCACAGCAGCACCGCGGCAAGCGGAACGCTGAGCAGGCTCAGCAGCGGCCCCGGAAACAGGATCTTGCGCAAGATGGCCTCAGCTCGTTTCATCGTGTGCCTTGCAGATCTTTACCGTAAAGGTGCTTCCCTTTCCCACCTGGCTGCTCACAGAGATATCGCCGCCGACGATATCCATGACACGCTTCACCAGCGCCAGACCCAGCCCGCTGCCTTGCGCCGCATGAGAGGTATCACCTTGATAAAATTTCTCGAAGATGTGACTTCCGGTTTCCCGGGAAATACCGCAGCCGGTATCTGAGACACTGACCAGTACATATTCTCCTGCTGTCCGCAAAGCCAGAGACACCGTGCCATGCGCGTCCGTAAACTTGATGGCATTGGAAAACAGATTATGCCAGACGAGCGCAAGCAGCTCAGCATCGCTTTCCACCATCACGCCTTCTTCAATGTCCGTCTCGATATTCAGTTCCTTTTTTTCCCAAGCGTTTTCAAGATCCAGCAGGCAGGCACAGAGCTGCTCGCTCAGATCATAGGTCTTCACATCAGGAAAGATCTGCTGATTTTCCAGCTTGTTCAGCTTCAGGATATTGGTGATGAGGCTGGCCAGACGCCGTGAAGTATCTATGATGGCCCGTGCATATTCCACCCGCTTTGCGTCCGGAAGCGATGGCTGCTGCAGCATCGTGCCATAATTCTGCATGACAGCCAGCGGGGTCTTCAGCTCATGGGAGACATTGGCGATGAAATCGCTGCGCAGCGTCTCGATGCCGGAAAGCTCTTCGGCCATTTGATTGAAACAGGTCACGATCTCGCCGAATCCGTTCATCTCATCGATGCCGCGCAGTGCGGGAATGCGCACTGAAAAATCTCCTTTTTGGATGCATTCGGCTGCATTCATGATCTGGCGTACCGGACGGCGGATCATGACCCGGCGGCGGATGTCATCGATCAGCGTGCAGATCAGGCTGAGCAGGATCACATTCAGGAAAGTCAGCTTGGCCGCCTGCTCGATATGTGCGCGGGAAAGCACGATCCCAGTGGTCCTTGTCATCGTGTTGAGAAACAGGATCATGCAGCAGGTGATGATAAGATCCATCGCCAGGAAAAAGATGATGTAGCGGCGCAGACCGAATAAGACAGCGGTCCTTTTTTTCGGTTTCATTTCAGTACCGCCTTGTAGCCCAGGCCATGCACAGTAACGATCTCAAAATCTGAACAAGCGGAAAACTTATCGCGCAGCTTGGTCATATACACGTCTACGGTCCTTGGTCCGGATGAAGTCGAACTGTCCCAGAATTCATCCATGAGCTGAGAGCGGGTAAAGGTCTTTTTCGGATAAGAGAGCAGCTTGTAGATCAGATTGAATTCCCTGACGGTCAGTCCGATCTCTTCTTTGTTCAGATAAGCGCTGTGCTCCTCCGCATCCAGCGTCAGAGCGCCGATGACAAGCCGCTTGCTGGAAGCGATATGGGCGCGACGCAGCAGCGCTTCCACACGCAGCAGCAGCTCATCCAGATCGACCGGCTTGACCATATAGTCGTCGATGCCGGCGCGGAACCCGCGCTGCTTGGACGCAAGATCATCCCTCGCGGTCATGAACAAGATGGGGATCTCTTCATTGAGCTCACGCACCGCACGCGTAAATTCAAACCCATCTATTCCCGGCATCATGATATCGGAGATGATCAGATCGAACACAGTGCCGCCATACATGGCATCATATGCCTCCGCGACACGCAAACATCCTGTCGTCTGATAACCGTTCTGGCTGAGATAAGCGCACACGGTCTTGTTTAATTCACGGTCATCCTCTACGACCAATAAGCGAAACATGGACATCCCTCCTACTACAGTATCATGATTGTAACACGGAAATGTTAAGATTTTGTTTCTGGGCCGGCGCGCTCACATGATTTGGTGAAAAAACCGGTCTGAAAGTTCAGACCGATCATTCATGCCCATGATGAGGATGTTTCGCCTCTGCGGCTTTGCGCCGTTCCTCATTTTCACGGTTCAGCCGTGCTTTGGCTTCTTCCACGCTCTCCCCTTCCTTGGTCAAGTACTGATCGACAAAGTGGTCGCTGATGCGGCTGAAGCCATCCACGACGCTTTTCTCCACTTTCTTGTATCCGCCGACGACACTGTCCTCGATCTTTTGATAGCTATCCACGACAGCTTCGGCGATCTTTTCATTCTTCTGCACGAACTTTGATCTTGCCATGATCGTTCCTCCTTTACTTTATCCCTTTGATTGCCGGGATCAGGCAGATGAGCAGCACGATGCCCACGATACCGACGACGATGCCTGCGGCCATGCTGTTCCAGATCATCGTCATGCACATGCCGATGCCAAAGACAAGCGCGCCGATGATGCCCAGCAGCACCGTGCCGACCGTTCTGGCACTCAGCTTGACGATGACCGGCTTGCCTTCCAGCTTGCGGCGCACCAGCAGCATGATGAGCAATATGACGAGCCCGATCACTGAGATGACCACGCCCTGATTGAACGCGTTCCACTGCGGCAGCAGACACATGCACATGCCGATGGCAAACAGGATGCCGCCGATGGTCCCCATGACCAACGAGATGAAATTCTTCTTTTCCATAAATCTTCCTCCTTCACATCTCCTCAAGTCTTTCCCTGCGGATGTCTGTATCATACACGCACGCTGTTTGGGAAATGCTTCTGATTTGTTTAGGAAAGATTAAAAAACGCAGGATCAATTTTCCTGCGTGTTTTCTGACTGCGACGCGTGCTCGACGACACGCTTCAGTTTCTTTTCAAATTTGACACGGGGCATGAGCACGCTGGAACCGCAGCCAAGGCACTTGATGCGGATATCCGCCCCCATGCGGATGATCTTCCACTGCTTTGATTTATGACAGGGATGCTCCTTCTTCATCTCAATGATATCGTTAAGATCATACTGCGGCACTTCCATGTCCTCGTCCTCCTTTTTCATGTTCGGCATACGCCTCCAGCGTATTTTCCAGCAACATGGCGATGGTCATCGGACCGACGCCGCCGGGAACCGGAGAGATGGCCTCTGCCTTATCCTTCACTTGTTCAAAGTCCACATCTCCGCACAGTTTCCCATGCTCATCACGGTTGATGCCGACGTCGATGACGACAGCGCCTTCCTTGATCCAGTCAGCGCCGATCAGCTTTGGACGGCCGATGGCAGCGACGACGATGTCCGCCTCAGCGCAGACCTCCGCGATCCGCGCCGTATGCGAATGAACGATGGTCACAGTGGCGTGCTTGGCCAGCAGCAGCTGCGCGACCGGCTTGCCCACGATGTTGCTGCGGCCGATTACCGTGCCTCGCATACCGCTGAGGTCATCATAGCCAGCAGCCTCCAGCATGCGGATGACACCTTTTGGCGTACATGGCAGCAGCGCCTGCATCCCGGTCATCATCTTGCCTACATTGACCGGATGAAAACCATCGACATCTTTGCCAGGTTCGATCGCCATGAGCACCTCGCTTGCTTCGATATGTGCGGGAAGCGGCAGCTGCACCAGGATACCATCGACTGTATCATCGGCGTTGAGCCGGTATATCACGTCCAACAGCGCCTGCTGCGTAGTATCTTTGCTCATCCGGATCGTCTCGCTCAAGATGCCGGTCTGCGCACATGCTCTTTCCTTGTTGCGCACATAGGTCGCACTGGCAGGATCGTCTCCGACCAGGATGACGCTGAGCTTAGGCAGCCTTTTTTCTGCTTCTTTCAGACTCTCGATGCGCTGCCGCAGCGTTTCACGGATATCGGCAGCAATCGTTTTTCCGCTGATCAATTTCATCTTGCTCTCTCCTTTACATGATGACATCGCTGTCAAGCCAGATGGTCACCGGGCCATCGTTGAGCAGTTCGATCTTCATGTCTGCGCCAAAGATGCCGGTCTCCACATGAAAGCCGCGCTGGCGCAGCGCCTCATTGAACTGATCATACATCTTGATGGCCGTATCGCCTCTGGCCGCTTCCGTAAAACCAGGACGGCGGCCCTTGCGGCAGTCCGCATAAAGCGTGAACTGCGAGATCGATAAGATAGCGCCGCCGACATCTTCCAGACTGCGGTTCATCTTGCCGTTTTCATCCTCAAAGATCCGCAGGCCGGATGCCTTGTCGGCCATCTTGGCAATAACGGCATCGTCATCGCTTTCCCGGCAGCCGACAAACATCAGAAGGCCTTGATCGATCTTTCCTGTATATGCTCCGTCCACTTTGCAGGACGCGTATCTCACACGCTGGATCAACACTCTCATGACTTCATTCCTCCTTTTGCAGCAGGACCACACATTGAGCCAGCACGCCTTCTTCCCGGCCGACAAATCCCAGTTTTTCGCCTCTGGTCGCTTTGATGGAAACTTGTCCGATGCCGCAGTGCAGGCAATGGGCGATGTTCTCCCGCATCTTCATGATGTGAGGTGCCATCTTAGGCCGTTCGATCATGATGAGCGCGTCCAGATTGCCGATCGCATAACCTGCTTCCTCCATCATTTCACAGACACGGGAAAGCAAGTGAAGCGAACTGACGCCGCGCCAGCGTTCGTCCGTATCAGGAAAATGCGTCCCCAGATCTCCCAGCGCCAATGCGCCCAGGATGCTCTCCGCGATGGCATGGGTCAGCGCGTCCGCGTCAGAATGCCCGAGCAGCCCTTTCTCATGCGCGATCTCCACGCCGCCTAAGATCAGCTTGCGGCCTTCCTGCAGCCGGTGGATATCGCTGGACTGTCCGATTCGAAACATAAGATCACCTCAGCGAACATTATAGCAGATTTCCGATAAAAATTAATGTTGTGATGTGATTTCTATCTTCCTGTCTGATTACTATATTTAGTCTTTCCTTATTTCTCCTGATCTTCGATCAAGAGAGAGGCCATGCGCGCTTCATCGATCCCATTGCGTCTGCCATACTCGATCCAGTAATGCCTGGACGCTTTGATAAACATCCATTTAGGCATTGGCATGCTCACCTGTAATTCACGATGCCTTCCTGCTGTGATCGCTCTGGCAAGCCGGATGATCGCGGCATTGACCAGCAACGCAAAAGGTGTGGATAAAATGGCTTCTCCGCTGCCGACCTTTAATACTGAGCCGAAAGGATATCCTTCCATATGAGCAAAACAGCGCATGATCGCCACCGCTGAGTCATTTTGCCAAGGTTCCTGAAAACCACAGTTGATCAGTACAGAAAGCACTGGACGGTGCGTTGGCGAAACAGCAGCAAGGCTTTTCAAAAACTCAAGCAATATGGCCGGAACACCATCCGCATAAAGCGGAAAGACAAATAAAACATCGCTGTAATCCGCGATTTTTCGCGCCAGCTGGACATGATCCGCATGAAGAAGCTGCGCATGTTCCGTTTCCGCCTTGCATCGTTCACCAAAGATCTGTGCAAAACGAGCTGAATGAGAACGAGGAGCCCGAGGACTACCATTGATGATCAATATTTTTCCCACGCGGCCACCTCCTCAGAAACGACCTTTTCTAATTCCTCTGGTGTCGCAAACCTCACACGCCACCGTTCAAAATTCATATTTTTCGCATTTCGCCCGATCAACTGCCGGAATGTCTGCTTTTCTTCCATGGTAAGATCGCCATATCCGATCATGATCGCTTCCTTCGCATTGACATGACGCTGCACATGATGAGTCTCCCCCTGAACAAGATGGATAAATGCCTGCTGGATCGGAATCGCACGCTCCAGCATCGTCTTCATCGTCGTATCGTAACTGCCATATCGCACCCTGCTCACATAGATGATCCTGCGGCTTCTGGCGATGAGCGGATAGACATGGACCGCATCATCCCGAATGACACATTTTCCCGGTGTCTTGGTCCAACACCCAAAGCAGCCGATGCATGGTCTGATGTGCAGCCGGGATAGATCCACTATCTTGACATCTCTGCATGTTTCAGGCAAAATGATCGGTTTATCGCTCAATATCAGTTTCATACTTTCCTCCTGCTCTTATCTATAGTTTTTCTCATCACTTTATTTCTATCCATTTAATCATCTGTCATGGCGACATGCAAGCAAGATGTTTTCCATATGCCCGGTAACAGATGCGATTTTTACAGATTGACGAAACTATCCTCAAATTCTACCATCAGATAGTAGGAAAATGACAAGATCCTCATTACAATAAAGATGAAAGCGAGGTGGCCATGATGAATCAGAAACAGATCGGACGATATATCGCAGAAAAAAGACGAATCAAGAACCTTACGCAGGCGCAGCTGGCAGAACAGCTCGGCATCAGCGACAAGACCGTGTCAAAATGGGAATGTGGCAGAAGCATGCCAGATTACGCGCTGATCCAGCCTTTATGCGAAAGCCTTGACATCAGTGTCAGTGAGCTCATCGAGGGCAAGAATATAGCTTTGCATGAGCGGCAGCTGATGGAACTGCTGCGACGCACCCAGGAACTGGAAAGACAAAACGGCATCTTGCATGGTGTCATCCTGCTCGTATTCGGCATTGCCTTGCAGTCTCTTGCACCGCATTTCGTTGGCTCTCCGATGCAGGATCTGCTCTCCGGCATCATCCTGGGTCTTTCCGCAGGCATCCTTCTCCTCGGCATATATTTGATCTTTCAAGCCATGCGGAAACCTTGATCCAGCTGCTGGTGTCTTCCTGATCTTCCTGATATAATCATATCGGATAAGCAGGGAGGACATCATATGCGCAATCACATCAAGATCATCTTTTTCGACATCGACGGCACACTGATCGATATGGAGCGGAAAGTCATTTCTGAACGAACCGTGGAAACGCTCCGCCGTTTGCAGCAAAATGGCATCAAGATCTGTGTAGCGACCGGCAGACCGCCTATTTCTCTCCCTGATTTTCACGACGCGCGCTTCGATGCGTTTCTGACCTTCAACGGCTCATTCTGTTATACAGAAGACAAAGTGATCTATCGTAATCCTATTCCGAATGAGGATGTGCATCTCATCATCAACAATGCGGCCGCCATCCACCGCCCGGTATCGATTGCAACAGCCAAACGGATGTCTGCCA
>UMHQ01021203.1_pt1 | contig 11125 bp, 4 predicted proteins | sample 1965531 | NCBI WGS metagenome assembly UMHQ01 (sample SAMEA4836098, study PRJEB28245) | human gut metagenome | biome: gut microbiome; material: fecal sample | place: Denmark | collected 2008
ACGATATGGGGATTACGGATTCCATCGCGGAAATGGAGGAATCGGATGGAGGCCCGTTCCTGCTGGAGCAGTTGCACGCCGCCATTGGCGTGGATGACTTCGTGGCACGCATTGATGACCAGCCGCACAATCCCGGCGATGTATTGTTGCTGACGGGTATCGGCGCGGTTTTTCCGTTCATGAGGATTCATATGCTGCTGGAAGCCTTACAGCCGCATTTTCCGGATGTCCCAATTCTGGTTATGTACCCGGGAACATTTGATGGCCACCATGTCAAGCTGTTTAATCGGTTGGAACCGAACGATTACTACCGCGCATTCAATGTGCTTTGAGGAGGAACCAAAGATGCTGATTCGCAATATGTTTGCGGACGATATCAACCGTAAAATCAATGGCGTCATCAAGGTGGATCAATCCGGCGATGATGTAATCGAACAGGAAGTCCGTGAATATGTGATTACCAATGAGCTGAAAAAGCACTTCATGTCCTTCTTCAGTTATTACAGCGATGCCTTTGACGAGCCGACGGCAGACATCGGTGTGTGGATTTCCGGCTTCTTTGGAAGCGGTAAATCTCATTTTCTAAAAATGCTTTCGTATATCCTGGAAAACCGCGAAGTGGGCGGCGTTAAGACGGTCGAACGCTTCCGGGAAAAGTTTGCGGATGATCCTGCTACCTTCATGATGATCGACAAGGCGACCCGTGCCCGCACGGAAACCATCCTTTTCAATATTGACGTAGAGAGTTCCATCAACAAAGACAAAACAGCCGTGCTGCGGGTCTTTGCAAAGATGTTCTATCATCATCTCGGCTTCTATGGCGACAATTTGAAGGTTGCTATGCTGGAACACTATATTGACCAGCAGGGAAAAACAGTGGCCTTCCGGCAAGCCTTCCAGCGTCACAGTGGCAAGGAGTGGACGGCGACCCGCAAGGCGTTTGCTTTCAACGGCAAGTTTATTGTGCCTGCTCTGGTCGAAACGCTGGATATGTCCGAAGCGGATGCGCAAGCATGGTTCTCCGACAAGAGCCCTGTTGAGTTTTCCATCGCTCAACTGGTCTCTGATATCAAGGAATATGTGGACAAGCAACCCCGCGATTTTCGGCTGCTGTTTATGATCGACGAAGTGGGACAGTATGTGGGCACGGATACCGACATGTTGCTCAACCTCCAGTCCCTCACTGAAAAACTCGGCAGCGAGTGCCGGGGCAAGGTGTGGATCGTCTGCACCGGTCAGGAAGCCATTGATGAAATCATCAAGGTTCGTGCCGATGAGTTCTCCCGCATTCAGGCGCGATTCAAAACCCGCCTGAGCCTGACTTCTTCCTCCGTGGATGAAGTCATTCAGAAGCGTATTCTGCAAAAGACGCCTGAGGCTACGGCAGAGCTGGAAAAGCTTTATGATGCCAAAGCGGCCGAGCTTCGCAATCTCTTCAGCTTTACGGACTCCATTCTGGATATAAAAGGCTATTCCGGGCCGACGGAATTTGCCGTGAATTTTCCGTTTGTTCCCTATCAGTTCATCATCATGCAAAAGGTGTTTGCGGAAATCCGCAAACATGGTAACTCCGGCAAACACCTGTCCGGCGGTGAGCGCTCCATGCTATCCGGTTTCCAGGAAGCTGCGCAGAAGGTGCAGGAGCGCAACGAATCCGCTCTCGTTCCCTTCTTCCGTTTCTATGATACTGTGCATACCTTTCTGGACGGCTCCATCCGCCGGGTGATTGAACGCTGCCAGCGGGCCGCGGACAACGGGCTTGGCATACAGCCCCAGGACGTGGATGTGCTCAAGCTATTGTACCTGGTGCGCTATGTGGACGACATTCCCTCCAACCTCGAAAACCTTGTGATTCTGATGGCAGACAACATCACCATCGACAAGATCAATGCCAAGGCATCCATCAGCGAGTCGCTAAACCGCCTGATGAGCCAGAATTACATCGCCCGTACCGGAGATGTTTACTGCTTCCTGACCGATGAAGAGCAGGACATCCAGAGCGAAATCAAGAACACGCCGTTGGATACCTCCGCCATCGTGGAGCGTATCGGCCACATGATCTTTGGCGACATCTATACGGCGAAGAAATATCACTACGACAAGTATGATTTCCCCTTCGATCAAATGGTGGACGGCACGGCAGTGGGCGCGCTAACCGGCGGTATGCGTCTGCGGTTTTTGACCGTTGCCGCCGATGCCCACATGAAGTCGGACTTCTGGCTTATGTCCGAGACGAAGGGCCGGGGTGCCGCTGTGGTATTGGCACAGACGCCTTATTACGAGTCCCTGGAAATCGCCATGAAAATTCGCAAATATGTGAAGCAGCGCAATATCGTGCAGCTTCCCAAATCCGTACAGGACATCATCCGCAACCAGCAGGAGGAAGCCAGCAAATATGAAGCCTCCGCGCTGGAGGACCTGCGCCGGGCGATTGTCGAGGGCACGTTCTTTGCGGATGGCGAGAAGCTCTCTCTCAAGGGCGGGGACGCCAAGAGCAAAATTGACCAAGCGCTGGAGTATCTGGTTACCCATGTGTACAGCGAGCTGGGCCTGATTACCTGGCATGCGGAATCCGATGCCGACATCCTGGCCGTGCTTAACGGCAGTGTCAACGATGCCCTGGCCTACGGCATGACCCGCAACGAGGAAGCCGCGGGCCGCATGTATGAATTTCTTGAGATTCAGGATAACAAGAAGCTGCCCACCTCCATGGCGGACATTCAGAGCCGGTATAGCGCCATTCCCTACGGTTGGCGCGAGATCGACATTGCCGCCGTGGCGGCCAAGCTCATCTACGACCAGCGCGTAACCATCAAGTACGCGGGTATGACCATCCAGCCGGATGACCGCCGTCTGCCGGATATGCTCCGCAAAAAGAGCGAAATCGGCAAAACCTCCATCAGCAAGCGCCATGTGCTTTCCTTGCAGAAGGTGAGGCAGGCCCGCGAATTCCTGCGGGATTACTTCGAGGTCATGGACGTGCCCGCGGATGAGGACGGCCTCGTCCGGTTCATCGTGGATAGGCTGACTGCTCAGCGCCAGCATTACGTGGACTTGGACGCCCGCTATGAAGTCCGCAAGTACCCGGATCGTCCGCTGGTGAAGAACATGATCGCCCTCCTTACAGATACCCTTTCCCAGCAGAAGGACAACGAGGCCCTTGTGTCGCGCCTGCTGGCCAGGCAGGATGACCTTGACGAAGCCAAAGAAAAGCTGCAACCCGTGGAAGGCTTCTTCGCATCCCAGGTGGACACCTTCGATCGGGCCGTGCGCTTTGAGGCCGATCTGCATAATGATCTGGACTACATTGCCAAGGATGAAGCGGCGAATCAGGCCCTTAACACCATTCGACTGATCTGCCTGGTGCCGGTGAACGGCCGCTATGACTACAAGCGCATTCCCGAACTGAACGTGCTGATGGATACCGTGAAAGCCGCCCACGACGCCATGCTTGACGAAAAGCGCAGCGAACTGCTGGAAGTCGTGCGTCAATGCATGGCTGATATCCACGGACGGATGGAGCCCGGCAGCGAAACCCTGATTCGCCCCATGATTCAGAAGGCCGATGAATATTACACGCAGAAGAAGCAGCGCATCGCGGAAACGCAAAGCCTGGCCTTGCTGGATGGCATGATGCCGCCCATGTGGACGTACAAGGACGATACTCTGCGCCACATGGAAAGCGCCACTCGCGTTTCAGCTCCGCCCCGGGTGGAACCGGCCTCCGGCCCAGCAAAGCCTAAAAAACTCATCAAAGCCATCTACCGGCAGTCGATCTTCCCGGCCAAGCGGCTGATGAGCGAAGCGGATATCAACGCCTATGTGGAGCAGATGCGTACGCAGCTGCTGGCCTACATGAAGGGCAGCGACGGCATCGACCTGAAGTAAGGAGCGATTCCCCCATGGACAAGAACGCCATCAAGAAGTTTGCCGTTTGGGCGCGGCGCGAGTTGATTGACCGCGTGTCCCAAAAAGCAGAGCAATACGGCATCACCGAAAAGGATCACGGCGACATCCGCGCCGACCATGTGAACGGCCGCCTGCTTTCCCCCGCCGAGCAGGCCCAGCGCCAAAGCCTCATCACCCGCATCGATCGTGCGGGGAAAGACGGATACCGTGAGGTCATGGAGGAAGTGGCCTACACCTGGTTCAATCGCTTCATTGCCTTGCGCTTTATGGAGGTCAACGGCTACCTGCCCTCCCGCGTGCGCGTGTTCACCGATGAGCAGAACGCCTTTAAGCCCCAGATTCTCGCCGAGGCGATCCATCTGGCGCTGGACGGCCTGGATATGGAGAAGGTCTATGCCTGCAAGGAAAAGAGCGACGACGAGGCGCTGTTCAAGTATCTGCTCATCACCCAGTGCAACGCGCTGAGCAGCATCCTGCCCGGCATGTTCCAGAAGATTGCGGATGATACCGAGCTGCTCTTCCCGGACAACCTGCTGCGCGAGGGCAGCGTCATCGAGCAGATGATCGCCCTCATCCCCGAGGAGGACTGGCTCGATCAGGTGCAGATCATCGGCTGGCTGTACCAGTATTACAATACCGAGCCCAAGGATCAGGTGTTTGCCAACCTCAAGAAGAACATCAAGATCGGCAAGCACGACATCCCCGCCGCCACGCAGCTGTTCACGCCGGACTGGATCGTGCGCTACATGGTGGAAAACAGCCTGGGTCGCCTGTGGGTGGAGGGCCACCCGGACGACGCCCTCCAAGCCACCTGGAAATACTACCTCCCCGAGGCGGAGCAGGAACCCCAGGTGCAGGCACAGCTGGCCGAGATCCGCAAGGGCTATGCCCAGCTTAAGCCCGAGGATATCCGCTGCATCGATCCTTGTATGGGCAGCGGACACATTCTGGTGTATCTGTTTGACGTGCTGGTGCAGATTTACCAGGCCTACGGCTATTCCACCCGGGAGGCCGTGCAGAGCATTGTCGAAAACAACCTCTACGGCCTGGACATCGACGACCGTGCCGCCCAGCTGGCCTATTTTGCCGTGATGATGAAGGCACGCCAGTACGACCGGCGGTTCTTTACGCGCGGCATTCAGCCGCACGTGATGGCCATTCAGGAGAGCAACGCGCTGGAGGCCTTCGAGCGCCTGCAGGGCCAGCTTTCCATGGATACACTGTGCCTGGAGACGGCCAATCAGCTCATTCGCACCTTCCATGACGCCAAGGAGTACGGCTCCATCCTGCAGGTGGACATCCCCGGCCTGGAGAGTGCCGACCGCCTGATGGAGCAGCTGCGCGCCGTTCAGGGTGATTTCGAGCTGATGGCCTGGGTGGAGCGGGCCGAGGCGCTGCTGCCCGTGCTGGCGCAGCAGGCAGTCATGCTGCAGCAGCGGTATGACGTGGTGGTGACGAACCCGCCGTATATGGGAAGTAGCGGCATGGGCGGCAAGCTCAGTCAGTTTGTAAAGGACTTCTACCCGGATAGCAAGAGCGATCTGTTTGCAGTGTTCATTGAGCGATGCGGAGACATGGCAAAGCCCAACGGCTACCAGGCGATGATTACCCAGCACGCCTGGATGTTCCTGAGTAGCTTTGAGAAGCTGCGGTTGAAACTGCTCCAAAAAGATACGGTGAACATGGCGCATCTGGGCGCGCGCGCCTTTGATGAAATTGGTGGCGAGGTGGTGCAAACCACCAGCTTTGTGCTGCGCAAAAGCCATGTGGCTGGCTACAAGGGAATTTACTGCCGCCTGGTTGAGCCAACCACCCAGCAAGGCAAGGAGGATATGTTCCTTGCGGGTGAAAACCGCTATACCGCCCAGCAGGACAACTTTGCCAAGATTCCGGGCAGCCCTGTGGCGTATTGGGTGAGTCAGAACCTGCTCAAGCTATATAGTTACCCGCTGATTGGTTCTGTTTACACAGCGAAAGAGGGCGTTGGCACTCGGAATGATGAACAATTTATGAGACAGGTTTGGGAAATACCTGATGTTTGTATAGGACGAAATAAAAGGTGGATTCTGACCGACAAAGCTGGTAGCTATAGAAAATGGTACTTAGGTTGCTCTTATGTGATGGATTGGGAAAACGATGGTTTTCGGATAAAAAACTATCGCAATGAGGATGGTTCCTTACGTTCTCGTCCACAAAATACTCAATACCTATTTCTTCCCGGAGTTTCTTGGGGAAAGGTTGGATCAGGTGCAAGCTCCTTTAGATTCAGAGATTGTGGCTTTGGTTTTAATGATGCGGCTCCTACGTTGTTTGGCGATAATCTCTTTCCTATACTTGCAGCATTAAACACCAACATCTATAAGAAGTTACTTGAAATCCGTGGAAGTACTCTCAACATGACATGTGGCGTAATCGAAGAACTTCCACTATTAGGCTATGATGAGAATGAACTTCAAGACAAGCTTACAACTCTAGTAGAGCTGTGTATCGATACATCCAAATCCGACTGGGATTCCTACGAAATCTCCTGGGACTTCCAGCGCCACCCGCTGATCCGCTTGAAAGACACCATGAAATTTACCGCCGCCGATGGCGACAGCGAAACCGTCTCTTATTTTCTGCATGGCGCCTATCTGGCTTGGAAAAATGAATGTGAAGACCGTTTCAACCAGCTCAAAGCCAACGAGGAAGAACTCAACCGCATTTTCATCGACATCTACGGCCTGCAGGACGAGCTGACGGCGGAGGTGGCGGACAAGGACGTGACCGTCCACCGCGTGTTTGACACCAAGGAGGACGTGCCCGAATCCATGCAGGGCAGCGCCTATGTGCGTACCAAGCGCGACGAGGTGGTTTCCCTGATCTCCTACGCCGTGGGCTGCATGTTCGGGCGGTATTCCCTCAGCAAGCCCGGTCTGGCGTTTGCGGGCGGCGCGTGGGATGCGGCCAACTACACCTCCGAGTTCCAGCCCGATAAGGACGGCATCCTGCCCATCTGCGACGACGACTACTTCACGGATGACATCGTGGGCCGGTTCGTCCGGTTCATCGAGGTGGTTTACGGCGAGGATACGCTGGAGGAAAACCTGGAGTTCATCGCCGATGCCCTTGGCGGCCCGAGCCGGACAAGCGGAAAGGGCACGCCCCGGCAGGTCATCCGCAGCTATTTCCTCAGCGACTTCTATGCCGACCACTGCAAGACCTACCAGAAGCGGCCCATCTACTGGCTGTTTGACAGCGGCAAGAAGAACGGTTTCAAGTGCCTGATCTACATGCACCGCTATGCGCCGGACACCATCGCCCGCATTCGCACGGACTACGTCCACGAGCAGCAGAGCCGCTACCGCACCGCCATCGCCGACCTGGAAAACCGCGTGGCTTCCGCCTCCACCGCCGAGCGCGTAAAGCTGCAAAAGCAGCTCGCCAAACTCCGCGACCAGGCCGAAGAAACCCGCGTCTACGAGGAGAAGATTCACCACTACGCCGACCAGATGATCGCCATTGACCTGGACGATGGGGTGAAAGTGAACTATGCCAAGTTCCAGGATGTGCTGGGGAAAATAAAGTGAGGGAATGAACCGTGTTTGATATACAAGTAAGCATCAATGGTATCATTCTCTATTGCAACGATAGCATATTGGGCCTGCAAATTGGAAGGGGATATGCTATCGCTAAAACATATATGGATAACCTACCTTTCAAAGCACAGATTATTGATGGAAAAAAGCAGATTCTGACGGATTATTATCATTCTGTATTGCGGGATGAGCATGGAGAATATTTCATCTGCTTGAACAAAAGCGACACATATCCAACCGAAGACTTGCTAGACATATCCCGCGAGCTTACAGATGCAGACACAGCATACAAGAGGAAAGCAAAAGAGTATAATCATTTGGAAATGAAATTTCTAAACAGGATATTTGCGTTACTTAGAGTTTTCAAAGAAGGTAATATTGGACCTAAAGAGATGTTCTTTAGTCATAGCTTTTCAGTAGGAATCATTAAGAATAGCGTAAACAGTAATAACTATTTAGTAGATAGAAATACCCTGGACACTAGATTATATACGCTCAATGAATATGAACTTCAGGTCTGCAATCAGTTTCTAACAGATTATTCAGGGCCTATATTTGACATTATGGAGACTTGCATCAGGAAATTTATAGAAGCGCAATCGCAAATTGTCTTTTCCACGGGATTTGAAAAGTATATTACAGCCCTTGAAATGATGCTGCTTGAACGTAATCAGCAAGCAAAGAAAGAGGTTCTATCTAAACGGGTTGCTGTGCTGTTGGAAAACAGATCAGAAAGCAGGGCCTCCATGTACCGGAAAATGAGGAGCTTCTATCAATACCGCTCTGAATCGCTGCACGAAGGGGCAAATCAGAGCATCACAAAAAAAGAACTCTTTGACTTAGAACAAGTTGTTCGCAAGGTACTAAAATTATGCATGGCACGTTGCAAGGATCAAATTTCCACCATTTCCTCAATAACCTGGAACTCGGTGAAACAGCAAATGATTCATGAGTTAAAAAAAGAAGTGGAAGCCGCACAGGCTGCGAACATTTTTGCAAATTAGGAGGCCTTGTATGGCAAACACAGATATTGAAAAGATCATTGCAGATTTAGGCAAGCGCTTTGCGGCCCCCCTCCCGGACTACTACAAGCGCCGCATCATCTTCTGGTACGACGAGGAGCGCGAGTTCGAGGATAAGCTGGATGAGATTCAGCTGAGCAATGCAAGTATCATCCGCATGACCGGCAGGAATACCTTTGCAGTCAAAAAGCTGCTCAGCCACGATGATCCGTATGGCAACTACCTCGTCTATTGCCCCATCAGCTACGAAAGCCTGGAAGATAACTGGCTGTTGGACATCCAGCTGTACAGCGAGGAATTCCGCTCCGACCTGACCTCCCTCTGGATGGACGAGATGCAGATTTCTTCTAAATCTTCGCTGCGCAAAACGGTCAAAGCCTACCGCAAGTTCTTTGCCGCGAAGGAGCGACGCGCCAAAGTGGCGCGTCAACAGGAACAGATCGAACAGCCCGTGCAGCTTCATCTGGCGGTCATGGCTGCAATCACAGGCGCAAAGAGCAGGGAACCGGCGGACATTCTGCAGGTGGTACTGGAAGCTGGCGTAGACGAAGACAACCGCCTTTATGCCGACCTCGAAACCTATGGCGCGAAGGACGCTTTCTGGACAATGATCTCGCAGGCAACGGGTTACAGCGAGGCGGATGCGGATTTGGGCCATCTGATTTGCCATATCCTGATGACGGCCTCCACCCGTACCATGCCTATGGAAATCTTGCCGGGGCTAGAGCGGTATCTCTCCGCGCCGCATCAGGCCTGGTGCTATGACTTTATCTCCGACTGGCTTCATTCCGATCGGAATGAGCATCTGTACCGGCTGGCCCGTTTTGTAGAAAGCGCGCTGCACCTGCCGGAGCGCTTCATGCAGCTATCGCTGGATGAACTACTGGATACCGAATGTTTCCCCTGCGTACATGCGTGCGTCCTTAATAAGCTCATGACGGACATTGTGCAACAGGTCATAGATGCCGACGCCATCATAGCCGCTGTTGAAAAACGCCGCACCTGCGTGTGGTATAAGGAAGTCGCTCCGTTCTATGAGGGGCTTGCCCAGGTGGCCAACATGCAGCGGTTTTTTGCGGAACATGCGGCAGGCTTCCATACGGTGGAAGCGCAAAACGTATGGAAGGAGTATGTCTCGGATTATTATCGTATGGATGGTTTCTACCGTCGGTTCCATTTGGCCTATGCCGAAAGTGTCAAGGTGTTCCAAGGAGAACTGAATGATCTGTTTGCGCAGGTTGCGGAAAAGGCGGAGGGCCTGTATGTGCATTGGTTCCTCGATCAACTGGGGGAGAATTGGACAAAGGCCATCGAGGATGATTTGAAGCAGAGCGGAAAGATTGCCGAAGTGCCGCGACAGGAGGATTTCTATGCTAACTGGGTGCGTGCAACAGATGGCAAAGTGGTTGTCATCATCTCGGACGCCCTCCGTTATGAAGTGGCAGCGAGTTTGACGGAGAAGCTCAAGCGCGAAACCCAGAGCAAGGTGGAACTGACTGCTATGCAAGGTATTTTCCCGACGATTACAAAGTTCGGCATGGCTGCGCTGCTGCCGCACAAACAGCTGACTGTGGAGGTAAAGGGCAATGGCAGTCTAAGCGTTCAGGCCGATGGGATGCCCACCGACAGCGGATACCGTGATACCGTGCTCAAGGCCGCCAATCCGCGCAGCATTGCCTTGCGGTATCAGGACGTAATCGGTATGAATACCGAGCAGCTTCGCGCGCTAACCAACGGCATGGATGTGGTGTATATCTATCATGACACCATTGATGCCGCTAGCCATGCCTCCGATAGCCTGGTATTTTCCGCATGTGACGCCGCCATCACCGAGATACAGAACCTTGTGCGCATTGCGGCTAACCGGATGAACCGGACGCACATTATCATCACGGCAGATCATGGCTTCCTTTACACCTACAGCCCCTTGCGGGAAGACGACAAGGTAGACAAGTCTTCTTTTCATCAAATGGAAGTGGAATATGGCCGCCGCTATGCGATTATGCGCGCAGGCGCACAGCCGGATTTCCTGATGCCCATTCACTTTATAGGCGAAATGGCCGGACTTGCCGCCTTTGCACCCCGCGAGAACCTGAGAATCAAGATGCAGGGCGGAGGGCAGAACTTTGTTCACGGAGGCGTGAGCCTTCAGGAAATTTGTGTTCCTGTTCTTACGTATCATCATCTGCGAAACGATTCCAAGGAATATCAAAAGCACAAGAGTCAATACGATACAATACCTGTCACCATTGGCTTGCTTTCTTCCAGCCGCAAGATCAGCAACATGATTTTCAGCTTGAACTTCTATCAGAAGGAGGCGGTGGGCGGCAACCGCGTTGCACAGCGTTATCGGCTTTACTTTACGGACGAATACGGCAAGCAGATTAGCGATGTGCAGACAGTCATTGCTGACCGTACATCGGCCAATAATCAGGATCGAGTCTTCCGCGTCAGCTTTAATCTAAAGCAGATGAAATTCAGCAAACAGGCTATGTACTATCTGGTCATCATGGACGAGCAGGGCCTCATGCTGCCCCAACGAGAGGAATTCCGCATTGATATCGCTTTTGCCGTGGATGAGTTTGACTTCTTCTCATAACACACAGGAGGCGCCGC
>UMHQ01045312.1_pt1 | contig 11080 bp, 7 predicted proteins | sample 1965531 | NCBI WGS metagenome assembly UMHQ01 (sample SAMEA4836098, study PRJEB28245) | human gut metagenome | biome: gut microbiome; material: fecal sample | place: Denmark | collected 2008
AGATTGACCTATGTTCTCTAAAATACTCATAGCCAACCGCGGCGAGATCGCGGTAAGGATAATAAGGGCGTGTAAGGAAATGGGCATATCCACAGTGGCCGTCTTTTCTGAGGCTGACAGAAACGCCCTCCATGTCGCCCTGGCTGACGAAAGCTACTGCATCGGCAGTCCGGAAGCTTCCGCCAGTTACCTGAATGAAGATCAGATAATAAGCGCTGCCGCGCTTTCGGGCGCGCAGGCAATCCATCCGGGCTACGGATTTCTTTCCGAAAACGCCCACTTCGCCCGTTCATGCCGCAAAAACGGTCTTGTCTTTATCGGTCCGGATCCTGACGATATGGAAAAGTTCAGCGACAAGGCGGCGCTAAAAGAAATCATGAGCAAAGCCGGCCTTGCCGTCATCCCCGGCACCGGCGCGTTATCCTCAGCCGGCGAAGCTAAGGAGGCCGCTTTGCAGGCGGGCTATCCGGTCATGCTCAAGGCCAGCGCCGGAGGCGGAGGCCGGGGCATAAGGCTCATCGGCTCAGAAGAAGAAACAGAAGAAGCATACATGCAGGCTCAGGCCGAAGCCGTAAGCGCTTTCGGCGACGGCAGCCTTTATATAGAAAAATACATCTATCCGGCCCGGCATATCGAACTCCAGATGCTGGCCGATGAATACGGCAACGTTGTCTGCCTCGGCGAGCGGGACTGCTCTCTGCAGCGGCGCAATCAGAAACTTCTCGAAGAAACACCTTCTCCGGCTGTCAGTCCGGTTCAGAGGAAGGCTCTGATCAGCGCTTCAACGGCGGCTCTCAAAAAAACAGGATATTCCGGCGCGGGCACTCTTGAATTTCTCATGGATAAAGAAGGCAACTTCTGGTTCATGGAAATGAATGTCCGTCTCCAGGTCGAACACTGCGTAACGGAAATGCTTACCGGCATAGACATGGTCAAGTGGCAGATACGGATTGCCGCCGGAGTCCCTCTCGATTTTGGGCAGGAAGATATACATCTTTCCGGTTCAGCCATAGAATGCCGTATCAACGCCCGGGGCTGCGGAGAACTTCAAATGCTCCACGTGCCGGGAGGTCCCTCCGTCCGTTTCGACACATGTCTCATCGACGGAACAGTCGTATCGCCTTATTACGATCCTCTTTTAGGAAAACTGGTCGTATATTCTGGCGCCAGAGAAGAAGCTATAAGAAAGATCCGCGCTTCTCTCTGCGAGCTGGTGATAGACGGAATCCCCACCAATATTGAAGAACAGCTGCAGATCGTGGAAGACGACCGGTTCACATCGGGCAGCTACGATCTGACATTTATGGATAACAGGTGAAACCATGGCAATGATAAATTTTCTGAAACCAAAGAACAAACTGGAAGAAGGAGGACGCGCTTCAGCTCCCGTCCAGCAGGACGCCGGCGAGCCGGAAAAAAAGTGTCCTAACTGCCGCAAAGACATTCCCCTCAGCAAACTTCTGGCCAACGATCTGGTCTGTCCCTGCGGTCATCATTTCCGCATGAGGGCGAGACAAAGGACTAAAATGATCGCCGACAAAGACAGCTTCCGCGAACTGTTTGCTCCCGTAATATCAGGAGATCCTCTTGATTTTCCGGGTTACAGAGACAAGATCGAAACCGTGCGTCTGGCGAGCCGCGAAGATGAGGCCGTGATCTGCGGAACAGCGAGAATAGAAGGTATGTCCTGCTGTCTGTTCGTCATGGAGCCCGCTTTTATGATGGGCAGTATGGGAACGGCGGTGGGCGAAAAAATAACTCTGCTTTTTGAGTACGCCGTAAGTCACAGGCTCCCTGTCATAGGCTACACCGTATCAGGCGGCGCCCGTATGCAGGAGGGACTTCTGTCCCTGATGCAGATGGCAAAGACCAGCGCTGCGGTAAAAAGACACAGCGACGCCGGACTGCTGTACATATCGGTACTTACCGATCCTACCACCGGCGGCGTCACCGCCAGCTTTGCCATGGAAGCAGATATTATACTGGCCGAGCCCGGCGCGACAGTAGGATTCGCCGGCGCGAGGGTCATAGAACAGACTACCCGCAAATCGCTGCCGAAGGGCTTCCAGAAAGCGGAATTCGTCATGGAGCACGGCTTCATCGACAGTATATCCGCGCGGCCGTCCCAGAAAAAAACTCTGGCCGCACTTCTCAGACTTCACTGCGGAGAACTAAACAAGGGAGGATTATACCATGAACCTGACGCCTTATGAACGGGTGAAGCTCGCCCGGGGCAACAAAAGACCCACAGGCCTTGACTATATAACGAATATTTTTACTGATTTTACGGAGATGCACGGCGACAGGCGCTTTGGCGACGATCCGGCCATAGTCGGCGGCCCGGCGCGGCTGAACGGCCAGCCGGTAACGGTAATCGCCATCGAAAAAGGCCATACAGCAAGGCAGCGCAGCCGCAGGAATTTCGGCGCGCCTCAGCCGGAAGGCTACCGCAAGGCTCTCAGGCTGATGAAACAAGCCGAAAAATTCGGTCGAGGCGTCATATGCTTCGTGGATACATCAGGCGCTTACTGCGGTATCGGCGCGGAAGAGAGAGGACAGGGGCAGGCCATAGCTGAAAACCTCATGGAAATGTCCACTCTCTGCGTCCCTATCATCTCTGTTTTTGTCGGAGAAGGCGGAAGCGGCGGGGCCCTGGCTCTTGCCGTGGCCGACAGAGTCTTTATGCTCCGCAACGCCGTGTATTCAGTGATATCTCCGGAGGGATGCGCCAGCATTCTGTGGAAAGACGCCGGCCGTGCCAAAGACGCCGCTTCGGATCTGAAAATGACCGCCGAGGACGCCAAGGCTCTGGGCATAGCGGACGGTATTCTTTCCGAAAAAGAGATCGGTAAAAAATCATTTTACACCGCCATAGGCAATCTCCTCAGTGAAGAACTGAGGGAACTCGCCTCAGACCCTGATCTGGTGGGGCACAGGTACGACCGTTTCCGCCGCATGGGCAGAAGCGCGGTGATAAAGGAGTCCATATGAGCATATACAAAAGATTCTGCGAGGAAAGGACTGACAGGGACGGAAATCTGCTTAAATTGACCCTCAGATATCCGGAAAATTTTAACTTCGCCTACGACGCGGCCGACGTCATAGCCGCTGAAACGCCTGACAAGACGGCTCTGGTGTGGTGCAACACCGAAGACGAAGAACGGATCTTTTCTTTCGCGGATATGAAAAAATACAGCAACAAATACGCCAACGCTCTCCGTGAGGGCGGCGTCAGAAAAGGCGACCGGGTCATGGTCATCCTTAAACGCCACTATGAATACTGGTTCGTCGCCCTGGCTCTCCATAAACTGGGAGCAGTGATGATACCGGCGACCCACATGCTCACCGAAGCAGACTTTGAGTACAGGCTCCGGGTCTCAGAAGCCAGAGCCGTCGTCTGCACGACTGAGAACGAAGTGCCGCGAAAGATAAGAGCGGCGGCCCGCCGCCTGGACGGCGGTATTGGCATGTTTTCTGTCCGCAGAGAGGCGGAAGGTTTTACGGATCTTTCTGCCGCGGCGGAAAAAGCCTCTGAGACTTTTGAAAGGGTTTCTACCCTTGCCCATGACCCGATGGTTCTGTACTTTACATCCGGCACCACCGGTCATCCCAAAGGTGTTATCCATGATCACACTTATCCTCTGGCTCACATTGTCACCGCCAGATACTGGCAGCAGGCTGAAGACAACGGTCTGCACTTCACGGTCGCCGAAACGGGCTGGGCGAAGGCTTCATGGGGCAAACTCTACGGTCAGTGGCTCGTCGGCAGCGCCGTCATGGTCTATGACTTTGATAATTTTGATCCGAAGCAGCTCACATCTGTAATAAACCGCTACGGGGTGACTTCTTTCTGTGCTCCGCCTACGGTTTACAGATATCTTGTCCGCAAAGGCATACCGGCTATGCCTTCCCTGAAACACGCGACTACGGCCGGAGAAATGCTCGCGCCGGAGGTTTTCCGCAAGTTCACCGCAAGCACCGGGCTTCACCTGTGCGAGGGCTATGGGCAGACGGAAACAACTCTGCTGACGGCCAATTTCCGCGGCAGGTCGCCAAAAGCCGGCTCCATGGGCGCGGCCTCCGCGTTCTATGATATACGGCTGGTGGACAGGAACGGCGATCCAGTTCCTACGGGAAAGATCGGTGAGATCGTTATCGTACCTCCCCCGGACGGAATACAGCCGGGAATTTTTACAGGCTATCTGAACAATGACGAGCAATACGCCAAGGTATGGAGGGGCGGCGTCTATCATACGGGAGACGCGGCCTCGGTGGATGAGGACGGGCTTTTCTGGTTCCACGGACGTTTTGACGATATAATCAAGACCGGGGGCTTTAGGGTAGGACCTTATGAGGTGGAAAATGTGCTAATGGAACACCCGGCTGTGGTGGAGTGCAGCGTCATAGGCGTTCCCGACCCCCTCCGCGGCCAGTCCATCAAGGCTATCATCGTGCCGGACAACCATTTTGCTCCTTCCAGGGAGCTCGAGCTTGACATCAGAGAGTTCTGCAACCGCAGGCTCGCCGAATACAAATGGGTCAGGATAATCGAATTTACAAACGCGATGCCTAAGACCATCAGCGGCAAGATCCGCAAAAATATACAGCGGCAGCAGTCCTGATTGTTATGGCCTGATGTCTGTGGTATAATTATCACGGAAAAAGGAGCCGCAATGAAAAAAACAGATTTTTATTCAGTTGACAATAATTATATACTCGATCGCGCCGTCAGCGGTTTTCATCAGTATGTTCTTGAAGCGCCGGTTCATCTCGCCTTTGTGAGCCTCAGCCTCTGCGAGATGACCGGTTATCACCGGGAAGATTTTTTGAGCGAGACCGCTGATCTTTTCTCGTCCCTTGTTCATCCCGCCGACAGAGATATTTATGACGGTCTCCTCGCAGCGGCCTCGGTTCAGGAACAGACCGCCGAAGCCGAATACCGTCTGGTAAAAAAAGACGGCAGCGTCATCTATGTGAGAGATTCCCTGACTTCCTTTCGGGACGCGGACGGCAGTATGCTGGGGTTTTCCGTTCTGACAGACATAACAGGCATACGCCGTGAAAACGATAACCTCCGCTTTCTCAACGAGACCATTCCCTGCGGATTTATCAAATACACCTGTGAAAAACAGCCGCGGATTACCTATATGAACGACAAGATGCTGGAATTCCTGCGTATCCCCAAATCGAGGAACGGCGAGGTTGATTACCTCAAAATGTACAGCTCCAATATCTTTATCATGATCCCGATCGCGGATAGGAGCAAGTTCGCGCTCTACCTCAACCGCGTTTTTTCGGCCGGTATGCCCCTTGCGGGGGAAATCAACATCATCCGCTGCGACGGAACAAGAGGCCGTCTTTTCGGCTGGGTTACAAAAGCGGTGAACAAAGACGGTGAAAGTGAATTTCAGAGCGTATGTATCGATGTGACCGAAAGGTATAACGCCAAAAAAGCCCGGGATACCAATCGTTACCTCAAAGCTCTGACCGAAGTGTATGACAGGATATTTGAATACGATCTTTCGGCCGGCACGGTTAAATGCCTGTACAGCCATGATTCTCCTGTATACAGGTGGCTGGAAAACATTCCAATGCCTGTGGAAGAGGCTAACGAACGATGGATAAGCACTGCCGTGGCATCTGAGGACCGCGGTAAAGTGAAAAAATTCTTCGCCGCGTTCCGCCGCCGTCCGCCTGCCGCCGGCGAATCCGCGCCTTTGCAGATCACCTACCGCGAAGTGGCTGAAGGTAAGGCAGAGACTTTCCGCGGCGTTATGATCGCCATAAACGGCTCTGTCAGCTTTTACTGCTGCCGCCGCCTCCATGACCCCGCGGATACAGAAGCTCTGCGCAGTGAAAACATATCTCTGAAAGAAAACATGCAGGAGATCGTCATGCGTTTCCACGACGGCGCGGCGGCCTTTGAAATCACAGACGGCAACGTTACTCCCCTTTACGCCAGCGACAATCTGTGCGAGTTCTTTGGCTTCACAAGGTCTGAATGGTTGCCACTGATGCAAAAAAGCACACCTATCGCGGAGTTTCTCTCCCGCAGCGAATCTTCTTACGGAGATTTTGCCGAACTCCTCAGAAGCGGCGAAGCCGAGTTTACATATTATGATTTTTCAGCGGAAATGGAGCGTCGTATCAGAGCCATATGCTCCCCTAAATCTCCGGAGGCTTCTCCCCGCTATGTACTTCTGTACAATATGGATGAACAAAGTTCCGCTCTGCCCGCGGCAGATGAAAGTGAAAAGAAAGTCTCCATCAGAACTTTCGGATATTTTGACGTTTTCATCGGCGGCAAACCCATCGCTTTTCGCAGTCAGAAAGCCAAGGAGCTTTTTGCCCTGCTCACCGACCGCCGCGGCGGCTTTGTAACCTCAGACGAAGCTATCGGTTTCCTGTGGGAGGACGAATCGGTCACTCCCGTGACTCTCGCCAGGTATCGCAAGGTGGCTCTGCGGCTCAAAAATACTCTTGAAGAATACGGCATCTCCGATGTGGTCGAGTCCGTAGCCGGAAAACGCCGTCTCGTAACCGACAAGGTTCGCTGTGATCTCTATGACTATCTCTCCGGGAAAGAGGAATATTCCCAGCTTTTCAAGGGCAGCTATCTCACCAACTACAGCTGGGGTGAAATAACCCTGGGAGAGCTGGCGCGGGAGGAATAGCCGAAGGAGATAGTACGGTTAAATTTGAACATTTTCAGATTTAACAGCATAAAACGCTAAAGAGCCGCCCGCGGGCGGCTCTTTTTTCGTGTCATTATTTGTTCTGTGATTCTTCCTCGGCCTTGTGGGCGGCAATAATCTTTTCGGCCAGGTGGGCAGGTACTTCTTCGTATCTTACGAATTCCATCGTGAAGCTGCCTCTTGCCTGAGTCATGGAGCGAAGGACGATAGCGTAATCGAACAGCTCCGCCTGCGGAGCTTCCGCTACCAGCTTCTGTCCGCCGCCTGCCTGAGGTTCCATTCCGAGGATCTTACCTCTTCTCTTATTCATATCTCCCATGACATCGCCCATGTATTCGTCAGGCACTTCAATCTCGAGCTTCATTATAGGCTCAAGGAGACAAGGTTTTGCCTCAGAGATACCTTTCTTGAAAGCCAGCGAAGCGGCGATTTTGAAAGCCATTTCGTTGGAGTCCACTTCGTGATAAGATCCGTCGTAGAGCACAGCTTTTACGTTTACTACCTTGCAGCCGGCGAGAGGACCTTTGTCCATACATTCGAGGAGTCCTTTTTCTACGGCAGGCACGTACTGCTTAGGAACCGATCCGCCGAACAGTTCTTCGGAGAATTCAAATTCTTTGTCTGACGGCGAAAATCTGATGTGTACGTCTCCGTACTGACCGGCTCCTCCGGACTGTTTCTTATGTTTGCCCTGAACATCGGAGCTGCCCTTGATAGTCTCTCTGTAAGCGATCTTCTGCGGGATCGTCTTTACGGCTACGCCGTATTTATCTTTGAGCTTGGCCATGATGATACCCAGCTGGATATCTCCCTGACCGCCTATGAGCGTCTGGTGAGTCTCGGAATTTCTCGTAAGTACAAAGGACGGATCTTCTTCCATCAGCTTGTGGAGTCCGGCGGCCATCTTTTCGTCTTCACCCTTGCCTACGGCTTCGATGGCCATAAACAGGGAAGGCTGGGCGAACTGTACAGGAGGCAGTTTTACGATATTGTTTTTCTCGCAGAGGGTGTCTCCCGTCTTGGTGAACTGAAGCTTGCCGAGGGCTACGATATCTCCGGCCGGAACTGACGGGGCGTCTCCCTGAGTCTTACCTCTGAGATAGAACATGGAGCCCAGTTTTTCCGGTTTTTCCGCGCGGTCATTATAAAGTTCCATACCCGGGGTGAGCTTTCCGGAAATTACTTTCGCGAGGGAAATCTTTCCGAGGAAAGCGTCCGCAATAGTCTTGAATATGAACGCTACCGGTTTTCCGGCAGGATCGCACTTGATCTGGATCGGTTCATCTTTTCCGTTTACAGCTTCGTAAGGGGCGTGATCCGCAGCCAGAGGCACATATTTTACCAGTTCGTCAAGGATCTCTTTTATGCCCTCGCCTTTCGCCGAGGAACAGACGAGAACCGGAGCAATGTCGCCTGTGGAAATACCTTTTACAAGTCCCTTGTTGAACTGTTCGTCGGTAAATTCTCCGGCGTCGAAGTAGATATCCATCAATTCTTCGTCTACTTCGGCAATGGCCTCGCTGAGAGCGTCTCTGTCGTCGAGAGTGGCGACGGAGGTTCCGAATTTGGCCTTTAACTCATCTATTGTCTTGTTTACGTCTACATTTTCTTTATCTGTTTTCGTTATGATGAAAAATCTCGGCATCTCCGCTTTTTTACAGGCTGTCCAGGCTTTTTCCGTACCAACCTGGATACCGGAGGAAGCGTCTACCAGGATGGCGGCGGCCTCTACGGCTCTCAGGGCTGACTGAACTTCGCCCGCGAAATCGAAAAATCCGGGAGTGTCGACAAAGTTGATCTTTACTTTGTTATATTCGACCGGTACTATGGTCGTGTTGATCGAATAACCTTTTTCGATTTCCATTTTGTCGTAATCCGATACGGTGTTTCCGTCCTCAACTCTGCCGAGTCTGCTGATCACGCCTGTCGCCAGAAGGCAGGCTTCTATGAACGTGGTTTTACCGCATCCGCCGTGACCTAATAAAGCGATGTTTCTGATATTTTCACTCGTATAGCCTTTCATCTTTTACAGACCTCCCAATTATTTTACAAGTGGTATAATTATATCAAAAAAACTTGTATATTACAATAGTTTTTGGCTTCAGTCATGGTGCGGCAAACCAAAAAATCAATCGTAATATCTGTAGTACAGGTTTTCGTCCATCGGAGTTATGGCGTCATAGGATTTTACCATATCTGCCACCAGATTGGAGTTGCCCGGAACTTTTACCGTATTTCCGTATGACTGGTAGAATTCGCCTTTTTCTTCCAGCTCGTCCAGATAAGCTCCCAGCCCGCTCTCCCAGACAAATATGGTTTCATCGTTGAAGAGCCTTACAAAACACGGTTCCTCGGACACCACGTTGATACCTATGACTTTGCCCTGTTTTATCAGTACAGTTTTACCGGATTCCACGCTGTGTACGACGCTGACGCCGTTGGTCTCACAGTAGCTTTCTGTATAAGGGCAGTCTGTGGGAGCGGCATACGAAACATGCCCCGTTATGTTCAGCGCAGGCTTTTTGTCAGCCTGACTGTGAGATCCGTCGGATGTTCCGGCATTGACCGGCTGTTTTCCGGTATCTGAACTTTCCGGCATATCCTTATCAGCGGCTTCTTTTTCTTCTTTGTCATGATCTTCTTCGGCTTCTTCCATGGCTTCCCCGTCCGGAGACTCTGCTTCCGTTTCGGCCGCGTCCGGCGGTTCCTCATTTCTTTGGTTTTCGCCTTTGGCGTTGACGATGACCAGCGCCGCTGCCGCCGCCACAATGAGTATCGCCGCCGCTATGGCAATCTTGTTCAATTTCCGTAGATAATATAAAATATGATAACACAAGATGTAACGGCTGCCAACAGGGGGAGATTCCGGTTTTTCTGATACGTTGCACCTGACGTCCCATATAATTTACAGACAGTAAATTTTTATTGTCGTTTTGCCGGCCTGTATGCTATTATAAAGAAAAAAAGACGGAGGGGATGTCATGCTCGAAAATTATCTTGATATAATAACGAACATGGAAAACTTTGTGGACGGTATCCTTGTCACTGACAATAACGCTGACATAGTATATATCCATCAGTTTTCTCCTGACCTTACCACACTGTCGGAAAAAGACAGCATAGGCAAGAATCTGTTTGAGATCTATCCCGATATGGATCCCCGGTCCAGTACCATTATGAAGGCTCTTGGAACCGGTGAAGTGACTCTTAATCACAGCAGTACCCTGACTACTGCCGGCGGCGACAGTTTTGTCATCGTGGACGATACTTTTCCCATAAGAGAGGACGGGCGGATTATCGGCGCTGTATGTATCACCCATTCCCCTGCCCGGACTCAGGCGCTTTCTTCTCTGAACATCAAAACACGCCGGGGAAAATCTCCAAAGAAACTTTTTACAGAGGCTGACATCGTAGGCCGCAGTGAAGCCATGCAGGTTTTGAGGCAACAGATACGCAAGATCTCTCAGACTTCCTCATCGCTTCTGATTTTCGGAGACACGGGAACAGGCAAGGAAATGGTGGCCCAATCGGTTCACTCCGGCAGCAGCCGCAAGAACAAGCCTTTTCTGACGCAAAACTGCGCCGCGATACCCGCGTCCCTCCTTGAGAGTATTTTTTTCGGAACGGTCAAGGGCAGTTACACCGGAGCTGAAAATCACGCCGGACTCTTTGAAACTGCTGACGGCGGCACAGTCTTTCTTGATGAGATAAATTCCATGGATATCGGTCTTCAGGCCAAACTGCTCCGGGTGCTGGAAGAAAAGAAGGTCACCCGTATCGGTTCCACTGAGTCAGTGAGCGTAGACGTCCGCATAATCGCCGCGATCAATAAACCTCCTCTTGAATGTATCAAGGACGGCACTCTTCGCGCGGATCTTTTTTACCGTCTGGGCAGCGTGACCCTTACAATACCGGCTCTGAAAGATCGTCCCGGCGACATAGAGCTTCTGACTAAATATTTTGTTGACCAGTATAACTCCTCTATGAAGAAAACTATCCTCGGCGTATCCCAGGACGTTATGACCGTCTTTCACAACTATTCGTGGCCCGGCAACATACGTGAGCTCAAAAACGTTATTGAAGGCGCGTTTAACCTCTGCGACTCGACAATCATCGGTATCGGAGACCTGCCGGCATACATGCTTTCCGATATTGAAGTGGACAAAATCGTAGCTGAAAACCAGGCTTCAAGTGATGACATCCAGTGGCTGGGAAGCCTGAAAAAGAATCTGGAAGCTTATGAGAAAAGCCTTATAATCCGCGCCATCAAGACCCACAAGAATCTTGTAAGCGCCGCCGGCTATCTCGGCATAAGCCGCCAAAGCCTGAATCAGAAAATAAACAAGTATAATATTCCCGTGGTGAAAAACACGGTGGAATACATA
>UMHQ01050894.1_pt1 | contig 11004 bp, 10 predicted proteins | sample 1965531 | NCBI WGS metagenome assembly UMHQ01 (sample SAMEA4836098, study PRJEB28245) | human gut metagenome | biome: gut microbiome; material: fecal sample | place: Denmark | collected 2008
CATTATTGAGATATAAATAATTAATAATCAATTATTTATAATAAAATATTAATTGTAATATTAATAATAAAACAATATAAATATGAAGCTTGCAAAGATTGCTAAATTTGATTCTTTAATAGAATTACTTGATGCATTTCCTGATGAAGAATCTTGCATTATTTATTTGGAGCATTTAAGGTGGCCAAATAAAGTAAAATCTCCATTTGATAAAAAATCAAAAGTTTATCATTTAGGTAATCACAGATATATGTGTAAAAATACTCAAAAGATATTCAATGTAAAAGTAGGAACTATATTTCATAGCACTAAATTGCCTTTAAGAAAGTGGTTTATGGCTATTTGGTTGGTTCTTTCTCATAAAAAAGGTATATCATCATTGCAATTATCACGAGATTTGAAAATAACTCAAAAAACAGCATGGTATATATTACAGAAGATTAGAACCTGCTTGATTTGTAAAAATAAAGGTAAGCTTGATGGAGAGGTTGAATGCGATGAGACTTTTGTAGGTGGTAAAAATAAGAATAGGCATAAGAATAAAAAAGTGAAAAATTCTCAAGGAAGAAGTTTTAAAGACAAAACTCCAATATTTGGAATGTTACAGAGAAAAGGTGATGTCATTTGTCGAGTAGTAGAAAATACTTCTCAATATGAAATTACTCCCAATATTTTAAAGTTCGTTGAATTTTCATCTGTTTTATATACTGATGAATGGCAAGGATATAATGATATTGCTGAAATTTATACTCGTTTTTCAGTAGATCACAGTAAAAAGCAATTTGTTGATGGAGATATTTACACCAATACAATAGAAGGATTTTGGTCTATACTTAAAAGAGGAATCATTGGTATCTATCATCACATGAGTAAGAAGCATTTACAATTATATGCAAATGAGTTCGCTTTTAGGTATAACACAAGACAAATTAGTGAAGGAAGTAGATTTAAGCTATTTCTCTGCAATGCTGAAAAGAAATTGACTTATCAAAATATTATTGCTGTTGCATAGACTGAAAGAAAATGAGAAAGCTATGTAAGTATATATCAATATTCTCATTATCTTTGTCCCGTCTTTCGAGACAAAGTTTTTTGAAAACAAGAGAAAGTGCCTTATACTCGTTGAAATCGCCAATCTCAAGAAGGTATATACAAGGCACAGAGGACAACCTATATCAAGTGGGTTGCCCATCTGTGCGTATATACAAGTGTTTGGCGATACTTAACGAGTATGTACAGGGGCAGCCCATTTTCTTTATTAAAAATATCTCTTATTGACTGCCTAAGAGAACATCGTTAAAATCGCCTTATGGAATTTATCTTCAATTTTTTAGCATTTTTTCTTGCATTGATAGTAGTTATCTACCTTCTACTTTGCATAATCCCTGTTCAAATGGCAGCCAAAAGAGGTAGAAATATTATGCTTTGGTTTGTATTAGCGATATTCACCAGTCCTTTCTTAGCAATTTTGATGATTGCTTGTATAGGAGAGACAGATGAAAAACGCAAGGAGAGAATCATTCAAGAGGAAGAGTGGAGAAACATGTATTGCAGAAAAAGCAATCAAGATGAATACAAAAATTCTAATAGAGTAGAAAGTCGACAAGAATGTAAAACAGAACAACGAGAATATAAAGGACAGCAAATACCATCTAAAACACATATTTCCAATTCTGAAAATAAAACAATGACTATCAATGATTTGTATAGAAAATAATATGATGCTTTATCAAAGAGGTATTAGATTTATACTCTCTTTACAATATATATAAGAATTTAAATTTTCAATTTAAACAGTATTTATATACACATTGTTTCAATAAAACGAGTTGAGGTTTTACGATTTCTCTATATATTTGCGGACATAAACGTAACTATATGGCAGAAACAGATAAACCGGAAATAAGCTCAAAAGGAAGTTCAGACCCAAAAGAGAATACACGAAGTCGAATTGCTATGATATATGTTTGTGCATTTTTTATAGTAATAGCTATAGTATTTGTAATTGGATTCTTAAAATGTTTCAAGGTTGATGAATACAAAGACATGCTTGTCACCGTGTCAGGAGTATTGTCAGGTCCTCTTGGTTTTATAGTTGGATATTACTTTAAAGCATCAAAAGAATGAGTACATATTTTGTTACATATACATTAAAAGACTCTACTGACTATACAAAGTTGAGCAAAAGATTGAAAAAATATCCTAATTGGGCAAAATTGTTTGCTCGCGCTTGGATAATCAATACATCTCATTCTTCAAAAAAGGTTAGAGATGAATTAGTGGAAGCTATTGAAGGAAAAGGGCAAGTCGTTGTTATTAATATAACAGATTCTGCTTGGGCAACATATGATATTGATGAAAATTTACTTGAATGGATGAAAGAAAATATATGATCTATCTAAAAATGATATATAATAAAATATTACTTCTACCGTTATAAAAATCGCTGTTAGAGTGCCAAACTAACAGTGACTTTGATTAGACCTCAAAATCGTGCTGCTACACGATTTGAGTAAAAAGCATCACATTACTACTTACCATGTTCGTTTTGGTTGTAAAGTGGTGTTTGTCCCTTGTGGTTGTTCATATAGGTTTGTATCCTATTTGTCTCCCATTGAGAAGCACCGTCTAAAGTAGAAACATTTCCGACTATTTTTCATTTTGTCGAAATTTTTATTTTGACGGTGTTCTGCTTCTCTTCTTCCGGGATTATTGGTAATACCAACGTACACTACTTTATTCCCTTTAGTAAGTTCGTACTTATATGTATTTCTCTTACTCATGAAAAAACAAAAAATTTAACATGTTAATTCCCCTTTTATACGGAGGATGAAGCTCCGCTATCTTAATCCCAGAAAGATAAGTGTAAACTGCCGCATAACCGTATTAGATTTATCAGCAAGCGGGTGCCTATGACACTAGCCAATATAATGCGAATCGTATGCCAAAGTTTATAATTCATGATTTGTAAGTTGCTGCGTCAGAGAAACTGACAAGAATACATTCTTATAAGGAAATATTCTGCCAATATGACTTAACAAGTCTTTACACCTCTTTACAAGGGTTATACTGTAAGATTGTATATAGTTACCATTTTTTATTTGTCCACAATCCTTTAAAAAAATCAACGGTGGCTTTCAGTTGACCTTTTATGCTTTTGGAAGTCGTTCCGTAACTAACACCTTCACCCGACAGTTTTTCCAAAAAAGGCAATACTTCTTCCTGCGAGGACAGATTGTATTTGGCTTTTTCAGATACAATTCCAACTTTAACTGTTATGGCGGATACTGGAAGAGCCCGGAACATATCCTCATCCGTCGTGTCATCTCCCATTGCTAGTATAAAATCATAGCGGGAAGCCAATAATAGGCGAGCTACTTCCGAACCTTTTGTGCATTCTGGAGATTTTATTTCCACGACTTTGTTGCCCTGCATGATTTGTAATCCCTTTTTCAGGCAAACAGGCATTATAGCCTTTGTTAGCTGTTGCGCTCTCAGCTCTCCCAGCCAGGCGTCCGATTCTCTATAATGCCAGGCAAGAGCAGCTTCTTTTGTCTCAAGATGAGAGTACGGGGTTTTGCTTACAAACAAATTTAGAATAAACAATAGCTCCGAATCCCACTCTCGATTGCCTATGTTTTTATGCCATGCGCCTTTTTCCTTGTAAAATGCACCATGCTCGGCGGCAAAAGACAGAGGAAGATCTCCCAGCCATTTCTCCAATGTATAGTGGTCCCGCCCGCTATTAATGGTTACATGATTCCGAGAATCGGAACAAAAACGCTGTAACAGGTCTCGTAATGCAGGTGTTGGAACTGCATCTTCCGGATGATTTTTGAATGCAGTTAATGTTCCGTCGTAATCCAGCAAAATCAAGCGCTTTTTCGCTTGGTCATATAATGTTTTGATTTCGTTCTGGTCTTGTGCGGAGATCTTTTTCTTTTGTAATCGTTTGTTTTTCTCTGCGGTCTGCCGCCATTCTCTCATGAAATCCGCAGCCCATTTGTTTACGGTTTGAACCGAAAGGATGGCTTGCATTCGCTGAAGCCTTTCTCTTTGTTCCTCCAATGGCATTTTCAATGCACGGCAAATGGCTTGTTCGATCTGGTCCGTGTCGTTTGGATTAATCAATAAAGCATCAGACAATTCAACCGAAGCACCAGCCATTTCACTTAAAATGAGTACCCCCGGATTATCTTGTTTGGTAGCGACATACTCTTTTGCCACAAGATTCATACCATCGCGCAAAGGGGTTACCAAGGCTATATCGGCAACATAATACATCGCTACCAATTCCTCAAAAGAGAAACCGTGATAAAAATAACATACCGGAGTCCAATTCATGGTAGAGTAAGTTCCATTGATAGAACCGATCTCCTCGTCTATTTTGGTTTTCAATTCGGCATAACTGCCTACATGGTCGCGAGAGGGGACGATAACCATCGCCAATGTCACTTTCCCGTGATATTCCGGATGATTTTTCAAAAAAGAGGCGAATCCGTAAAGACGGTGCAATATTCCTTTGCTGTAATCCAGTCGGTCTACCGATATGATTAACTTATGATCTCCAAATAGAACTCGTGTTTTCTCTACTGCGTGGTGGACTTTGTTATCAGCTATCACATTGTGATAAAGATCATAGTTTATCCCCATCGGTAATGCATCCACACGGGTTACACGATCATTCATTTGAACTTCATCCAGATTGAAATTCTTATGAAGGACGCGTTCCGTCGCACTGATGAAATGACGCATATAATCGTGAATGTGAAAAGCGACAAAGTCGGCTCCCAAAAGTCCGTTCAGGATCTCGACCCTTTCGGGCAGAATCCGGAAAAGTTCATGTGAAGGAAACGGAATATGGTGGAAATACCCGATATGAAGGTTGGGAAACTTCTCACGGAGCATGCCCGGCAACAGCATTAACTGATAGTCCTGTACCCAAACCCAATCATTAGGTTCAACTATCCGCGATATCTCTTCACAAAAAACAGCATTGACTTCCCTATATGATTCCCAAAAGTTCTTTTTATATAACGTATAAGCAAAAAAGTAATGACAGAGGGGCCATAGGGTACTGTTGCTATATCCTTCGTAGTAATTTTCATACTGCCTGTCGGATAAGAATACCGGATGATAATTATTTTTTTCCAATTGACTGCAAATGTCATCTTTTTCCGTCTTTTGTTCTACGCAGACGCCAGGCCAACCGATCCAATGTTTTTCACAATCAACGTCCAATGACTTCAAACCTGTAGCCAGCCCTCCTTCGCTCCGTGAAAAAACAAATTTTCCATCGGAGGAACGTGTAACTTTTACAGGCAACCTATTCGAAATGATAAATAATCTCATATTTGAAATATTATATACAACACAAAGCAAAATCCATACCAATTTGTATTTGTCATTGATAAACAGATGTTTGCAAATAGGGAAGCCTAAGTAATATTACCAAAATGAAAAAGTGTTTTTCATTTTAGTTGTTTTTTTTACTTTCAATTTAGAATTGATATTTTTAATCTATTGATATATAGTGATTTATGTTTATTGTTCTTAAATTGGTCTGATTTTGGCATTATCTTTATCAGTTTAGATTTCCGAAGAAAGTATCATTAATATTCATCTTCGGTTGTCTGCTATAAGAAACAGTGTAGAACAACAAAGAAACAAAATGGTATTTTTTATTTATCAATTAGGCTCGCTTGCCTCTGTATGGGCAATCAGCAATTTAATAAAAAAGATGTTCCTCAAAGGATCAAAAACAAGATTATCGTTCTGTTACTAGTAACAAGCTGGATTGGTGTTTTTGGATATTTTTTCATTTTGAAAAACAGGATTGAAAAATGGTGGCCTTGCAAGAAGTATTTGGTTGCCCATAGAAGGATATAAGTTTCATATTATATATTATTGCAATTAAAGTTGTTTTATGTGTACCAAAATCTTTTTCTCCATTCATTATGTAAAGATTTGAATTGTTTTTTTTCTTTTTGAGCCGTGGATATAATTTATTCACGGCTTATTTAAAAGATTTAATTTCAAAAATTAGGATACAAATGGAAAAGAATATGCGGATGAAATTTTTGAAGCAACGGATAACGGTAATATTACTGTTTGTGGCTAGCGTATGTATATGTGGTAACATCAATGAATTCTATTTCTTCGAAAATGATTATTATTTTAAATATCTGCTGAATACTTTTACAGGAATCATCCTTTTGACAGGAATTGCCTATTTATGCTATCCTCAAAAGAAGACAAATCAGGAAAATGAATTGGTGCTGAATGAATACAAACTGGTGTATGAAACGGAGTCTACCGCATCGCAATATTTTATTTCTGATACAGAAGCTTGGAACACATTAAGAAAACAATTGAAAACAACAGCTCGGGGACATGCTATTTTATATATCAGCGAAAGTTGCGAATTGCCTATAATCAATAACACGATTTTAGCTAAAAAGAGAAATTTCGATTGTTGGAAGCCTGTCTGTGCAGGGCAGATATCTAAAGATTTTGGTGAGATTTAAAGTGATCATAAAAAATATATGGCAGCCATAAAACGATGTCCATGGAAAGGAAATGTCAATTATCTGAAAATATGGGGAATAATATTGAATTGGACCTAATCAGCGTTGAAAAGCACCTCATTCAGAAAGTTCTCCAACATACCAACGGATACAAACCCGAAGCAGCTCGTCTTCTTGGGATAGGCTTAACCACACTTTATAAGAAGATGGAAGCCTATGGACTATAATGTGGAACACTTTGTTCTTGCATACCCGGTAGGTTACCTAAAACAGGCAGCTTGCCTTTTTATATACCTTTTCAAAATGAAAAGGATATTTTCATTTTGAAAAGGATTGAGCATATTACATAATAATATTATTTTTTTGATTATATAACTGATAAACAATATATTGTGCATAAACTCGATTTTTTGGCACAACTTTGGCATATAGTAGGGCGGAAAACAAATAAATAGTATTAACAATTAAAAGAGACAAGTATGGAAGATACGTTATCATTTTTGTTCTTGTGTGCTACCGGTGTAGTATGCTATTGGTTTTTCTTCAAGTGTGTGGACTGGTTTGAGAAAATTTAATGTAAGAAAGGAGAATTAAATTATGTTTTTAGCACTGTTTATACTTTGCTTATTGATCTTCGGGTATTTGATGTATGTCCTAATTAAGCCCGAAAAGTTTTAATGGTAATTATTTTTTTAAGTGAAAAGATGAATACAGAAATTTTAGGTGTAGCATTGCAGATATTGCTGCTGCTGGTTATCAGTTACCCGCTGGGAAAGCATATCGCCAAGGTGTATAAGGATGGAAACGACTGCATGCGTTTCATGGCTCCAATTGAAAGATTTATTTACAAACTGGCGGGTATCAACCCCAATGAAGAGATGGATTGGAAGGCATTCTTGAAATCTCTGCTTATTATAAACGTATTTTGGTTCTTCTGGGGTATGATCCTGTTGGTATCGCAAGGATATCTTCCTTTGAATCCTGATGGGAACAGCGGACAAAGTCCAGATTTGGCGTTCAACACGTGTATTAGTTTCATGGTTAACTGTAACTTGCAGCACTATAGCGGAGAAAGCGGTTTGACTTATTTTACACAGTTGTTCGTCATCATGTTGTTCCAGTTCATCACTGCTGCAACAGGTATGGCTGCTATGGCTGGAATTATGAAATCGATGGCTACCAAAACAACTAAAACAATCGGCAACTTCTGGCACTATTTAGTGATCAGCTGTACACGTATCCTTTTCCCGATGTCTCTGATCGTGGGTTTCATCCTGATCATACAAGGTACGCCGATGGGCTTCGACTCCAAAATGACAATCCCGACATTGGAAGGAGCAGAACAAACTGTTTCACAAGGCCCTACAGCTGCAATCGTTCCGATTAAACAGTTAGGTACGAATGGTGGTGGTTACTTCGGAGTAAACTCTTCTCACCCATTGGAAAACCCGACTTACCTGACCAATATTGTAGAATGCTGGTCTATTCTGATCATTCCGATGGCATTGGTATTTGCTTTGGGATTTTATCTGAAACGTAAAAAGTTAGGTTATGTGATCTATGGTGTAATGCTGTTTGCTTATCTTTTGGGGGTATTCTGTAACGTTCACTATGAGATGGCAGGTAACCCGAAAATCGACGAGATGGGTATTGACCAGTCTTGCGGTGCTATGGAAGGTAAGGAAACCCGTCTGGGTCCGGGCGCAACCGCTTTGTGGTCTGTGACTACGACCGTCACCTCTAATGGTTCCGTTAACGGTATGCACGACAGCACAATGCCTCTTTCCGGTATGGTGGAGATGTTGAACATGCAGATCAATACATGGTTTGGTGGTGTCGGCGTAGGTTTCATGAACTACTATGCATTCTTGATCATAGCTGTATTCATCAGCGGTTTGATGGTCGGACGTACGCCGGAATTCTTAGGTAAAAAGGTAGAAGCCCGAGAAATGAAGATTGCGACGATCGTTTCGTTGGCTCACCCGTTCGTGATTTTGATCTTTACGGCTATCTCTTCCTACGTATGGGTATATGCCCCTGAATTCGTAGAGAGCGAGGGTGGCTGGTTGAACAACCCCGGTTTCCATGGTTTCAGTGAAATGTTATATGAATATACTTCTTCTTCTGCTAACAACGGTTCCGGTTTTGAAGGATTAGGCGACAATACCTATTTCTGGAACTACACTTGCGGTTTGGCACTGATCATTTCACGTTATTTGCCAATTGTCGGACAGGTAGCTATTGCAGGTCTTTTGGCAAACAAGAAGTACACTCCGGAAAGCGCGGGTACATTAAAGACTAATACGGTTACATTCGGTGTGATGACATTCTGCGTAATCGTCATCGTTGCTGCCTTGTCATTCTTCCCGGCACAAACATTAGGCCCGATCGCCGAATATTTTAGTATTTACTAATTGACAGATTAAGAAGATGAGAAATAACAAAACTGCTTCTTTATTTCCAAAGGAGCTCGTTATAGAAAGTTTGAAGCAATCATTCGTTAAGTTGAATCCGCGGATGATGTTCCGTAACCCGATCATGTTTATCGTGGAGGTGGTGACGTTCGTCATGTTGTTTGTTACGATTTGGGCTGCTGCCACCGGTGATACAACGCAAGGATCTTTCGGTTACAATATCTTAGTGTTTATTGTATTGTTCGCCACGTTGCTTTTCGCCAACTTCGCAGAGGCGATTGCAGAGGCACGAGGCAAGGCTCAGGCCGACAGTTTGCGTAAGACCCGGGAAGAAACTCCTGCCAAATTGTGTGTCGGTAACAAGATCGAAACGGTCAGTTCTTCTCAGTTGAAGAAAGGCGACATCTTTATTTGTGAAGCCGGCGACACGATTCCTTCCGATGGTGAAATTATCGAAGGTCTGGCTTCTATCGATGAAAGCGCCATCACAGGTGAATCTGCTCCGGTGATCCGTGAAGCGGGTGGAGATAAGAGTTCTGTAACAGGCGGTACGAAAGTATTGTCCGACCAGATCAAGGTGAAAGTGACGACCGAACCGGGTGAAAGTTTCTTGGATAAGATGATCGCCTTGGTGGAAGGCGCTTCTCGCCAGAAAACTCCGAACGAAATCGCCTTGACAATCTTGCTGGCAGGTTTTACATTGGTATTCGTTGTTGTTTGCGGTACCTTGAAACCGTTTGCTGATTATTCCAACACGACGATTACGATCGCAGCCTTTATCTCTTTGTTCGTTTGTTTGATCCCGACTACGATCGGTGGTTTGTTATCTGCCATCGGCATTGCCGGTATGGATCGTGCGTTGTCTGCTAATGTAATCACCAAATCCGGTAAGGCGGTTGAAACAGCCGGTGACATTGATACTTTGCTGCTCGACAAGACCGGTACGATCACGATCGGTAACCGTAAAGCAACCCAATTCTATCCGGTATCCGGCATTGACGAACACTCTTTTGTACAAGCTTGTCTACTGTCCTCTCTTTCTGACGATACACCCGAAGGTAAGTCAATCGTGGAACTGGGACGTGAAAAAGGTGTACGTGTACATGATCTGAATACATCCGGATCAAAGATGATCAAGTTTACGGCAGAAACTAAATGTTCAGGGGTGGATTTGGCAAACGGTACTCGCATCCGTAAAGGAGCTTTTGATGCTATTCGTAAGATGAGTGAGGCTGCCGGCAACAAATATCCGAAAGAAGTGGCCGATTTGGTTCAGAAGATCACGAGTAACGGCGGTACTCCGCTGGTTGTTTCACAGGATGATTTCATCATTGGTGTGATCGAGTTACAGGATATCATCAAACCGGGTATCCAAGAACGTTTTGAACGTTTGCGTAAGATGGGTGTGAAGACGGTAATGGTAACCGGTGATAACCCGTTGACCGCAAAATATATCGCTGAAAAAGCCGGTGTAGACGATTATATCGCCGAAGCCAAACCGGAAGACAAGATGAACTATATCCGTAAGGAACAGGAAAACGGTAAGCTGGTCGCCATGATGGGGGACGGTACGAACGATGCCCCGGCCTTGGCTCAGGCAAACGTTGGTGTCGCAATGAACAGTGGTACGCAGGCTGCCAAGGAAGCTGGTAATATGGTTGATTTGGACAACGACCCAACGAAACTGATCGAGATTGTCGAAATCGGTAAACAGTTGCTGATGACTCGCGGTACGCTGACTACTTTCAGTATCGCTAACGACGTGGCCAAGTATTTCGCTATCGTACCAGCTCTGTTCATGGTTACGATCCCGGCATTGGCCCCGATGAACATCATGCACCTGCACAGTCCGGAATCAGCGATCCTGAGTGCGATCATCTTTAATGCGATCATCATCCCGATTCTGATCCCTCTGGCATTACGTGGTGTGGCTTATAAACCGATCGGTGCTTCCGCATTGCTTCGTCGCAACTTGCTGATCTACGGTTTGGGCGGTGTAATTGCCCCGTTCATTGGTATCAAGTTGATAGATATGATTGTAAGTTTATTCATGTAAAAGTAAA
>UMHQ01001924.1_pt1 | contig 11001 bp, 9 predicted proteins | sample 1965531 | NCBI WGS metagenome assembly UMHQ01 (sample SAMEA4836098, study PRJEB28245) | human gut metagenome | biome: gut microbiome; material: fecal sample | place: Denmark | collected 2008
GAAAATTTCATATTATTGGGGCCTGGAAACGATTCAAGGAAGCGGGCAGACCGGCTTTTTCAAAAGGAAAGCATTACCCCTAAGATCCTGTTGCAACTGGAGCAGCAGTTTACAGCCTACTTGTTAGCCAATACGGGTATGGGCGCAACCTTCCTTACAGATTCCTTGGTGCGTCGGGTCCGTCCGACAGACAGGCTGGTATATTACAAATTGCCTGAAACCATTGCCAAGCAAAGCCTATACTGTTACTATAAACGAAATAAATATATCACTCGTGCATTGCGTAAATTTTTAGAAATTGCAAGCGCCTCTATGGATTGATAGATGCCAACGGTTCTATTATAAAAATGTGCGATGACAAAACTTTTGCCATCGCACATTGTATAGAAAATCCCTACATCCACAAGGGCCCTCATTACAAAGTCTCCTTCTGCTGAAGGCGAAGCATTGCCTGCGCATTGGCCAAGGCGTTTAATAAATGCTCCAGGTCCAATTTCAACGCCGGTTCCTTTGGCAAAGCGGATGGGGCTTCCCCAATGCTATCGGTCAGGCGTACGACGATTGCATTTTCCTGTAGGTCTGGCCGCATGGTATAGATATAGCGTTGTCCTTGGGCAGGAAGGTCATAGTAAAGCGTGTGGTCCACTTCCAATGTGGTGTCGCACGGTAAATAGGAAAGGGTATGCTGCATAGATCGTTCCGTCTTTGTGTTCTCCTGGGAAAGCCCGCTGATATACATGGAAAACGCCTCATCCCACCAACGACAAGCTATATTGGATGGAAGGCTTTCATCATGGCTAAACCAGCCCTGCACATCCTTGGCGTCGAAGTCGGTTCCATCGCCCTGGGCTTGCAACACGAGGGAAAAAGCGGCTTGGTCAAAGGGCTGCATATCATAGGTAACGTCAATCTGGACGCTGCCGATATAGCGTCCGTTTGGATCAACGGTAAGGCCCTCTTTGGAGAGGTCCATCGTCACATTCCATTCCCGCTGCAAGGTTATGCCCCCCAGCTGCACAGGTTCCTGCCCGGTCCCTTCCATTGTCAGCTTCCATCCGCCGGCAGCATCCTCCCGGGCCAAGGTGCCGTAAAAGGGAATCCCGTTTATGGTAAGGGTTGCGTCATATTCTGGGCCATTTAAATGAAAGGTCTGTGCATTCGCCGCCGTTCCAGTCATTGCGCAGCTGGCAAAGGCCAAAATACAGATTACCCCTTTGGCTATATGTCTCCATCCCACAGCATCGCCTCCCTGCCTGTTTTTGTTATCCGTATTAAATTATAGCAGAAGGCCGGCTGTTAAGACAGCCGGCCCCAACGTATGGTTTGTAAACTTTTATATTCTCCCCCAGGCTTGTAAGCCTTGCAGGATGGAGGAAAACGCCTTTTCCACGTTTTCCCGGCTGGTGGCCAGGTTGATCCGGATGTGGCTTTGTCCATCCCCCTCGAACCAGGCGCCATAATCCACTGCAATGCCGCAGGTTTCCTCAAAGAAGCGTTCCATCTCCTCCGGCTGCAAATAGGCGGCGAAGTCCACCCACATCAGATAGGTCCCTTCCAAAGGGGTAACGCAGGCCTTTGGCAGGTGGATTGCCAGCTGCTCCCGCAGGTATCCATAATTGTTCCAGATGATCTCCTGCACCTGCTGCAACCACGCCTTGCCGCCTCGATAGGCTGCTTCCACCGCAATATACCCGAACGGATTCCCTTCCCGTATATGGATCCGCTTGGTGAAGGCGTCGTATTCCTTCCGGAGCTTGGCGTCCGGCAGCACCACAAAGGCATTTTGGCAGCCTGCCAGGTTAAAGGTTTTGCTGGCGGCAGTCAAGGTGATCACCATGTGGCTGTAATCCCCCGCCGTAGCGCTGGGGATGTGCTTATGCCCGTCAAAGGTAAGATCCTGGTGTATCTCATCGGACAACACCAGCACGCCATGTTTCTTGCAGATATCCAGCATGGCGGTCAGTTCCTCCCTGCGCCAAACCCGGCTGACAGGGTTATGCGGGGAGGACATGATGAACATGCGCACCTGGTTCTCCGCGATCGCGGCTTCAAAGGCGGCAAGATCCACCGAATATTGCCCATCCTGGTGGACCAGCTGGCAGGCGACCAGCGTCCGTTCATTGTCCCGTACCGCATGAAGGAAGGGATAATAGACAGGGGTCAATACCAGGACTCGGTCCTGGGGCTCGGTAAAGATCTGGATCAGCCAGTTGATGGCAGGCACCACCCCCGGGGAAAACCGCAGCCATTCCCGCTGCACCGAATAGCCATGACGTTCCTGTTCCCAATCCATAAAGGCTTGATAATAGCCTTCGCTGGGATGGTAGTACCCGAATACGCCGGTATCCAAATAGTCTTTTTCCGCCTCCAGCACGCACTGGGGCACGCGGAAATCCATATCCGCCACCCACAGGGCCAGCAGATCCTCTCTGCCAAAGCGTTCCCCCAAGCCGTCCCATTTTTCGCAATGGGTGCCCTTCCGATCCACATAGAGAATGGGTTCGTCCATGGTCAAACCTCCTTATCCCCGCAATTCCGCACCCAGGCGGGCGCGTAAGGCCTTGACCAACGCCTCCATGGCCCCGGAGATGTCCTCATCGGTCAGCGTCCGGTCCTCCGCCCGCAGGGTATAGGAATAGGCCATGCTCTTCTTGCCCTCGGGTATCCCTTTACCGCGATATACGTCGAACAGGGACACGTTCTCTAGGATCACCTTTACAGGCGCCTGTTCCATAACCTGCTGCACCTGGGCAGCGGTGACGGTTTCATCCACCACCACAGCGATATCCCGAGGCACCACCGGATATTTGGGCAGCGGCTGATAGGTGACCGCGCCAGGCAAGTTGGGGGTCAAGCCCTGGAAGGATAGCTCCGCCACATACACCTTCTGGGGAATGCCATAAGCCTTTTGGGTATCCGGATGGATGGCGCCCATTTCCCCGATGGGCTGGCCATTGAGCAAAAGAATGGCTTTCTGGCCAGGCTGGAAATAGGGGCTGCCGCCAGGCTTTACGGAAAAGGCCCCTATAAGCCCAAGGCGCTCCACACAGGCTTCTATGCAGCCTTTGAGGGTGAAGAAGTCCTCTTCCTCCCCGGTAAAGGCAAAACCCAGCATCCTGCGTTCTTCTGGAAGATCCGCATTATTGTCCAGATGCACGTTTCCCACTTCAAAGAAGCGGCCCTGACCGGTTTTCCGGTTGCAATTGAGGGCGATGGACCGAAGCATCCCCGGCACCAGGGTGGTGCGCATCAGGCTTTGATCCTCCCCAAAGGGATTGAGCAGCTTGACAGCCAGGCGTTTTTCGTCGTCCGCCGGCAGCCGAAGGGCGTTCAAGTCCGCCGGGCCTATGAAGTTGTAATTGTACATCTCATAGCAGCCCAACGCCACGCACAAATCCTTGATCCGATCCTCCCGGGCGCATTCCACGCTGGGCCGGCCCTGGAAGGTATCCCCCCGCATCAAGGTGGGCGGGATGTTGTCATAGCCGTAGATCCGGCCTACTTCCTCTGCGATGTCCCAATCGGTTTCGATGCTGCTCTCAATATCCACCCGGTAATGGGGGATGGTGACCACCAGCTTGTCTCCCGCTACCCGGCTGCCGATGTTGATGGTAGACAGCATCTTCGCCATTTCTTCCCCGGAGAAACGGGTATTCAGGATCCGGTTCACATGGGCGATATCCGCTTCCACCACCCGGTCCGCCGTATCCACGCTGCATACGTCGATGGCCTGGCCCACCACCTTGCCGGCTTTGAGCTCGTCCACCAGCTCAATGGCCCGCTGGGCCGCCAGCATGGCGTTCACCGGCTCCACGCCCTTGATGAACCGCGCCGCCGCATCCGTTACGTGGCGCAGCTCCCGGGTGGTCCTACGGATGCTGCTGCCCTTGAACACCGCCGCTTCAAACAATACGGCCTTGGTGTTCTCGGTGATCTCGCTGTTTTCGCCGCCCATGACGCCGGCGATGCCCACGCCCTTGGTGGGGTCTGCGATCAGCAGCATATCCTCCGTGGTCTCCCGCTCCTTGCTGTCCAGGGTGACTACCTTCTCCCCAGGATAGGCCTTGCGCACTACGATATGCCCATCCGCCACGCATCGCAGGTCAAAGGCGTGCATGGGATGGCCGTATTCCACCATCACATAGTTGGTGATGTCCACGATGTTGTTGATGGGCCGAAGGCCCACGGCCCGCAGCTTTTTCTGCATCCAGGCGGGGCTGGGCTCGATCTTGATATCCGTTACCACCCGGGCCACATACCGGGGGCAAAGGTCTGGAGCCAGCACTTCCACGGAGGCATAGTCGCTGGCATTCCCCTCCCCCTGGATCTGGCGGATCACAGGCTCCTGGAATTTCTGTCCCAGGGCGGCCGCCGCCTCCCGGCAAATGCCGATGATGCTGGCGCAATCCGCCCGGTTAGGGGTCAGCTCAATGTCGAACACCACATCGTCCATGCCCAGGGCTTCCTGGATCCGCTGGCCCAGGGGATGCTCGCCCTGCAAGATCAGGATGCCGTAGACCCCTGCCCCCGGATAGTCCTCCTCGGTAAGGCCCAATTCCTGGCCGGAACACAGCATACCATCGCTATGCACCCCCCGCATCTTGGTGGGGTGGATCTCCAGCCCGCCTACCAGCTTGGCCCCATCCAGGGCCACCGGCACCAGGGCGCCTTCAAATACGTTCGTTGCCCCGGTGACCACAGTGAGCTTCTCCGGCTGCCCCACGTCGATGGAACAGATCTGCAGCTTATCCGCATTGGGGTGTTTGGACAGGGCGTCGATGCGGCCCACCACCGTATGGGTGACCGGCATCTCCGGCTCCACGGCGGCGGTCTCAAACCCCCGCCACATCATCAATTCCACAAAGCGGTCAACGCTTACGTTGAAATCCACGTATTCCTTGAGCCATTTAAGCGGCAATTTCATGCTATTTCTCCCCCTTCCTTAGAACTGCCGGAGGAACCGGGCGTCGTTCTCATACTCCAGCCGGATATCCGTAATGCCGTGTTTCAGGTTGGTGATCCGGTCCACGCCTACGCCGAAGGCTACGCCCTTCCATTCCTTGGGGTCCAGGCCGCAGTTTTCGATGATATGGGGGTTGGATACGCCGCAGCCCAGGATCTCCAACCAGCCGGTACCCTTGCAGGCCCGGCAGCCCTTGCCGCCGCACAGGGTGCAGCTGATATCCACCTCGGCGGAAGGCTCCGTAAAGGGGAAATAGCTTGGCCGGAACCGCATACGCACATCGTCTCCGAATACCGCATGGATAAAGGTGAGCAGAATGCCCTTCAGGTCCGCCAGGGTAATCTCCCGGTCCACCACAAAGCCTTCGATCTGCATGAACACAGGGCTGTGGCTGGCATCCACCTCGTCCACCCGGAACACCCTGCCCGGCATGATCAGCCGGAAGGGGGGCTTCACGTTCAGCAGCGCCCGGGCTTCGCAGGGGCTGGTATGGGTCCGCAGCACCACCCGGTCGTTTACGTAGAAGGTATCCTGCATATCCCGGGCAGGATGGTCCAAGGGCAGGTTCAGCTTGGTAAAGTTATAATCGTCATACTCCACCTCGGGTCCCTCGTAAGTGGTGAACCCCATTCCCACCAATGCGTCCCGGATCTCCCGATAGGTTTGGGTCATGGGATGCAGCCTGCCCAGGGCCCGGCCAGGTTTTCCAGGCTCCGTCACGTCTAAGGCTTCCTTCTCGAACCGGAGGGCTTGCATCTTTTCCCCGATCACAGCCTTGCGCTTGGCCAATTCCGCCTCTAACTCCTTCTTGACCGTATTGGCGGCCTGTCCCAACTTTGCCCGCTCGTCCTTGCTCAACTGGCCCATGCCCCTCAAAATACCCGTCAAGGCGCCGTTGCGCCCCAGGATGGATACGTTGATCTCGTCCAGCTCCGCCCCATCCCTGGCTGCTTGCAGCCGGGCCAGGGTCTCCTGGCGGATCTTTTCCAATGCCTCTGTCATAGCCTTCCTCCATCTGTCTCCATAAAATTGAAAGCGCGCCCGTCCCAAGGGACGAAGGCGCGCTCGTGGTACCACCCTATTTCACCCCGCCAACACGGGGCCTTTTCCGCTATATCGGGCTTACCCGGCGCCAACTACGCACCCCTTATGGGGCTTCCCCGGCGCGGCTCGGGAGGGAACTGATGCCGCGTGCCTGTGGAGGCCATCTCAGCCGCCGGCCCTCTCTTGGCCACAGGATACGCCGCTTTTCTCCGTCAATGCCGTTATTCTTGGGTATTTTAGCATATTCCTCTGCTGAAAGCAAGGCTTCCGAAACAGATTTACCAGCTTTTCCCCAGGGTTTCTCAATCCCATTTCTTCAGCAGGGCGTCCAGGTCTGCTCCCAGCTTTTGTGCCCGTTCCCCCTGGGCGCTGGCGGCTAGCTGCATCAGCTTTGCCATACGGGACAACAAGCTCTCCATGGTGGATACCGAGGCTTCCGCCTGGCGCTTGAGCTGCACAATCGGCTCCCGATGCACGCTGCCGGTGCCCAGGTCAAAGGCTTCAAACAGCTCCGGCACGGAAACGGTATAGCCCAGGGAGCGCACGGCGGCGGCAAAGCCGTCGATCACATCCTTTTCGCCGTGTACCAGGAATACTCGAGTGGGCTTTTGGGGGATCTTCTGGAGCCATTGGAGCATCTCATCTCGGCCTGCATGGCCGGAAAAGCCGGAGATCTGCACGATATTGGCGTTTACGATCACCTGCTCGCCAAACATTTTGACCCGCTTTGCCCCATCCACCAGCAGTCGGCCCAAGGTGCCCGCTGCCTGATAGCCGGCAAAGACGATGGTGCTATCCGCCCGATAGAGGTTATGCTTCAGGTGGTGCCGAATGCGGCCTGCATCGCACATGCCCGAGGAGGAGATGATAATATTACAGCCAGGTTGGGTATTGATCTGTTTGCTCTCTTCAGCGGTCTGGGCGATACGCAGGGTAGGGAACTCAAAGAGATCCCCTTCCCGGGACATCTCTAGAGCCTCTTGGTCGTAGTTTTCCTTGGTGCAGTTTTCATAGATCCGGGTGGCCTTGATGCCCAACGGGCTATCCAAATACACCGGCACCCGTTCTAGCCCCGGCACCGTGCCTTCGATAAGCATCCGCTTGATATAATACAGCAGCTCCTGGGTACGGCCCACCGCAAAGGCGGGGATCACGATATTGCCGCCCCGGGCGATACCCGCCCGCAGCACGGAAGCCAATTCCGCCTCCTTTTCCGCATCGGTGGTCACTTCATGGTTCCGGTCGCCATAGGTACTTTCCATCACCAGATAGTCTGCTCCTTCCACGATATCCGGATCGTTGATGATGGGCCGGTCGCCCCGGCCAAGATCCCCGGAAAAGGCCACGCGGACGGTTTTATCCTCCTCGGTGATCCATACCTCGATGGCCGCGCTGCCCATCAGGTGCCCCACGTTGGTAAAGCGGGCCTTCACGCCCGGGCAAACCTCCACCACCGTGCCATAGGGGATACTTTTAAAACGCTCGCAAGCGAGCGCCGCGTCCTTGACGCTATACAGGGGCTCCGCCGGCGGCTTGCCAGCCCGCAGGTTCTTACGGGTCTGCTCCTCCGCATCCTGCTCCTGGATGTGTGCGCTATCCGCCAACATGATCTCACATAGCTTTGCAGTGGCGCTGGTGCTATAGATGGGGCCTGCAAATCCTCGCTTTGTCAAAAGAGGCACGAGGCCTGTATGGTCGATATGGGCATGGGTCACCAGCAAAGCGGTGATCTCATGGGGGTCAAAGGGGAACTCTCCGTTGGGCATGGCTTTTTCATCCGCACCCTGGCGCATACCGCAATCCACCAGGATGTTTCCACCGGCAAACTGGATCAGATGGCAGGAACCCGTCACCGTCTGGGCCGCGCCGCAAAATTTGATTTTCATGTGATATGCTCCTTAATTCTTATGATGCTGATTTTATTATACCATCTTTTGCAAATAAAAAAGATGAACTTTTCGGGGCGAACCTGTGGGGAAACCGTCGCTCCAACCAGTCCATCCAAACGCATCTTCCCGGCGTATTCCTCTAAGTTTGCCGCAACCGGACGCCTGCCGGCCGATATGGGGGCCGAAATGTATGGGCGGTAGCCCTTTGGGACGCTTACCAGGAAGCCCTTCCCGAAAGATCGCATGGGCTTCCTGGCGGGAAGGGAAACGCCCCGTTCCATACGTATGCCTTTCCCAAGGGGGCACGGCCTCCACCATTTTCTAAAAGACATGGGGAACCATACCTTTATGTTTTGAATCCTTGTTGTTTCTAAAAAAAGAGCGAACCTTATTTGTTCGCCCTTTCTAATAAATATTTACTTATCTTTGCCGCAGCACTTTTTATATTTCTTCCCGCTGCCGCAAGGGCAGGGATCATTGCGGTTGGGCTCCTGCTGCTTAACGTACATCTTGGAGGAGCGGAACTCCATGGTGATCTCCTTGCGGCGCTCCGGCGTAAGGATGGGCTCCCACTGGGGCAGGTTATAAAGCCAATCCGCCTTGCAATCCAGCATGTTGAAATACAGCTTTTCGTAATCGATATCCAGCTCGATCTTGCTGCCGCTCTTGAGGCTGTCCAGTTTCAGCTCCTTCTTCAGGCTGGTGTTGATGCCGTCCAAGAAGCCCAGGAAGGTGACCTCATCCATGTGGAACTCCTCTGCCAGCTCCGAAACCTTGCCGCTATAGGTATGCTGGTAATTCCCTAGGATGGTCTTATAGTTTTCCGTCTCCAGGGCAAAGTATTCCTTCCAGAACTTTTTGGCCTCCCCGGGGGTGCGTTCCACATCCGCGATGGCCTGCCATTCACTGTATAAACTCATGTCTGTTCTCCTGTTTCTGGTATTTTAAGGGCGGCTTGAAGCCGCCCCCGTTGACGTTCCTTTATAGATATACCAAAGATCAGGCTGCCGCGTCAAGAAATTCTTTTACCTTGCGGATAAAATCTTCAGTGTTGAGCACCGTGACGTTGTCCATATCTGCCAGGGCCGCAAGGTCCTTGGTCATAAACCCTGCGCTAATGGTATCCAAGGCAGCCTTTTCAAGCCGGTCGGCAAAATCCATCAGCTCTGGGATCTGATCCAACTCGCCCCGCTTGCGAAGGGCGCCTGTCCAGGCAAAGAGGGTGGCCATAGAGTTCGTAGAGGTCTCCTCCCCTTTCAGGTGCCGATAATAATGCTTGGTCACCGTTCCGTGGGCGGCTTCGTATTCATAGTTGCCGTCCGGGGATACCAATACGCTGGTCATCATGGCCAGAGAACCAAAGGCCGTGGCCACCATATCGCTCATCACGTCGCCGTCGTAATTCTTGCAAGCCCAGATGAAGCCGCCGTTAGAACGGATGACCCGGGCCACCGCGTCGTCGATGAGGGTATAGAAGTAGGTAATGCCTGCCGCTTTGAACTGCGCCTCGTATTCTGCCTGGTAGATGTCTTCGAAAATATCCTTGAAGGTGTGATCGTACTTTTTAGAGATGGTATCCTTAGCGGAGAACCACAGATCCTGCTTGGTGGACAGGGCGTAGTTGAAGCAGGCCCGGGCAAAGCTCTGGATGGAATCATCCTTATTATACATGCCCATCAGCACGCCGGGGGTCTTGAACTCAAACACGGTTTCGTGGAACAGCTCCTTGCCCGAAGCATCGGTAAAGAGGATCTCCGCTTTTCCGGGGCCAGGAACCCGGAACTCGCTGCAACGGTAAATGTCCCCATACGCATGACGCGCAATGGTAATGGGCTTGGTCCAGCTGCGCACAGAGGGCTTTAGGCAGGGCAGCATGATGGGCGCCCGGAATACGGTGCCATCCAGGATGGCACGAATGGTGCCGTTGGGGCTTTTGTACATGCGCTTGAGGTTGTATTCTTCCACCCGTTGGGCGTTGGGAGTGATGGTGGCGCATTTGACGCCGACCCCGTACTTCTTCACGGCTTCCGCCGCTTGTACGGTGATCTGGTCGTCGGTGGCGTCCCGGGAAGGAAGCCCCAGATCGTAATATTCGGTCTTTAGATCCACATACGGCTCCAGCAAATGCGTTTTGATCATTTGCCAAATGATGCGGGTCATTTCATCGCCGTCCATCTCAACAAGGGGGGTCCTCATTTGAATTTTACGCATGGGCATCTCCTTATTTTTTTGTTATTTTTGCGCCGGATATGGCCTTATTCAGGATATCCGAGCGAAATGCAAAACTAGACGCTTGCTTTTCCTCCAGCCCCTGCTGGGCATACGCTACCAATTTATCTACCAACGCAGCAAACGAGATCCCCATGGGTTCGTATAGATAAAATGCGAAGGAACCCGGGATGGTATTGATTTCATTAATATAAACCTGCTCCCCTTCTAAGATATAGTCCACCCGGACCACACCCTTGCACTCCAGCATACGGAAAACTTCCACCGTATAGTCCTGGATTTGTTTGGTCAGCTCTGGAGAAATGGGGGCGGGGATCTGGCGGCTCAGGCTCTTCATCCCCTTGCCGTCCCCACGGATATATTTCTCCTCAAAGGTGAGGAAGGTATCCCAGCAAGCGGGCTGCTCGCAAAGGGAAGGCAGGGCCTCCTGGCTATTGCCCAGGCAGGCGCAGTTGATCTCCACCGGGTGCTCCACCGCCCGTTCGATGAGGATCCGGCGGTCAAAGCTGGCAGCCACCTCCATTGCCTGGCGGAATCCGTCCGGGTCCACAGCCTTGCCGATGCCGATGGAGCTACCCAGGTTAGCGGGCTTGATGAACATGGGATAACCGATTTCCCCTTCGGCCTTTGCTAGCACCGCCTGAGGGTCCTGCTGCCATTCCGCCCGGTTGCAGTATACCGCAGGCAGCACCGGCAGGCCCATGCTCTTGAACACGGCCTTCATCACGATCTTATCCATGCCCACGGCGCTGCCCACCAGGCCGCAGCTGGAATAGGGGATATCCGCCAGCTCCATCAAGCCCTGCACCGTGCCGTCCTCCCCATGCATTCCATGGAGGGCCAGAATGGCGCAATCCAGCCCGCATACCCGCTGGG
>UMHQ01020642.1_pt1 | contig 10979 bp, 7 predicted proteins | sample 1965531 | NCBI WGS metagenome assembly UMHQ01 (sample SAMEA4836098, study PRJEB28245) | human gut metagenome | biome: gut microbiome; material: fecal sample | place: Denmark | collected 2008
TTGGTCTACCAAGCGTGAAGGATTTTATCCGCCCAATACGAACAGGTTGTTCCCATCCGCCACAAAATTCGAGATACTGTAGAGAACGACAACAGAGTCGATCTCATTCTGAGCGACATAATCTTTTATGCTGGTCAGGTTATATCTGGGATCAAACAAGTGGATCTCCGAAAAATTCTGGGTCAGGAAGGGGGCCAGGCTGTCCGCATAGGAGTCCCGGATGACCAGGACCTTTGGTGCGTCTGTGTGCTCGGTCTCGATGACACACAGGGGCTTGTTGCCCCCCAGAAAGGAGGAGTATTTGTCCTTGACCTCCAGGTAGCTGTCCACATAGAGGCTGCCCGGCTCCGGAGTGCCGTTGGGGTAGGCGGTGACGGTCACGCCCTCGTCCGAAATATACCGGTCGATGTGGTCGGGGGGCAGCCAACGCACACCGGAGGAGGAGAACAGGGTGCCGTAGAAATCCTCCGACACCGTGACCTTCTGACTCTCATCCAGGGGGACGGCCTCCAGCCCCATGGCGTCCATCAGGGCGGTGTAGCCGTAATAGGCGCCCAGACTTGTCCAATGGTGGTCAGTGCAGTAATAGAGGCCCTCGTCCTTGTGCTGAGCCAGGGCGGAGTACAGATCTATGGTGTGGGTCTGAACCTCGTTGTACAGACGGTCAATAATGGCCTTCTCGTCAGCGGTGGGGGCCCCCTCCGGGAGCCGGTCGGACCAGATCTCCGCGGCGGAGGGGATGATGCCGAAATACACCGGCACATCCACATTATCCACCAGGGCATTGACATATCCCGCATTTGTGTCCAGAGTGCTCTGTTCCGGGGTATCCACCCGGCTGATGAGGGTGTCCTCCTTGGCAAAGTAGACCCCGTTGTTCTCCTGTTTGCCGGAGACCCGCTCGCTCCAGGCCTTCAGGGCCACCCAGAAGTCCCGGCCCAGGATCTGGTCGTTCACATAGTCCTCGGCGTCCTCCATAAATTTCCCGGTGGTGATATTCTCCAAAGAGAGCGCAGGCGTCTGTGCTAATTTGCGGTTCTCCAGCTGAGAAAAATCACGGTCCGGCAGGATCAGACTGCCCAGGAATATTCCGCCGATAAACAGGCAGAAGAGGACCGTGAGAAGAGTGTTGAAAGCTCGCTGTTTCATAGACGATCCTCCTCTCAGAATCGGAAATACAGGAAGGGATTATAGGTCCCATCCACCATATAGCCGCTGCATACAACCAAGCCGATTACCACCAGAACCGCGCAGGCCGCCTGAGCTGCCGCCCGGGGCAGTTTGTGGTACAGGGAGGCGCCCGCGTTGGTGGATGCCACAGCGGCAACGCACAAGATGGGGAGATAGCTGGCGAGATAGTAGCCGAACGCACTGTCCAGCAGAGGAGCTCCGCCCATGCCGAACATGACCTTCAGGTAGGCGCCCAGCTGCCCGAAGTCCTCCAGGGCAAAGATGGCCCAGCTCACCAGCACAAAGAACAGCGTGTACACATGCTGGACCACCTTGGGGAGCTGAGACAGCAGCCGCCCCAGCCACAGCTTTTCCACCAGCAGGAGGACGAAGAAGTACAGGCCCCAGATCACATAATTCCAGCTGGCACCGTGCCAGATGCCGGTAGCCGCCCATACCACGAACAGATTGAAGACCCAGCGGCCCTTGGAGCACCGGTTGCCCCCCAGGGGGATATACAGGTACTCCTTGAACCAGGTGGACAGGGAGATGTGCCACCGCCGCCAGAACTCGGTGATGCTCCGGGAGATATAGGGGTGGTCGAAGTTGGGCAGAAACTCAAAGCCCAGCATGCGCCCCAGGCCCACCGCCATGTCGGAGTAGCCGGAGAAGTCGAAGTAGATCTGGAAGGTGAAGGCCACCACGCCCAGCCAGGCCCCGGCCACCGTCAGATCGCTGGCGGCCATGGCCTTATAGCTGTCCCACAGCATGCCCACATTGTTGGCAATCAGAATCTTTTTCCCCAGACCGATCATAAACATCTGCACGCCGGAGCCGAACTTATCAATGGAGGTATCCCGCTGGTCGATCTGGTCGCCCAGGTCCTTGTACTTGATAATGGGACCGGCAATGAGCTGGGGGAACAGGGTGACGAAGGTGCCGAAGTTGATGATGTTCCGCTGAGCCCGGGTATCGCCCCGGTACACGTCGATGGTGTAGCTCATGGTCTGGAAGGTGTAGAAGGAGATGCCGATGGGCAGGTGGATGCCCAGCACCGGCATGAAGTTCAGGCCGATGGCCTGGAGCGAGGAGGCCAGGAAATCCCAGTACTTGAAGAACAGCAGCAGGAGCAAATTAAAGAACATGGAGGATGCCACTGCCATTTTGGCATAGGTGATTTGTCCTTTCCCCTTAAAATGTTCCACCAGCATGCCGTGGGTGAAATCAATGGCGGTAGACAGGAACATAATGACCACATAGGTCTGCTCTCCCCAGTAGTAGAAGATCAGCGAGGAGATCAGAATGACCACGTTGCGCAGCTTCCGGGGAACCAGATAGTAGACCAGCAGGGTCAGGACCAGGAAATAGAATAGAAAAACCGGGGTGGAAAAGACCATAGGGCGTCCTCCTTGTGGATGCAAATTTGCGGAAAAAGGCGGCAGGCCGGCGTCAGGCCTGCCGCCTTATCCCGATCAGTATTCCTTAAAACAGGGCATTGAAGTCGCTGACGATGGAGTCGCAGCTCTCGTGGACCACCATCATGATATAGTTGCCGTTGGAGACGATGCGGGAGTTGTTCTGCCAGGCGTCAATGGCGCTGGGGTACCAGGCGCCCCCCTCCACCTGAGCGTCGATGCGGCTCTGGAGGATGGACTTCACCTTGTCCACATCACTGCTGTTGGTGACCTGCACCAGGACGATCTCGCTGGTATTCATGGTCATCATGTTGATGTAGGGCAGGCACTGTTCAGAGGCGATGTCGAACAGTCCGGGGTAGACGTTGGCGGCCAGCTCCGCATCGGCCAGCGTAATCATGCCGAACTCATATTTGCCGCTCTCCGTGGTATAAAAAGCGGACAGGTCCACCTGAGCGGGAGCGGGGGTCTCCGGGGTGCTGGAGCTGCCGCTGTTTCCGCTGCTGGAACTGGAGCCGCCGCCGGTAGAGGGTTTGCTCTCCTCCCAGCGGCACCGGACGATGCAGGTGGCGGTCAGGTCGCCGGCGGTGACTGTGATCTTGGCGGTGCCGGGGGCCACGGCGGTCACCTTGCCGTTCTGGTCCACGGTGGCCACCTTCTCATTGCCGGAGGCGAAGGTGACCTTCTGGCCGGAGGGCTGGACGGTGGCCTTCAGGATGTGGCTGGAGCCTGCGGAGAACAGGGTGAAGTCGTTGGTGTCCAGGGAGAGAGAGGCCTCGGCCTGGGGCTCATCTGTCACCTCATCGCCGGGGACCTCCTGGGAGGTGCTGCCGTCGGGGGCGGGCTGCTGAGAAGTGGAGCCGTCGGGCAGGGAGCTGTCCGGGGTAGAGGCGTCCGGCTTGGACTGGTCCTCCGTCTGGCTGGAGGAGACGCCTCCGCTGGACTGAGAGGAACTGCTGTCCGAACCGCTCCCTCCAGCGCAGGAGGTCAGCAGGGAGGCGGACAGGGCCAGGGCCAGCAGCAGGGCATAGGTACGACGTTTCATAATATTAAACTCCTTTGATTCCGGGCGTTAAAACCGCCGATTTGAATGGGTTTCTGCATGCTTGGACGGCAGAAGACCGGAAAAGTTCCCTCAGTTCGGCGAAAAATTCCACCCGGCGGAGCACTTTGGAGCAACCCATAAAAATATGAAGGCATTCTCCGCAAAATCTGCATTATTATACCAGGATTTTCGGGAAAATACTACCCTGACTTCCGCCTAAAATTCTTAAAACTTTTTTACAATTTGGCCTTGACACCGGTGCGCATTGGGAGTAGTATTATCTCACAACACATGAACACTTATTCATATATAAAAGTTTGGAGGGAGACCATGAATCAGGACCGCGCGCTGTGCTGTGAGGAGATCGAAGTACACGAGGACGCTGTGGAGCAGGTCCGCAGCCAGCTGCCCCAGGACGAGGTGCTTTACGACCTGGCGGAGCTGTTCAAAATCTTCGGGGACAGCACCCGGGTAAAAATTCTGTACGCCCTGCTGGAGGCGGAACTGTGCGTGTGCGACATCGCCAAGCTGATGGACGTGAGCCAGTCCGCTGTTTCCCACCAGCTGCGGGTGCTCAAGGGCAGCAAGCTGGTGAAATTCCGCCGGGAGGGCAAGACCCTCTACTACTCCCTGGCCGACGAGCACGTCTTCCGCATTTTGAGCCAGGGCATGGAGCATATTCTGGAAGGTCCGGAGACCCCCTGAGCAGGGCCGCCGTTTCTTCGCCATACATCCGCGCATCAATTCAGTACTTTGAAAAAGGAGCGATTGTGATGAAAAAGACCTTTAAGATGATTGATTTGGACTGTGCCAACTGCGCCGCTAAAATGGAGGCCGCCATCAAGAAAATCGACGGAGTGCAGGACGCCACGGTCAGCTTTATGACCCAGAAGCTGACCATTCAGGCGGACGACGCCCGCTTTGACGCCGTTGTCCAGGAGGCGGTAAAGGCCTGCAAAAAGGTGGAGCCCGACTGCGAGATCGTGCTGAAATAAGATTTTGCAAAAGACGGGCTCGCCCGTCTTTTTGCGCTCTAAGGAGGAGTGCTTCCATGACAAAGAAGCAAAAAAAGACCCGGAAGCGCATTTTGACGGCGCTGGGCTTGTTTTTGGCGCTGGAGCTGGCGGAGCATCTGGCCCCGGATGCCCTCCCCGGCCTGGCGTGGCCGGTGCTGTATCTGATCCCCTATGGGATCATCGGCTGGGATGTGCTGTGGCGGGCCGTCCGAAACATCAAAAACGGCCAGGTGTTTGACGAGAACTTCCTCATGTCGGTGGCCACAGTGGGGGCCTTCGGCTGTGGAGAGTACCCCGAGGCGGTGGCCGTCATGCTGTTCTACCAGGTGGGCGAGCTGTTCCAGAGCGTGGCGGTGGACCGCAGCCGCAAGTCTATCTCCGCCCTCATGGACATCCGGCCGGACTACGCCAACATGGAGCGGAATGGAGAGCTGGTCCAGGTGGACCCGGAGGAGGTCTCGGTGGGCGATGTGATCGTGGTCAAGGCCGGCGAGCGGGTCCCCCTGGACGGCACGGTGTTGGAGGGGACCTCCTCCCTGGACACCGCCGCTCTCACCGGCGAGTCCCTGCCCCGGGACGTGCAGGCGGGGGACGAGGTGGTCAGCGGCTGCGTCAACCTCACCGGGGTGCTCCATGTGAAGGTAAACAAACCCTTTGGGGAGTCCACCGTGGCAAAGATTTTGGACTTGGTGGAGAACTCCAGCAGCAAGAAGGCCAAGGCGGAGAATTTTATTACCAAATTTGCCCGGTACTACACCCCTGCGGTGGTCTTTGCCGCCCTGGCCCTGGCGGCGCTGCCTCCCCTGCTGGGGATGGGGCCCTGGCTCATGTGGGTGCAGCGGGCCCTGAACTTCCTGGTGGTCTCCTGCCCCTGCGCCCTGGTCATCTCCATCCCTCTGTCCTTCTTTGGGGGCATCGGCGGGGCCAGCAAGCAGGGCATCCTGGTGAAAGGCGGCAACTACCTGGAGGCTCTGGCACAGGCAGGCATTGTAGTCTTTGACAAGACGGGCACTCTCACCAAGGGCACCTTCGAGGTGACCGCCGTACACCCCCAGCAGGTGAGCGAGGGGGAGCTGCTGGAGCTGGCCGCCCTGGCGGAGCGGTTCAGTGACCACCCCATCTCCCGGTCCATCCAGGCGGCCTGCCAGTCCGCCCCTGACCCCAACCGGGTCACCGACGCCAAGGAGATCGCCGGCCACGGTGTCCGGGCGGTGGTGGACGGAAAGACCGTCCTGGCGGGCAATCAGAAGCTTATGGACCAGTTTCACATTCCCTTCGAGGACGCCTGCCACCACGTGGGCACCATCATCCATGTGGCGGTGGACGGGGACTATATGGGCCACATCGTCATCTCCGACCAGGTGAAGGAGGGGGCAAAAGAAACCCTCCGGGACCTGAAGGCGGCCGGGGTGCGGAAGACCGTCATGCTCACCGGCGACTCCCAGGCGGTGGGTCAGGCGGTGGCCCGGCAGCTGGGCCTAGACGAGGTCCACGCGGAGCTCCTCCCCGGGGACAAGGTGGATCAGGTGGAGCGGCTCCTCCAAAGCAAGGGGCCCAAGGAACAGCTGGTCTTTGTGGGGGACGGCATCAACGACGCCCCAGTCCTCTCCCGGGCGGACATCGGCGTGGCCATGGGGGCCATGGGCTCCGACGCGGCCATCGAGGCGGCGGACATCGTCCTCATGGACGACGATTTGAAGAAGCTGCCGGTGGCGGTGCGCATCGCCCGCAAGACCCTGCGCATCGTGCGGGAGAACATCGTCTTCGCCCTGGCGGTAAAGTTCCTTGTGCTGATCCTGTCGGCGGTGGGTGTGGCCAACATGTGGTGGGCCGTCTTTGCCGACGTGGGCGTGTCCGTCATCGCCATCCTGAACTCCATGCGCATGCTCAACGCCAAATAACCTACTTTTCTTGAAAGAAAAGTAGGCAAAAGAACTTTCTGCGAAACTGCGTTTCGCCTCTGTGTTTCAAGGGACAGGTTCCAGACCTGTCCCTCTTTCTATATGTAGAGCCGTTCGTAAATGCGCCGTAGGGGCGCACATTGTGCGCCCGCCGTTTTTGTCCACAATCCGCCGTAGGGACGGTACACCGGGACACCTGCCCACAACAGGCGCACTACGCCATAATTTCCATTAAATGTATATCAGCATACAACGGAACGCATGTTCTATATTATAATTAGGGAGACTCTTTGATTCTCCTACTTATATATTAAGGATGTGCGATTACAATGACTGATACACAGCATTATCAGCTGAACCAGTGGGCGGCGGACGACCAGGTTTTGCGGACGGATTTTAATGCGGACAACGCCAAGATTGACGCGGCGCTGGGGGAGCACGCTCAGAAGCTGAACTGGCTGGGCAACTGCCGCATTGAGACAGGCACCTATGTGGGCACAGGGGAGTATGGCGAGAATCACGCCAACAGCTTGGCATTTGGTGGAAAACCGGTGCTGGTGATTATCGGCGGTGGAGCCTCGGAATATTTTCTGGCAGCAAGAGGTTCCAACAGCCAGGTTTACACCATCGGCTCTGTGATGAGTAACACTATGCAGGTCACTTGGACCAGCAACAGTATCAGCTGGTACGCCGGAAGCGCCGATGAACACCAGCAAAACGGCACCGGAAGAACTTACACCTATGTGGCGTTTCTGGTCGCAGAGTGAAAAGCAGGACCCCCGGCAAATGCCGGGGGTCCTGTCTGAATTTTACAGCGTCAGAATGCTTTCACCTGTCAATCAGGCACCATAAGTTACAGTGAACTTCTCAGTGCCATTATCGTCCAGAGTGATGGTGATTTTGACGTTGCTCACGCCATCCTCACTCTTCAGAGCGCCTGCACCAAGTTCAATTGTGTTGTCCGCGGTACTGCTCTTATCCAGAGTGATTACACCGCTGCCAGCAACATAGCCTACATTGTCCGCACCAGAACCAGTAATCTTAGCGGTATCCACGGTCCAGTTGGGATCAATGGAGATCCGGATCTGCTCATCCTCGTTAATCACGTTGTCGCCATTGCTCTCAACATAGGTCACATCGGACTTAACAATGGTAGGCGCATTCAGGACCTCAACATCGGTGATGACGATCTCCAGATTTTCGCTGACTTTCTTGAGGGTCAGCTCGGTGCTGTCGTTCTTATCATTGTTCAGAACCGTTACCGTGCCGATCTCATCCTTAACCGCATGGGTTACAGGATCTGCGGTGGCAAGGGTCAGCTCCAGGCCGTAGCCGTCACCAGCGGCGGCATCCAGAGCATCATCCATTCGTACCTTTACCTTCACGTCGTCACCGTCGTTCACGGTGTCACTCACGGCGTAACCAGAACCATTATCAACCTTAATCTCCAACTTCTCAGTAGCACCCAGGCCAGCGTAACTGCCGACTACCAGATCGCTCAGTTCATCGACACTCTGACCGTTCACGGTGTACTTCTGGGTCAAACCGTCGGTGTTGATTGTAACGGTGACATAATTCATCCAGTCGTCAATCACCTGGACGCGGCCGCCAGTGGTCTGCTGGCTACCAGCGCTTACTGCGGTTGTGCTGGACAGGTCAGCAGCTGTGGCGTTGGTAGGATCATTCTCCACACCCTGGATGCTCCAGGTATAGTTACCGCCGCCGAAGTTAGCCGCAATCAGATTGTGCTGCAGAACTTTCGGGGTATCGGCCTTGATCGCGGTGTCAGTTGTAGCTTGGAAGTAGGAAGCGGGGATGGGATCGCCATCCTGATCCACAAACTCAACCAGGTAGACCTGCTTATCCAGGTTGGTGAAGCGGAAGTTCTCCACGGTCACCTTGCTGTTGACCTCGACCGGGCTGATGAAGAACAGGGGAACAGAACCAACGCTGTTATCCCAAGTGGTGTCTACATCGGTACCCTGTGTGGCAAAGTTGCCATTTACAGTGTAATAGCGATTGCCATTGACCATAATATCAAAGGTATAGGCCAATTTGCTGCTTGCGCCGGTAGTACGCAGCCACTCGGGCCACTCCACAGTGTAATCCATGGTCATGTAGCCGCTGTCATAGGTGCGGCTGCTGTAGGAGAGGTAGTCTCCGTCAGCACCGCCAGAGACAGTACCGGAACCAGTGGTCACAGGTACATCGCTGCGGATGTAGGCCCACTGAGCAACGCCCTGGGCGTTCAGGACAGCCACGATGCGGCCGTCGAACTGCTTGCCCTCAGCAGAAGGATTTTTGTCGCCGGCGGCAGCCAGAGCCTCAGCCATAGAGGAGTAGTTGATGGTCTCCCACTCGCCGTTGACCTCGTGGCCCAGAACGGTGGGCATGGAGGTGCTGACGATGGTCAGTCCCTCATCATCGGTACCGCTGCTCTGAAGGGTGCGGCCCTTCAGCTCCAGGGTCTCGCCGGTGTACTCCACGTCGTAGACCTCGTGGTCATCCCACTTAATGCCGTAGTCGTCAATGATCTTAGAGTCGCTGATGTCCTTCACGCCGACCACATAGTCGCCGTCGAAGCGCAGCTCCTGAACGGTGCCCACGGTCAGGTCGTTGATGGTGGAAGGATACTTGCTGCGGGCAGTGAGCGTCTGCTTCTCGCCGTTCATCACAGCCTCAAACTCCCACATATACTCGCCGTTGTCGATGCCCTCGCTCTTGGCCTCGGACAGGATAAAGGCGTAGTTGGCGGTGCTGCCCTGAGCCTCGCCCAGAACGACGGAGGCGATGATGTAGTCGTCTTTATCCTTCAGAGTGAACACACTGCCCTCGGCCACGTCAGCCTGCAGATCCTCAGTCAGCTCGATGTCCACGTCCTGAACGCCGGTGTACAGGCCGCTCACCTCGGTGATGGCGTCGTTCTTGCCGGTGGCGCTCATATCCACATTGCCGGCTTCCACGGTGATATACACGGAGTCATCGTTGCCGAAGGCGCGGCCGTTGGAGTGATGGTCATCGTTCAGACGGACGTTGGTGCAGTTGATGTTGACTTCCTCGGGATCGGTGCCGCCAAAGTCATAGCTGCTGACCAGCATACGATCCTCGACGGGCTTCAGGGTGTAGACGTCGTTGCCGTCCACGGTGTAAGTGTACCAGCGGTTCAGCGCCACATCACCGGCGTTGTTCCAGGGCTCGTAGTACTCGCCGTCGCCGTTGTTGTTGTCGTTGTCGCCGTCCAGCTTGTCGATGTTCTTGTTGGTGTCAGTCACGTTGACCGTGATGGCATCCATGGTGCCGTCGGTGAAGATGGCGGCCGCATCGGCAGTCTTGATAGAGATGTAGCTCTGGCCACGGTCATAACCGGTGATAAACACATAGTTGGCCTCGCCCTCGTACAGGTCCACGCCGATGGCGTAGCCGTACTGATCCAGATACACGTTGTAGCTCATGTCAGTGAGCAGGGTGGCGTCGTACAGGTTCAGCACTTCATCGTCATACTCAGCCTTCTCGGCGGCTTCATACTCGGTGCCGTCCACAGTCAGCTTGGAGAAGAAACCTTCATGCTGATCATCGCCGCTCTGACTGAACTTGGTAACGGTGCTGTCCTCCAGGATCTCAGGATCGGCGATAGCCACGACCTCGCCCTGGGCATTGTCCTTCTTGGACATGTTGACCAGCACGAACTGGTCCTCAACCACGTCTGCGACCTCGGGGACCTCCTCCACGTCCACGACCTTGGTCACGCCGTTGGAGTCGCGCTCAAAGACATTCAGGGACAGAGTCTCGCTGTCCTGATTATAGTTGGCGTTAGCCTGGGCCAGCCAAGTATTAATGGACACAATAGTGACCTCGTCCCGATCCTGGTCCAGGTAGACCTCGGTCAGAACGCCGTTTCCGGTGTCGGCCAGATCTTTCTCATTGGAGCGGCGCAGATCGGTATCCTCGATTGTACCGGCAACACCGTCCACATAGTTGAACAGTTCGCTGTCCCGAATGGTGGAGGCGCTGAGCAGATCATACATCTCACGGCCGGTGACGCCGGTGGTGTAAGTGGCAATCTGCAGCTCGCGCTTGGCGTAAGTGCCGATCTCCTTGCCGTCATAGCTCCAGGTACGAGAGGGACGCATGAAGTCGTCGTCCGTGTTGTCGTTCAGCTTCAGGTCGCCCTGGTACAGCTGCTCGCCCAGCTCAACGATAGAGCGCTGAGCGTCGGAGTTGTTGCTGGTGGAGCGGGCGTCGTCAATGGCAGTGGCATAGGTCTGGTTGCTGGTGATGTAGCTGTACTGCACATTATTGTTGATGGTCACATCGCCGATGGTCCAGCTGCCGTCGGTGCTGGCCTGGACAGTGCCGGACCGCAGAGTGTTCAGCACCAGCTGAGCCACATCGTTGCGGGTCATGGCCTGGGTCACGCCGGAGTCCACGCCGT
>UMHQ01069911.1_pt1 | contig 10890 bp, 10 predicted proteins | sample 1965531 | NCBI WGS metagenome assembly UMHQ01 (sample SAMEA4836098, study PRJEB28245) | human gut metagenome | biome: gut microbiome; material: fecal sample | place: Denmark | collected 2008
TATAACCTGTGATCACTTCGGTATAGTCTTCAATTTTTAACCTGGCCACTGTATAGCCATTTGCATCATTCGAGTAAACAATATCGACAACACTACCCTCGACTTGCTCCATTATATCTGCCTCCTATCTACTTATAGTCATTTTTTTCATTTTTATAAAGCTTTTTTTAAATTTTTTTCTAAATCTTTCCATCTCAATTATATATGAAAAAAACCTCGCTGTCTATTTTTAGGCACAAGAAAGGGCTGACCAAGCAGTCAACCCCTCATATTCCATTTATAATCACTCTATAGCCATAAGTCTATAGGTGTATTTTCAGTTAGACCTATAGGTAGGCCTTCAAAACATCAACCTTGTCAGTTCTTTCCCATGGTAGATCTATATCAGTTCTACCAAAGTGACCATAAGCAGCTGTCTGCTTGTAAATTGGTCTTAGTAGGTCTAGGTTCTTGATAATAGCACCTGGTCTAAGGTCAAAGTTCTCTCTTACAATCTCAACTAATCTCTCATTAGATAACTTTCCTGTGGCAAATGTATCTACAAATATTGATAGTGGTCTAGCCACACCTATAGCATAGGCAAGCTCTATCTCACACTTGTCTGCTAGGCCTGCTGCAACTATATTCTTGGCAACATATCTAGCCGCATAACAAGCTGACCTGTCTACCTTTGTTGGGTCCTTACCTGAGAAGGCACCGCCACCGTGTCTAGAATATCCACCATATGTATCTATGATGATCTTTCTACCTGTTAGGCCAGTATCTCCATGTGGTCCACCTACTACAAACCTACCTGTTGGGTTGATGTAGTATAGTGTTTCATCATCCAATAATTCTGCTGGTATTGTAGCCTTTATTACCTTTTCTATAAGGTCCTTTCTAATCTGGTCATTTGTAGTTTCAGGGTCATGCTGGGCAGATATCAATACAGTGTGTACTCTCACTGGCTTGTCATCTTCATATTCAACAGTTACCTGAGTCTTACCATCTGGTCTTAAGTAGGCCAATTCGCCAGACTTTCTAACGTCAGTAAGCTTTCTTGATAGCTTGTGAGCTAGAGATATTGGTAATGGCATTAGCTCTGGAGTTTCATTGCAGGCAAAACCAAACATGATACCCTGGTCTCCAGCACCAACCTTTTCTATCTCATCTTCTATATTTTCTCCTTCCTTTGATTCCAAACCTTCATCAACACCCATAGCTATGTCATTTGACTGTTCATCTATAGCTGTGATTACTGCACAGTTTTCAGCATCAAATCCAAACTTACCTCTTACATATCCTATGCCTTCTACTGTCTCTCTAACTATCTTCGGAATATCTACATAGGCATTTGTAGATATCTCTCCTGCCACCAATATTAATCCTGTTGTAGCTGTAGTCTCACAAGCTACTCTAGACTTTGGATCCTTTTCAATTATGGCGTCTAGTATCGCATCTGATACCTGGTCACAAAGTTTGTCAGGATGCCCTTCTGTTACTGATTCTGATGTAAATAAATGTCTTGCCATCTCTTCTTCCTTTCATAAAATACTATATGCTTTACTTCAACTATTACTCAATTAACCTTATAATAAAAATTGACCTCTCCAAAAGAAGAGGCCATTATTTACACAACAATTAGCTAACCTCATCTTTCAAGATACATATCTTGTAGGATTTAGCACCGTAAATCTTCCGGTTGCCGGGCTTCATAGGGCCTGTCCCTCAGCCACTCTTGATAAGGTAATCAAGATCTTATTCAATTATATCAATATACTATCACCAAGACTCATAAAAGTCAAGTTTTTATTTGAAATTTTAAACAGTTCCTGCAATTTCCAATAATTCAACAGAACCTAGGGCTATACCTGTACCAAGAGCCACACAATTAATAGGCTCACTAGCCAATCTCACCCTCAAACCTGTCACCTCAGAAATCTTCTTGTCCATACCATATAGAAGGGCTCCTCCACCTGTTAGGACTATTCCCCTCTCAGCTATATCAGATGCCAACTCTGGCGGCGTATCCTGTAGAACCTTGATTACTAGGTTGGTAATCTGAGCCACACTGTCACTCATAGCATCCATTATTTCAAAAGAGCTCACAGTTATAGACTTTGGCAGACCATTAGTCAAGTCTCTACCTGTTATCTTTATAAATCTCTCTTCTTGACGTCTATAGGCACAACCTATATCCTTCTTTATCTTTTCGGCAGTCCTCTCACCGATTATTACGCTGTAGTTCTTCTTGATGTACCTGATGACATCCTGGTCAAACCTGTTACCACCAACCTTGATAGACTTGCTGATTACAGTACCACCGAGAGATATGACAGCCACATCTGAAGTACCACCACCAATGTCTACAACTAGGTGACCACCCGGAACAGTAATATCAATACCTGCCCCTATAGCTGCTGCTATGGGCTCTTCAATCAATAGAACCTCCCTAGCACCTGCCTGCTTGGTAGCATCCTGAACGGCCTTTCTTTCAACATCAGTTATATTACTTGGAACTGACACCATAATCCTAGGCATTACTATCTTACCCATGCCCTTGCTCTCTCCAAGCATACTGATAAAACCACGCAACATCTTTTCTGCATTATCGTAGTCTGATATTACACCATTCATCATCGGTTTGATTGCCTCTATATCCTTAGGAGTCCTACCTATCATCCTATAGGCCTCATGACCCACAGCTATGACCTCGTCCATCCTATTGTCAACAGCAACTACTGCCGGCTCATTTAATACAACACCCTTGTCATCTACTACTATTAATACATTCGCAGTACCTAAATCTATTCCAATATCCATTCCTGCCATCTCAAACCTCCGTATACGACTAACTAATCCTCAACTATTTCAACATCTCCGCCTATACTTCTCAGCTTCTTATCTATATCTACATAACCCCTCTGTATATGGTATATTTCACCCACATTAGTTACGCCGTCAGCTATCAAGCCACACAGTATAAGAGCTGCTCCGGCCCTAAGGTCAGTAGCTACTACATCTGCCCCTCTCAGAGAATCCACACCATTGACTACTGCACTCCTGCCATCAATCTTAATATTCGCTCCCATCCTATTAAATTCATTTACATGCATAAATCTATTTTCAAAGACAGTCTCTATTACCACACCTGTACCCTCTGCAACAGTTAGCATGGCCATAAACTGGGCCTGTACATCTGTTGGGAATCCCGGATGTGGTAGGGTCTTTATATCAATAGGCTTGATCCTATCAGGACCTATTACCCTTATAGAGTTTTCACCCTCTTGAACTATAGCACCTGCCTCTGATAGCTTGGCTATAACTGGCTTTAGGTGGTCTATTATTACATTTTCAAGAACTATGTCACCCTTAGTCATAGCAGCTGCCACCATATATGTAGAAGCCTCTATCCTATCTGGAATTATCGTATGCTCAGCCCCATGAAGAGACTTTACACCCTTAATCTTTATTGTATTTGTACCAGCGCCTCTTACTGAAGCACCCATTTCATTCAAGAAATTGGCCAAATCAACTATTTCTGGCTCTTCAGCCGCATTTTCTATAGTAGTAACACCTTCAGCAAGTACTGACGCCATCATTATATTCTGAGTTGCCCCTACAGATGGGAAGTCAAGATATAACTTGTTACCTTCTAGCCTATCTGCCTTGGCTTCAATAAAGCCGTGGTCCATAATTATCTCAGCCCCTAAGGCCTTGAAACCCTTTAGGTGTAGGTCAATCGGTCTAGTACCAATTGCACACCCACCCGGCATAGAAATCTTTGTCCTATTAAATATAGCCAACAAGGGCCCCATAACTACAAATGACGCCCTCATCTTCTTTACTAACTCATATGGAGCTTCATATGTATTTATACCGGATGTATTAATCTCTAGACATCCATCACTGTAGGTAATTTCTGCACCTAAATGTACCAAAAGGTCTGATATTACGTGCACATCTCTCAGGTTTGGTACACTATTTAATGTACACTTGCCCCTTGCTAGTATTGTAGCTGCAATTATAGGCAATACAGCATTTTTCGCTCCATCTATTTTTAAGGTTCCCTTTAAAGGACCACTCTTTTTTACTCTAATTCTTGGCATAATTCTTCCCCTTATCTTCACACTAATAATCGTTGTAAATTTTCAATATACTCATTAAATGGTGTATCCTATATGTCTTATTAAACCTGTCATATCTAACCTAAATCAACACACCAACTTTGCTGTCATTTATAAATCTTAAAATTTTCAATCTAACCCCACTTATAGTAGTGCACTGGACAAGCTACATACCAGAATCATCCACTCCAAAACTTATAAATGATATCAAATTATAGTATATGCATAAAAATGGGCTTACCACCCAAGGAGATGCATATACATCTCCTTATTATATCAAATCAGTGGTAAAATTACAATCACTTAAATTCTATCTAAATATATTTTTTAACTTAAAGTACAATAACAAGAACAATCTTGCCACCAAATAGCCTACTTCAAGCCTATCTTCTCGTCAATTAGGTCAGCCAAGCCCTTAGCCAAACCATAAATATAGTCTTCATTCTTACCTTCCAGCATAACCCTCACTAGAGGCTCAGTACCAGATGGTCTGATTAGGACCCTACCCTTGCCATCCATTTCCTTTTCTATTTCTTCTATTCTATTGGCTATTTCCTCAATTTCATTATAGCTGTGCTTGTATTCATTCTGAACCCTTACATTTACCAAGACCTGTGGGTACTGGTCCATTACACTGGCTATTTCAGAAAGCAGCTGACCCTTAGCCTTGACTATAGATGAGAGTACTAGAGATGACATGGTACCATCGCCAGTAGTATTATAGTCCAAGAATACTAGGTGACCTGACTGTTCACCACCTAGGCTATAGTCGTTCTTTATCATATCCTCAAGGACATACCTATCTCCTACCTGAGTAGTAGACAGCTTGATTCCATTTTCCTCGGCAGCTATCCTCAAACCTATATTGCTCATCACAGTGACCACTAGGGTATCATTTTTCAACTGGCCCTTGGCCTTCATATCTATGGCACTGATGACCATAATCTTGTCACCATCTACAATGTTACCCTTATCATCAACAGCTATCAGCCTATCAGCGTCACCATCATAGGCCATACCCATATCGGCACCAACTTCCACGACCTTGGCCTGTAGTGATTCAGGGTGAGTTGAGCCACACTTGTCGTTTATATTATTGCCGTCTGGCTGGCAGTGAATTTCTATAACCTCTGCTCCCAGCTCCCTATAGGCCATTGGGGCAACCTTGTAGGCAGCACCATTAGCACAGTCTAGCACTATCTTTAGACCCTTCAGGTCACCATCTATATGAGACTTCAAATAGTCTACATAGTCCCTGACAGCATTGTGCTCGTAGATCTTCCTACCTACATCTGAACCAACTGGCCACTCATCTAGTAGGTCCTTGTCATCTATATGCTTTTCAATTTCCAATTCTATATCATCGTCAAGCTTGAAGCCCTTATCATTGAAAAACTTGATACCATTGTATTCTACTGGGTTATGAGATGCAGATATTACCACACCACAATCAGCCCCATACTTCCTAGTCAAGTAGGCAACCGCTGGAGTAGGTATTACCCCAACTGTTATTACATCACAACCAACAGACATCAGACCAGCAATTAGGGCTGCTTCTAGCATATCTCCAGATATTCTAGTGTCTCTACCTACAACTACCTTGACCCTGTCACCTTGCTTGGATTCCTTAGTCAAGACATATCCTCCTGCCCTACCCAACCTGTAAGCCAAAGAAGAATTTAACTCTGTATTTGCTACACCTCTAACACCGTCTGTACCAAAATATTTTCTCATATATGTTACCACCTTATTTATCAATTTTGTCTTTGGACTCTAATGGCAATAAAGAGTCTATATATAATCTATTTTATCACAAAAAAGGAATTTATACATAGTTTTTACAAGTGTAATAACGAAAAAAAGGAGTGGTCTAAACCACTCCCCTCATTATAAACTAATCTTATTTATTTTTCTGGTCCATAACAGCCTTATAACCTGCTTCAAGAGCCTGTCTATTAACTGGTATGAATTTTTCTTTTCTCTTTCCGAAAACCTTCTTGAAAGCTTCAAGAACAGAGTCTATATTAACACTATTATCAACTGCAAGGAAAGCGCCTAGCATGATCATGTTAGCAAACTTAGATCCGCCCAATTCGTTTGATAGGTCGTTAGCGTCTACATAGTAAGCTTCTATGTCATCTCTGCTACACTTTTCATGAACTAGTGAGCTATTAATTAGGATAACTCCACCAGGAACTACGTCACCTTCGAACTTAGTCAAAGATGGAGAGTTCATGATTATAGCAGCTGTTGCATCGTCAGTGATGATCGGAGAACCTACTGGCTGGTCAGAGATTGTAACAGCACAGTTAGCAGTACCACCACGCATTTCTGGACCATATGATGGCAACCAAGAAACTTCCTTATTTTCAAGCATTCCGGCATAAGTCATCAACTGACCCATAGACATTACACCCTGTCCACCGAAACCTGCACAAATAACTCTAGATGTACTCATTTATTTTTCCTCCTTTGCAGCTTTTTCTGCTAATGCAGCTTCTATATCAATATCCTTAAAGTTCTGTACTGGATAGTATGGAACCATATTGTCTCTTAACCACTGAAGAGCATCTACAGGAGTCTTACCCCAGTTTGTAGGACATGTAGAAAGTACTTCTACCATTGAGAATCCTAGACCAGCCATCTGTACTTCGAAAGCCTTTCTTATAGCCTTCTTAGCCTTTCTAACTTCTGCAGGAGTATCTACTCTAACTCTTTCTATGTATCTAGCACCTGTTAGTGTAGAAAGCATTTCTGAGATTCTAATTGGATATCCGTGTAGTTCTGGATCTCTACCTGCCTGACAAGTTGTTCCTCTTTCACCGATTAGTGTCGTAGGAGCCATCTGTCCACCTGTCATACCGTAAGTAGTGTTGTTTACGAATATAACTGTGATCTTTTCACCTCTATTTGCAGCATGAACGATTTCAGCAGCACCAATTGATGCAAGGTCACCATCTCCCTGGTATGTAAATACAGTGTTCTTTGGGTTAACTCTCTTGATACCTGTAGCACACGCTGGAGCTCTACCATGAGCAGCTTCGTGCATGTCGCAGTTAAAATAATTATATGCTAGAACTGAACATCCAACCGGAGCTACGCCTATAGCAGTTCCTACAACGTCCATTTCTTCTAATACTTCAGCAACTAGTCTATGGATGATACCGTGAGTACATCCTGGACAGTAATGTGTCTGTGCGTCAGTTAAACCTGATGTTTTTTTGAATATAACAGCCATTACTTAACACCTCCCATGATTTCTTTCGCTCTCTTGATTATTTCCTTTGGTTCTGGTACCATACCACCTGGTCTACCATAGAAGTGAACTGGGTGTCTACCATTTGAACCTAATTTAACGTCTTCTACCATCTGTCCTAAACTCATTTCGATTACGAATAGGTCCTTACAAGCTGGTATTTCGTCAAATGCCTTGTATGGGTAAGGCCATACAGTCTTAGGTCTGATTAGACCTACCTTATATCCTTCTTCTCTCATTTCATTTACGCAGTTCTTTACAACTCTTGCCATAGTACCATATGCAACGAATACTAGTTCAGCATCTTCAGTTCTATCCATTTCATACTGAAGTTCGTTAGCTTCGATTACATCGTACTTTCTCTGTAGATGATAGTTGTGTTCTTCAAGAATTTCTGGAGAAAGGTATAGAGAGTTTATGATATTTGGCTTTCTCTGTCCCTTAGTACCAGTAGTTGCCCAACCCTCCTTAGAAGGAAGTTCTCTCTGCTTTCTTGGCTTTTCAAAGTCAACTGGCTCCATCATCTGTCCTATCATACCGTCTAGTAATACTAAAACTGGAGTTCTATATAGTTCAGCAACATCAAATGCATCCATTATCATGTCACATGCTTCCTGTACACTAGCTGGAGCGTATACTGGTGTTCTGTAGTCACCATCACCACCACCTCTAGTTGTCATGAAGTAGTCTGACTGCGAAGGCTGGATTGATCCTAGACCTGGGCCACCTCTCACTACGTTTAGTACAACACATGGTACTTCTGCACCTGCACAATAAGTTATACCTTCCTGCTTTAATGCAATACCTGGTGAAGATGAAGATGTAAGTACTCTAGCACCACATCCACCAGCACCGTAAACCATGTTTATTGCAGCAACTTCAGACTCAGCCTGAACGAATGTTCCGCCTATTGCTGGTAATTCTCTTGATAAATATTCAGGTAACTCACTCTGTGGAGTTATTGGGTAACCGAAGAAATATCTACATCCTGCAACCATAGCTGCCTTACCGAATGCTTCGTTACCTTTCATTAGTATCTTAGCCATTTAAAATCCCCCCTAAATTAATCTCTTTCTACTGTGATTACTGCATCTGGACACATCATTGCACAACTTGCACATCCTATGCATTCTTCCATTCTTTCAACGTGAGCTGGATTATATCCCTTTGAATTTACCTTAGACATATCAAGCTCAATAATCTTTTTTGGACATACTGAGATGCATAGACCGCAACCCTTACAGTACTTCTGATCAAAAGACACTCTACCTTTAGCCATTTGTATTGCCTCCTTAAAATAAAATAAATCTAAAATTATTTATAAAAACACAAACTACATCATCCACTCATCTCTTAAATACAGATGAATTGGAACCACATCACCTTCATAATCTTCAGGAATCTGGTCTGCTATAGATTCTAGGCAAGATATAAATCTAATAGGTATATTCCTCTGTCTTGATACTTCACGACAGACTTTCTGACCCTTTTCTATATCTTCCATACTTGTAGCCTTCAGCATATGAGTATTGTTGATTAGACCTGTAACCTTAAGCTGTGATGCCCTTTCAATCTCATCAATATACATCATTACTTCTTCTGCATTTTGTGTTTTTTCCCTATTTGCATTGACAACGAAGAACATATCGTATTCGTCATCCTGTATCATATTTCTATATCTTGCAATAACAGTTGCTCCCACCTTGTCACCACCAAGGTCTATGATATTATTATGTTCCTTATTTAGTAGCGGTGTATGTATTTCCGCAGAAAGTGCTGGTATATCAAGTGTTGGCGCATCTACTGAACTAGATATAAGATGTATTCCGTTTTCCTCGAGGAACTCCTTCTTACCTCTAGATCTGAAGTACACGTTTACAACATCAAGGTCAGAAATTGAAAGCGGACCTTCAATTTCTTTCCTCAACTGTAATGCATAGTTTACTGCAAATTCGCTCTTTCCACTTCCATAGTGGCCTGTTATTATCCTAATTCTCTTTGTTTTTTCCATTTGTTGCCTTCTCCTTCATCCAAATACTCAATCTCCAGATAGGCAAGGCCTACAATCTGCGACAAAAATCAAGACCTTGTTTATTGCTGTGCGTCGTAATTCTGAGCCTTTTCTTCGCCCTTTAGAACTCTTAATCCCCCTAGAGCTAGAGCTATCATTTCATCCTCTCCAGGATATACCTTAACTTCCGCTAAGAAACCTACTCTATCAGCTATCATCTTTGTGAAACTCTTAGAGTATGCTATACCACCAGTCAATAAAACTGCATCTACCTTGCCTGCTAATACTGCAGCACAACTACCGATTTCCTTAGCTATCTGATAAGCCATTGCTTCGTATACTAGGGCTGCCTTCTTGTCACCCTTTTCTATCATAGCTTCAACTTCTCTAGCGTCATTTGTATTTAAATAAGAAACTAGACCACCGTTACCAGTTATCATCTTTCTTATATCATACACTGTGTACTTTCCACTGAAGCATAGGTCAACTAGTGAGCCAGCTGGTACACCACCACTTCTTTCAGGTGAGAATGGACCTTCACCATCTAGAGCGTTTGCAACATCTATTACAGCTCCCTTGCTATGAGCACCTACTGATACACCTCCACCCATGTGAGCTATTATCAAGTTAAGGTCTTCATACTTCTTGCCTACTTCTTCAGCATATCTTCTTGCTATTGCCTTCTGGTTAAGAGCGTGGAATATGCACTTTCTTTCTATACTAGCTGTACCTGAAATCCTAGCTAAGTCAGACATTTCGTCAACTACAACTGGGTCAACTATAAATGCCGGTATATCTAATTCCTTTGAGAATTCGTTTGCTATTATACCACCAAGGTTTGATGCATGCTGTCCTGAAACACCGACTCTAAGGTCTTCTAGCATACTTTCAGTTACGCTATATGTTCCACCCTTTATTGGCTTTAATAGACCGCCTCTACCAACTACACAGTCAAGTTCTTCCAACTTGATATCTGCAGCCTTAAGTTCGCCCTCTATAACGTCTTTTCTGAAATTGAACTGGTCAGAAATCTTGTCAAACTGAGCTATCTCCTCTGATGAATGTCTAAGAGTCTTTTCAAAAACTTCCTTGTCATTATCATATACGGCTATCTTAGTAGATGTAGAACCTGGGTTAATAGTTAAAATCTTGTAAACTTCTTTCATTATGTCCTCCTGTTTAACTCTAACTGTATAAATTTTACTGCCAAACCCGCCAACAACAAAACACAAGTCACAATAATATCACCCACCGATATCCAATGAAAAGCTTTTTCCAAAAGCCCAACTTTAGATTCTAAATGTGTGATTATGTAAAGGGACACTTCCTATTATTGACAAATTTATATTACTAGCTATAAATGAATAAAATCCTTCATAATCACAAACTTTCTTATAGTTAGAAATTTGCCCATCATGAAATATTTTTTTTACTTTTTTATATCTTGAAAACATTATCCAATAAGTTTTCAAATGGTAATAGGCAAGAAAAAAATTACTAATTACTCTTTCCTACCT
>UMHQ01073470.1_pt1 | contig 10876 bp, 8 predicted proteins | sample 1965531 | NCBI WGS metagenome assembly UMHQ01 (sample SAMEA4836098, study PRJEB28245) | human gut metagenome | biome: gut microbiome; material: fecal sample | place: Denmark | collected 2008
ATCTCAAATATCTGGCTCTGAGGCTTCATTCCGGTTCTCGTCATGATGAACTCTGAATGAGGGAAATCATCCATATACCATGAAGCCGGCATTTCCACGATCTTTGACGGTTCTCCGAATTCGTTGCCTTTGTCGAAGTTAACCTTGCAAGGAGCAGGGCAGTAAGGGTAGAAGTCCTGACCCATAAGGCTGCTGTCATACTTGATGTCGTATTTTTCCAGAATGCTTATGGTGTTAGGGCTGAAGTCAAATCCCGGCGATCTGTAGCCGAGAGGCTTTACTCCGATCCTGTCCAGAGCTTCGAGTCCTTTTACAAAGATCTCTTCTTCTTCTTTGAGAGGAAGATCAGTCGGATCTTCGTGTACATAGCCGTGATGTGAGATCTCATGGCCTCTTGCCAGTATCTCTTTGCAAACCTCCGGATAAGTGTCGATGGTATGACCCGGTACGAAGAAAGTCGATTTAATATCGTATTTGTCGAGCAGGTTGAGAATTCTCGGCACGCCTATCTCAGCGCCGTATTCTCCTCTTGAGGTGTATACCATCGAAGTCTTTCCGAAGGACTCCATCCATACTGATGAGGAGTCAAAATCGAATCCCAGATTGAGAGCGATTTTTTTGCCTTCAGGCAGTTTTACTTTTCCTACTTTTTGCATTTTGGTTTCCTCCTTTTATTTTTCTATTTTTCTTCCGGCGCCTCCTGCGGCTGTTCAGCGGCAGCTTCGGCGACTCCGCTTTCTTTGGCTTCCTGAGCTTTTCTGTCTTCTTCGAGCAGCTTTTCATCCTTGAACTGGGCGAATCCTATGATAGCGTAGAACGCGGCCACCAGCGGGTTGATCCAGCAAAGGAACGCGTAAGGCGCGTATGTCACGGTAGCGATGCCCAGAACGGAAGCGGTATATATACCGGCTGTATCCCAAGGGATCAGGAAGGAGAACATTGTACCGCCGTCTTCAAGAGTTCTGGAAAGCAGTCTCTTGTCGAGTCTGAATTTGGTGTACTGGTCTCTGAGCAGCATTCCAGGGAGCATGATAGCCAGGTACTGGGAAGCGGTCAGACACGCGGTTACCAGTGATGAACACAGAGTAAGGATTACAAGGTGTTTCGGTTTCTTTACAACGACGAGCAGCTTCTCCAGGAACGCTCCGAGGATACCGGCCTCTTTGAGGCAGTGACCCATACCAAGAGTGAGCAGAGTCCAGGCTACAACTTCCATCATTGAAACGATACCGCCTCTGTTGATGAGGGAATCAAGTTCAGGCACACCTGTCTCGGTGGCAAATCCAACGCCCATGGAATCTATGAGAGTGAGCAGATCGATATGTCCCTGCTGAGTTATGGTTCCCATGATGATCGCCAGGAACGCGCTGGAGATCATGGCCACTACCGGCGGAACCTTGAACAGCGCCAGAGTAAGTACGAACACAGGTACGATGAAAAGAACCGGAGTTACATTGTATGTAGCTTCAATGCCGTGGATCATCTCGTCTACCAGAGTCATCTCGGCGTTATGGGTATCAAACTTCATGCTGAGTATGGTGTACAGCGCGAAGGAGATTATCATTGTAGGAGTTACGGTATATATCATGGAATTGATATGTCTGTATACTGTAGTTCCGGAAACGGCCGGAGCCAGGTTGGTGGTGTCGGAGAACGGTGACATCTTGTCGCCGAACATCGCTCCGGAAAGCACCATACCTGCTACCAGACCGAGGTTCATTCCCAGTCCTGTGCCGATGCCGACGAAAGCTACTCCGAGAGTCGCCAGAGTCGAATATGAGCTTCCTACGAAGAAGGAAACCAGGCAGCAGAGCAGGAATCCGATAATCATGAATGATGTCGGAGTCAGCATTTTCAGTCCGTAGTATATGATTGTAGGAACGGTTCCCGACGCCATCCAGGTACCGATTACCGTACCTACGCTCATGAGGATGAGTATAAGTTCGATGGAGCTCTTGCCTCCGTCAATGTACCAGGTCATTACCTGTTCCAGCTTGTATCCGTATGCTACGAGGAAAATTCCCACTACTACGGACGCGAGCAGGAAGGTTACCTTGGTATCCAGTCCGATGATCGCGAATCCCAGTGCCAGTACGATAACCAGTCCGATTATACATCCCAGCGCTTTTCCGAAAGTGATGTTCACTTCTCTCACTTTGTCTTTCTCTTTCATTTTGACCTCCTGTTTTAAAAATGAGTCCTGTTAATCCTGTTAAAACTATCCCGTTTATTTGTTTTATCCAGTTTATCCAGTTTAATTATCCCATTATGTCTCCGCCGTTGACTTCAATGATCTGGCCGGTTATGAAATCCGCTTCATCTGAAGCCAGAAAAACAACCGTATTGGCTATATCTTCCGGCCTGCCCAGCCTGCCCAGCGGGATTACCCCGTCATAGTAGTCTTTTGGCTGTCCGTTGAGCTCTAACATGGCGGTATCAATGAATCCCGGTGAAACGGCGTTAACTCTGATACCTTCCTTTGCCAGTTCTCTGGCGAGACAAACGGTCAGGGAGTTGATCGCTCCCTTGGATACGGAATACGGGATCGAGACGAAATCGCCTCCCGTTTTAGCGGCACCGGATGACATATTTACTATGCAGGCGCCTCTTTCCATTTTTTCGAGAGCATATTTCGCTACGAAGAAATAGCCTCTGGCGTTAGTTTCGAGGATCATGTCCCAGTCGTCGCGGTTCACGTCTTTTATTGCTGTTTTTCTGACTGTGACGCCCGCGTCGTTTACAAGGCAGTCGATCCTGTCAAGGCCGGAAATCGCTTCTCTGACGCTTTCCAGGTCTCTCACATCGAAGACCAGCGGTCTGATGTCAAGGTCATTTCCGGCTTCTGTCGTCCATTTGAGCTTTTCTTCGCTCCGGCCGTTGGCATATACCGTGTAGCCGGCTCTTGCCAGCTGTAACGCGATCTCCCTGCCTATGCCCGCGGCTGCTCCGGTCACAACTGCGACTTTTTTCATATTAACCTCCTTTGCTTTTTTTCTCTCCATATCTCATACCTTCTTTGTCCACATACTAATGCAAACTCCGTGCCACATTTGCGCCTTGACTGTTCGCTACGGCCTTTGCTACAATATATCCGAGAACGGCACGGGGAGGCGTTTATCGTGAAAGAAGTAGCCATATTTTACAGAGACAGGATCAATCAGCCCGCTATCATGCATTTGCAGGACAATTTTTACAATGTCTTCGGGGATTTTATCAACATTACCAATTACTATACCAATGAGATTCCCGACGGCAAAAAGATCGTGGCGGACGTCTATATTCTCTGCTACGAAGAGAGCCTCAGAGATCTGTTCGGCCATGTGGACGATTTTTCGCGGGTAGTTATAATGACGAGAAGTTTCCGTCAGAAATATCTGAAACCTGTCATAGATCTTCCGGCCGGTACGGGAGTCCTCGTCGTAAACGACTCCAAAGAAAGTATCCTTCAGACTATATATATGATCTATGAGCTTGGTATAGGACATCTTCGCCTGATCCCGTTTGAAAAATCAGTGGCGGCCGCTCACGGCTATGATCACATAGACACAGCAATCGTCACCCATGATTCAGAACATCTCGTCCCCGATTTTATAAAAAATGTGATAAATATCCACAACAGGGAAGTGAGCTTTGAGACCTTTCACAAAGTGATGGATATTTTAGGTCTTGAAAATACAATAGTCCGCAGCAACCTGCTGAGAAAAATAAAAGAAGACATTGACAGCGGCGAGAGATTCATAAACAGTTACATGAGCAGCTTTCTCAAAGACAGGATGCTCAACGACGTGGCTGACGAGTCCTCCCTCGCCATAGTCCTGCTGGATCTGAAAAACAGAATTCACTATATCAACGAAAAGGCCTACGGTATTTTCGGACTGGATCAGGGGCAGTTTTTTCCGGTTGAAGCTGTCCTGCCGGAAAAGCTTTCGGGCGGCGACGTCTTTGATAATGAGATCATCACTTATAAAGACGTTAACTACCTCGCCGAAAGATCGAATATATCTCTTCTGGACGAACCAATCGGATTTTACATCACATTTCAGAATGAGAACGATCTGCGCGAAAGCGAAAACAAACTGAGCCGCAAGCTCCGCCAGACCGGTTTTTACGCAAGATACAGTTTTTCTGACATAATACACTGCTCTTTGGCGATGGATTCATGTATCAGGATCGCAAAGAAAGCCGCGTCTTCCGATTATACAGTCCTGATCCGCGGTGAAAGCGGCACGGGAAAAGAACTTCTTGCCCAGTCTATTCACAACTATTCGCCGCGAAAAAGCTATCCTTTTGTAGCCGTCAACTGCGCCGCCATACCGGAATCTCTGCTGGAAAGCGAGCTGTTCGGTTATGAAGAAGGTTCTTTTACCGGAGCGCACAAGGGAGGCAAGCCCGGTCTGTTTGAAAATGCCAGTCACGGCACTATATTCCTTGACGAGATCGGAGACATTTCTCCGAACCTGCAGACGAGGCTGCTGCGAGTTATACAGGAAAAACAGATCATGCGCGTCGGCAGCGGCAAGATAATAGATATCGACACCCGTATTATAGCCGCCACCAACGCCGATCTTGAAGCCCGGGTCGCAAAGGGAGATTTCAGAGAAGACCTGTTTTATCGCCTTAATGTGATTCCTCTCAGCATCGCCCCTCTTCGCCGGCGCAAAGACGATATACTGCCCCTGCTGAAGGTTTTCCTCGGCAAAAGATTTCAGGATCTGACTCCGTCCGACCATGCCGGTCTGCTTGCCTACAACTGGCCGGGAAATGTTCGCGAACTGGAAAATGCCGCCTCATATTACCGTACTATGGGACAGCTGCCCGATTACATACTGCGCGCCGCCGGCGTACAGCCATCGGAAGACATTTCCGCAGAACGTCCGGAAGCTGAATCCCGCGATGACGGCGCGGCCGAAACGGATCCCGGCGATCTGAAAATCACAGTCCTGAAAATCATCGCGGCCTGCTCGTCGGCTTACAGCGGTATCGGGCGGGGAAAAATCATGGAGGAACTGTCTGCAAGAGGTCTTTCTGCCGGAGAAGGAGTATTGAAACGCTGCCTTTCAGAGCTCAAAACTTCCGGGCTGATCGAGTCCGGCTCCGGGCGCGGAGGCTCGCACCTGACCGAAAAGGGAGCCGCCGCTCTGGAAAAGGAAAAATCATAAGGCCAACGTAACGGTTTCAATAAAAAAGAGCTGTTTACGCGAAGAATTTTCGCGTAAACAGCTCTGCTTTTAATTTTTGGCGAAAGACCGGATGTATTAGTCTTCTTCCATTGGTTTCATGTTTGGATCGAAGTGAAGCTCGCACTCTGTCGCGGCCTGTATGTCTTCTTTTGTGTAATCAGGATGAAGCTCTACTACCCAGATTCCGTCTTCTCTTACTTCCATAACGCCCATCTCGGTGATGATCTTGGAAACACATTTTTCCGCAGTCAGAGGAAGTGAGCATTTTTTCAGAATCTTTGGCTTACCCTTGTTGGTGTGAAGCATTACTATGATAACTTCAGGGCAGCCTGTGCACAGGTCCATGGCTCCGCCCATACCGGCAACTTTTTTGCCCGGTACGATCCAGTTTGCCAGGTCTCCGTTTTCGGCAACTTCCATGGCTCCAAGAACGGTAGCTCTTACGTGACCGCCTCTTACCAGTCCGAAAGATTCGGCGGTATCAAAGTATTTTACTCTTTCAACGGTGGTTACATAGGAACCGCCGGAGTTGATGATGTCAACGTCCAGATTGCTCTCGTCAGCCATGGCGTCGATTCCGGCAAATCCGTTCTCGGAGTGGAATGTAACCATGATATCTTCAGGGATGTAGTCGGCCACCATTGTAGGAAGACCGATACCCAGATTGGCGAACTCGCCGTCTTTAAATTCTTTCGCGCATCTTTTCGCGATTCTCTGTTTTAAATCTGCCATGGTTTCTCTCCTTCCGCGATAGCATCTACCAGTACGCCCGCTACAGCGAACATATCAGGATCGATCTCGCCAATTTCAACGATTTTTTCCGGAGCGATGATAGTCTTGTCAGCGGCGCCGGCCATTACGTAGTTAAAGTTCTTGGTAGCCTTCTTGCAGTAGTAGTTACCGAACTTGTCGGCAACGGACGGTCTGATGAAAGCATAGTCAGCGTGAAGAGGCATCTCCAGCAGATATTTCTTTCCGTCGATCACAACTACTTCTTTTTTTCTGCCAAGTTCATCAAGTTCTGTTTCCATCGGAGTACCTACGCCGGTAGGAGTCAGAACTCCGCCCAGGCCGTAAGCCGCCGCTCTGATCTTTTCGGCCAGAGTGCCCTGTGGAACCAGAGTATATTTGAGAGTGCCTTCGGCAAACTGTTCATTCAGTTTAGGGTTTACTCCCAGATGGGAAGCGATGATGTGGTCTACCATGTGATGCTCGAGGAGCTTGCCGACACCTCTGGCGGTTTTTCCGCCAAATTCGCCTGCCGGCTGTCCCGCGTCAAGTCCGCCGTCGTTCGCGATAACGGTCAGGTGCTTTACGCCTTTTCTTACCAGAGCGTCCATAAGAACCTCAGGAGAACCTGTGGCCAGGAAGCCGCCGACCATGATGGTCATGCCGTCTTTTACGCCTGCAACTGCTTCATCAGCAGTCATAACTTTGTTAATCATGTTCGTGTCACCTTTCTCAAAAAATCTTATACATCTTACGTATATAACTTTATCTCATTTATTGCCCCGTGTCAATCGTCACGGGGCAATGTAAAACAATTTACGGGACAGATTTCTAACGATCCTCGATCTTAGCTTTGTTCTGCCAGCCTCTCTTTTCTACTTCCTGCATGATGTAGCTCATTACATGCTCGGCGTATTTGCCCGGGCCGAAGCCGGCGTCATATCCGAGTTCCTGAGCCAGCTCGTGAGATATTCTCGGGCCGCCGCAGGTGAGGATGATCTTGTCTCTGAGACCTTCCGCCTCAACAAGCTCCTCCATCTTGGTCAGCTGCTTGATGTGGATGTCTTTCTGAGTTACAGTCTGGGAAACCAGGATAGCGTCAGCATTTACTTCTTTTGCCTTTGCTATCAGCTCCTCGCAAGGAACCTGAGATCCCATGTTGTAGGCGACAACATTCTTGAATCTTTCAAGACCGAAATGGCCGTGGAAGCCTTTCATCTGTATAATGGCGTCGATACCTACGGTATGAGCGTCGGACTCGATGGAAGCTCCGACTACCACGATATCTCTGCCGATGTGCTCGCCGATCCACTCTCCGCATTCAACACGGTCCATAACGGTTCCTTCTACTTTAGGAACTTTAATGGCTGTGTAGTCGATAGTCTGAGAAGCGGAGCCGTACACGTTAAAGAAAGTATATCCTGTGGTAAGTTCGCAGTAATAAGCTACGTTAGGTTCCTCAATGCCGAGCTTTTTAACATACTGCTTTGCGCATTCTTCAGCTTCTTCGCCGTAAGGTACAGGAAGAGTGAAAGAAATCTGCATCTTACCGTCATTCATCGCGTCGCCGTAAGGCTTTACGCATGTTAAATCTACCTGAGTAGTCGCTGTCTTAATTTCTGCCATTGTCTGCACCTCCTATTTGTGATCCATGAACAGTGGAATGAACGGGTTGAAGTAATTCTCGCCCTTGGTGCATACGCCTTCAAGGCCGTGTCCGCCGTCAAACGGACGTTTTACGCCGCCGAATATTCCCTTTTCGATGGTGGAGAAAAGACCTTCTTTTTCAACTTCGGCAAGCAGGGCGTCAGCCTTGTTCAGAACCTCTTTGGCGCGGTTCTGAACGATACCGCCTTCCTTGAATTCTATCTCGTCTCCTATATGTCTGCAATTGTTGAAGATATATTTCGCGTTCTCAATGGAAAGATATCTGTCCTGCATGAACGGTGTGTGGATAGCTTCAGTCAGCATACCTGTCAGCAGGATGGACTGACGTGTCCAAACGGTAACCAGGTTGAACAGAGCGTCCTGAAGATGTCCTCTGAAGATATTTCCGGTCATGAACTTTGTAGGAGGCATGTATTTGAGCCTTGCCTTAGGGAAGATCTCTCTTGCCATCTGAGCCTGTGCCAGTTCGAGCAGGAATCCGTCTTCAGTGGAAGGATCCATCTCGAAAGCATGTCCGAGACCCATCTGTTCCTCAGGGATGTTGGCCAGTACGGCAAACTGTTCGTTTATGAACTGAGAGGCCGTAACGGTATGAGCCGCTTCGATAGCATCGTCTGTAGTCAGGTAGTTGTCTTCGCCGGAGTTGAATATGATACCGCAGTATCCGATGATGACTCTGGACATGAACTGGTCTACCAGAGTTCTCTGCATGTTGATGTCTCTGAAAAGTATGCCGTAGATAGCGTCGTTGAGCATCATGTCAAGTCTTTCAAGAGCTCCCATTGCGGCGATCTCAGGCATGCACATGCCGGAAGAATAGTTGCACAGTCTTATGTATCTGCCTACTTCTTCTCCCACTTCGTCAAGAGCTTTTCTCATGATGCGGAAGTTTTCCTGGGTGGCGTAGGTGCCTCCGAAACCTTCGGTTGTAGGTCCGTAAGGAACATAGTCAAGCAGGGACTGAGCAGTGGTTCTGATAACGGCGATAACGTCGGCTCCCTGTCTGGCGGCCGCCTGAGCCTGTACAACGTCCTCGTAGATATTTCCGGTAGCTACGATTACATAGATGTAAGGTTCCGGACCTTCGCCGATAGTTGAAAGATACTCTTTACGCTTTGCGATCTGAGCGTCGATCTTTTCAAAGGTCTTTTTGATTACAGGCTTCAGAGCTTCGTCTGCTTCAGCCTGAGTGCAGGTAGGAAGCTTGGTGATATCCAGCTTGCCCGCGGCGATCTCTTCAGCGATAGTCTGAGGATCCTTGCCTGTCTGGATCATGGCGTTACCCATAAGGTAAGCCGCTCCTGTAGGCAGCGCTCCTGCCTCTTTGATCTGGTCAACTACAACGTTCGGCAGCGGCGTGTCAACATCGTCAACACCGTCAACACCGAGCAGTCTTACAATGGTTCTCTCTGTGGAAACCGTTGTATGGCGGTCGATGAATTCCTGCATGTCGTGGGCGATGTTTGCCGCATGCTGGCGGGCGCTGTCAACAACTTTCTGGTCAAGATTAAGTTTGCTTTTCATCCCATTTCTCCTTATCTGATATATTTTTTCGCTCCGTCTATGATCGCTTTGTCGATTCCGAGCATCGCGGCAATATTCAGAGCATCCTTAGGCACCTGCGCGCCGTTTTCAACGCGTTGCAGGCGGTAATCCATGTACTTTGATATTATATTTATCCTGTCACGACGGTTCGCGCGCTGGATCTCGCTGTTAAGCTTTGTGAAATCGCAGTCGGCAAGACCTCTTACCTGCATGTTCACAACGCCCTTTCGCTCGGTCACTGTCTCGAAATGTGTCGTAATCAGGGAAATATACGGTTTTTCGATGAGATAGTCCACAAGACTTCTGGTCAGGGCCGTTCCCTCCGTCGGGTTGGTTCCTGAAGCTATCTCGTCTATGAGTATGAGGCTCCTCTCCTGTCCGTGATCGAGGATTTCTTTGAGTTCTTCCATTTCGGAGCCAAAGCTCGAAAGTCCCCTCTCCACAGACTGAGAATCCCCTATAAGTATCTGCATGTAGTTTGAAAGTCCGACTCTCGCTTTGGCCGCCGGCACAAAAAATCCGTACTGGGCGAGGATCGGTATCTGTCCCGCCAGTTTGAGGGAAATGGTCTTTCCTCCCATGTTGGCTCCGGTAATCAGCGTCACCCCGTCTTTGAGAGACAGGGAAACAGGACAGTATTCCTTTCCTTTTGACCTGATGATGTCTTCTACCTGGAGATTTCTGCCGTCTTCAAACTCTATGACGTGTTCTTCTGTTATCTCAGGCTTTATCAGGCGGTGCCTGATCGAATATATGGCCTTTGAAAGGGCAAGGTCGAGAGCTCCGACTTTTTCACAGTTTCTGATGAGCGCATCAGCTCTGGCGGCTATTTTGCGCGAAAGAGCCTTTCTTACCTTTTCTTCTTCTTCATCTATCCCCGCATTGAGGGTTTCCATCTCAGCCGTATACTGTCTGATCTGATCTGTGGGCTTCAGCTGAAAAGTAACGCTCATATAATCCTGATCCGTAATTTCAAGCTCTTCGAGAGCCTGTATCTTATCAAAATCAGGATTTGATCTGGCGACCACTATGTCAAATTTCGGCGTGAGCTGAACTCCCTTTTCACGTCTGAGATTTTCTCTCGTCTGCTTCTGTTCCCTGCGGATCTTCAGCTCGTAGTCCCGTTTCTTCGCGCGGTATTGGCCGAGCAGCGGACTGAACTCATCGTAAATATAGAAGGTGCTCATCCTGTCGCCTCTCGGATCCAGTTCATCCAAAAGATCTTCCGTATCCTCAAGAAAATATTCTTCCGGCACGGTGTTTACTTCCGGCGCGTTTTCATCTCTTTCAAAAACAAGTTCCGCCTCTTTCTCTTTGCCGGCGGCCTCGTCACATTCTGCCTTGCAGTGAGCTCCCCTGTAGTCTCCCTCATCGTGTTCTATGGTGAGTTTGCGAAGCTGTCTCATCTGAAGGAGCAGCATTTTGATCTCATAAAGCTCTACCGTTGAAAGAGTCACGCTGTCGCTTCTCTGCACGGTAAGCGACGGGTCTTTCATCTCCATGAAAACTTCCTGTATCTTATCGGTGAGCGTCTGATTCTGCTCCACGAACTGTATCATCCGTTCCACTCGGTCAAATTCACCGCGGAGAGCTTCCTCTTCTCCCGGATAATACGGTTTTATTTCTTTAAGCTGTTTTTTCCCGAAAGGTGTATTAAGATCAAGATTGAACATCACATATTCAAGACCTGTCTCGCGTCTGGTCTTGACATTTGCCAGTCTTCTGTTTGTTCCCTGTTTCATAAACTACATCCT
>UMHQ01001112.1_pt1 | contig 10862 bp, 9 predicted proteins | sample 1965531 | NCBI WGS metagenome assembly UMHQ01 (sample SAMEA4836098, study PRJEB28245) | human gut metagenome | biome: gut microbiome; material: fecal sample | place: Denmark | collected 2008
CCATGTAGGCGGCCGCGGCGATCTCCTTGTTGTCGAGGCCCTGGGCGATGAGCTGGGCAACCTCGAACTCGCGCTCCGTGAGGTGTGCAAAGGCGGCCGGCCGTGCGTCCGTCTCGCCTCCGCCGCTCCCTCGTGGACGAGGCCATCGAGTTCGTGGGCCTCGGCGACTACACGCGGTTCCGCCCCGGCAAGCTCTCGGGCGGCCTCGCCCGCAGGCTCAACATCGCCTGCGGCATCGCCCACAAGCCCGAGCTCGTCTTCTTCGACGAGCCCACGGTGGCCGTTGACCCGCAGAGCAGAAACGCCATCCTCGACGGCATCTGCCGTCTGCGCGACGAGGGCGCCACGGTGGTCTACACGAGCCACTACATGGAGGAGGTGGAGCAGAACTGCAGCCGCATCATGATCATGGACGGCGGCAAGACGCTTGCCGAGGGCACGAACGACGAGCTCAAGCGCATGATTTCCATGGGCGAGAAGGTCGTCATCGAGGTGGCCGAGCTGCCTGCCGAGGTGCTCGCCCGTGTGCGGGCGCTCCCGCACGTGCTGTCCGCTGACGTGTCGGCCGGCAGCCTCACCTGCTCGTGCGAGGCAAGCCCGCACAACCTCACGGACATCCTGGACGCGCTGCGCGCGCGGGGCGTGGCCCTTGGGCGCATCTACTCCGAGCCACCCACGCTCAACGACGTGTTCCTCGAGATAACCGGCCGCGAGCTGCGCGAGTAGGGGGTAGCGATGCTAGAGACCATCAAGGTCACGATGCTCGCGAGGGCCCGCCGTCGTGGCCGCGGCGCACTTCTTCCCCACGTACTGGACGAACTCCTCGGTAGACGTCGCACTGTCGGCCGCCTCGTCCGGGCTCTCGGCGGCGGGCCTGGGCATCTACCTCACGGGCCTGGGCATCACGGTGCTGTTCGCGATTGCCAATCACCTCCGTTGGCCTGGCACTCGCAAGGGCCAGGCGGCAGGGGTAGGGCTCTCAAATGGCTTGCGCACACTGTTCATCTTGAGTGCGGACGGGCGTACGTCTTCGGTGAGCGGCATGGGCGAGATACGTTTCGCAACCTTGCGCGTTTGCCGAAGGCCCACGCCGGCGCGGCCCGGGCCCACGTACACTCGGGATGTCTGTGAATCGCTTAGGAGAAGGAGCGTTCATGTCCAAGATCTTCAACAGCCCCAGCAAGTACATCCAGGGCCCCGACGAGCTCGCCAAGCTCGGCGGCTACGTTGACCCGCTCGGCACCAAGGCCCTCGTCATCAACACGCCCTCCGGCGTGAAGCGCGTGGGTGCCAAGGTCGAGGCCGGCTTTGCCGACGCCAAGGCCACGCCCGTCTACGAGGACTTCAACGGCGAGTGCTCCGAGAACGAGGTCAACCGCCTCGTCGAGGTCGCTCGTGCCAACGGCTGCGACGTCGTCGTGGGCATCGGTGGCGGCAAGACGCTCGACACCGCCAAGGCCACGGCCTACTTCCTGGGCTGCCCCGTCGTGATCTGCCCCACCATCGCCAGCTCCGACGCCCCCTGCAGCGCCCTGTCCGTCCTCTACACCGACGACGGCCAGTTCGACCGCTACCTGTTCCTGCCGGCCAACCCCAACATCGTCCTCATGGACACCACCGTCATCGCCGCGAGCCCGGTGCGCCTCACCGTCTCCGGCATGGGCGATGCCCTGGCCACCTACTTCGAGGCTCAGGCCACGCATGACGCCGATGGCGCCACCTGCGCCGGCGGCAAGGGCGGCCTGGCGGCCCTGCAGCTTGCCCGCCTGTGCTACGACACCCTCATGGAGGACGGCGTGAAGGCCAAGGTCGCCCTCGAGGCCGGCGCGCTCACCTCTGCCGTCGAGCACGTCATCGAGGCCAACACGCTGCTGTCCGGCATCGGCTTCGAGAGCTCGGGCCTGGCCGCCGCGCACGCCATCCACAACGGCCTCACGCTGCTGCCCGAGTGCCACGGCATGTACCACGGCGAGAAGGTCGCCTTCGGCACCCTCGCCCAGCTCGTGCTCGCCGATGCCTCCACCGAGCAGCTCGAGGAGGTCCTCGGCTTCTGCATCGAGGTGGGCCTGCCCGTCACCCTGGGCGAGCTCGGCGTCGAGGAGGTCACGCGCGAGAAGGCCATGATCGTGGCCGAGGCCGCGTGCGCCCCGGACGACACCATGGGCAACATGCCGTTCGACGTCACGCCCGACATGGTCGCCGATGCCATTCTCGGCGCCGATGCCCTGGGCCACTACTATCTGGACTAGGCCATAAGACATTTGCCGTTTTGGGGCGCGCTGGCCGCTTGGCTGGTGCGCCCCTTCTCGTTGGGGGGCGTCATGCAGATCAGGTCCATCATGTGCTGCTGCGGGGGCGGAGTGGGCAGCTCGTTCATCGTGCAGCTCAACGTCGAGGAGATCCTCAGGAAGCACGGCATCACGGGCGTGAGCGTGGACCACGTCTCGGTCTCCGAGATCTCGATGCACAAGGTGGACCTGTTCGTGGTGGGCAGTGACCTCACGGCGTTTCTGGCCGACAAGCCCCGCGTCATCACGCTCGACAACATCATGAGCAAGCCCGAGCTCGAGGAGAAGCTCCTCGCCGCCTTCGCGGCCGCCGAGGCCGAGTAAGGCTGCCGGTAATTCACAAACTCCGCCTCTGGGGTCATAATCGCGTGCTATTTGGCCTCAAACCATCCCCATGAGCGGAGTTTCCCCAAGGGCGGAGTTTTCCCCAAGGGCGGAGTTTGTCCGCGCCCTCCGCACGCACAAGAAGAGCCCCTCCCGTCCGTGGACGAGAGGGGCTCGATGCGTTCTCTCTGCGAGAAGACGTGCGGCGATCGCTAGGCGCTCGGGCAGATCTTCTTGAACAGGGCCACGACGTCGTCGTGGTTGGCCTCGCGCGGGTTGCCCGGGAAGCAGGCGTCAGCCATGGCGTCGGTGGCGAGCTGGTCGATCTCCTCGGCCTTCATGGCCTCGCAGACGTGCGGGATGTTGACGTCGGCGGAAAGCTGCTTGACGGCGGCGATGGCGGCGTCGGCGGCCTCGTCCTCGCTCATGCCGGTGGTGTCAACGCCCATGGCGACGGCGACCTCGGCCAGGCGCTTGGTCACGACGGGCTTGTTGAACTCCATGGCGATCGGGAGCAGCATGGCGCAGGCGACGCCGTGCGGGGTGTCATAGTGCGCGGAGAGCGTGTGCGCCATGGCGTGGTCGATGCCCAGGCCCACGTTGGAGAAGCCCATGCCGGCGATGTACTGGCCCAGGGCCATGCCCTCACGGCCGCTGCCGGGCTGGCCGCTCTTGGCCTCGGCCACGGAGTCGCGCAGGTTCTTGGAGATGAGCTGGATGGCCTTGAAGTGGAACATGTCGGAGAGGTCCCAGGCACCCTTGGTGGTGTAGCCCTCGATGGCGTGCGTCAGCGCGTCCATGCCGGTGGCGGCGGTGAGGCCGGCGGGCATGGAGGCCATCATGTCGGGGTCGACGACGGCGACGTCGGGGATGTCGTTGGTGTCGACGCAGACGAACTTGCGGACCTTCTCGGGGTCGGTGATCACGTAGTTGATCGTGACCTCAGCGGCGGTGCCGGCCGTGGTGGGGACGGCGATGGTGAACGTGGCGTGGTTCTTGGTGTCGGCAACGCCCTCGAGGGAGCGGACGTCGGCAAACTCGGGGTTCTCGACGATGATGCCGATGCCCTTGCAGGTGTCCATGGAGGAGCCGCCGCCGATGGCGACCATCATGTCAGCGCCGGACGCCTTGTAGGCCTCGACGCCGTCCTTGACGTTCTGGATGGTGGGGTTGGGCTTGATCTCGGAGTAGAGCGTCCAGGGGATGCCGGCGGCGTCGAGCTCGTCGGTGACCTTGGCGGTGACGCCAAACTTCACGAGGTCGGGGTCGGAGCAGACGAAGGCCTTCTTGTAGCCGCGACGCTGGATCTCGCCGGGGATCTCCTTGATGGCGCCGGCGCCGTGGTAGGAAATGTTGTTCAGGACAAAGCGGTTCACTGCCATGCTTACCCTCCTAGGGTTTGTGGTGGCTCGCGGCAAGCCCCTGCCACGGGCCAGCTTGCTCGGCCGTATGCCGTGCTAACTAGCACAAGCATACCCAGCGATGCCATGGGGAATCTGACAAATCTGGTGAGCGGTTCAAAAATGGAACGCCGTTCGTAATCGCGAACTAAATGACCAGGCAAGAATGGACAGCCGGGCCGCGCGGGGCAGCCCGGCTTCGTGTCCTGCCGCGCTAGAACGGCGCCTTCGTGACGCGATGCAGGCGGATCTCGTCGCAGACGGCGTCGGTGCGGTGGCACAGCAGGTACTCCACGGCGTCTGCCATGTCGTCCGGCACGATCATGGGCGTGCCCGTGAGGTCGGGCCTGGCGATGGCCACCATGTCGGTGAGCACCCCTCCCGGCGAGATAACGTGGACGCGGATGCCCTCGTCGTATACCTCGGCGGCAAACGACTTCGACATGCCGTAGAGCGCGTGCTTGCTCGCCACGTAGGCGCTCTGGTTGGGGTATCCCGCGTGCGCCACGACCGAGCATACGTTCACGATCTCTGCCGCCTTCGAGGCGCGCAGAAGCGGCAGCGTCTCGCGCATGAGGATGAACGGCGCGCGCACGTTCGTGGCCATGACGGCGTCGAACTGCTCGGTGGGGATGCCCTCGAGAGGGCCCGCCTGCACGATGCCGGCGTTGTTCACGAGGATGTCGAGCCCGCCCTCCTCGGCCACCGTGGCAACGAGCCCGAGGATGGACGCCTCGCTCGTGAGATCGCACGTGTGGGTGACGGCTGTGGTGTCATGCCCCGCCTCGCGTGCGGCGTCGTTGCACAGCGCGGCGGTCTCGTCGAGCTTCTGCTGCGTGCGACCCACGAGCGTGACCGTGCAGCCGAGCGCCGCCAGCCTCTTGGCGATCGCGGCGCCAATGCCCGTGCCCGCCCCCGTGACCAGCGCCCTCTCGTCCTCGATGCTCGTCTTCATGGGTTCCCCTTCCTGTATGTGCCGTGTGGCAAAGATACGTCTGCCGCGCCCGATCCGGCTGCTCGTTTCGACGGCCGGCGCCTCCGTCCCTTGTAATGTGACCAATGAGTGAACCTTGGTGAACTCACTAAGTGAGTCGCGGTAAACTCATGACCCGGCTATCCCCGCAGGGGCGGGGACGCGGCGCTTCGCCGCGCAAGGCGAGAGGAAAGGATCACACCATGAAGAAGTCCACCCAGAACGGCCTGCTTGTTGCCGGCGGCTTTTTGCTCGGCACCGTGGGCGTCAAGGCCCTGTCCTCCGAGACGGCCAAGAAGGGCTACGTCCAGGCGGTCGCCTGCGGCATGCGCGCCAAGAACTCCTACGACGCCATCGTCGAGCAGGCCAAGGCCCAGGTCGACGACATCGTCTCCGAGGCCAGCTACCTCACCAAGAAGGACGACGAGGGCGAGAAGGCCGAGTAGCGCTTCCCATGCAGTACACAATCGTTAGCGAAATACCGGGTCGCGTGCGCGTGCGGCTCGCCGGCAACGTGCCCGAGGCAGACGTCGAGCCGCTTCAGGCGGCCCTCGAGAAGTCGCCTGCCATCGCGAGCGCCCGCGTCTACCCGCGCATCGGCTCGGTGGCGCTTGCCTATGACGCCGCCGACGCCTCCGCGCGAGACGCCGCGCTGGCCTGGCTCGGCATGCTCGACGCCGCCGCCGTCGACGAGGCCCGCGCGGGATGTGCGGGCGCGCTCGCGCCGCGCGCGGACAACCTGCTCATGGACATCGCCGAGCTCGTGGGCTTCCACTACATGCGCCGCTGGTTTTTGCCGGCGCCCATCCGGGCCGCCTGGACGCTGTGGGCCTACCGCAAGTTCCTGCTCGCGGGCCTGCGCTCGCTTGCCAGCGGGCGCCTGGACGTTCCCGTGCTCGACGCCGCCGCCGTGGGCATCTCGTTCGTGAAGGGCGACTTCCTCACGGCCGGAAGCACGATGTTTCTGCTCAACATTGGCGAGGCGCTCGAGAGTTACACGAAGGCGCGCTCGCAGCACGAGCTCATCTACTCGCTGCTCGCGATGCCCGAGACGGCCCGCCGCATCGAGGACGGCGCCGAGGTGTGCGTGAGCGCCACCGAGCTTGCCGAGGGTGACCTCGTCGTGGTGCGCACCGGCATGCCCGTGTGCGTCGACGGCGTCGTGGAGCGCGGGTGCGCCATGGTGAACCAGTCCGCGCTCACCGGCGAGCCGCTCGCCGTCGAGCGTGGCGCGGGCGACTCGGTCTATGCCGGCACCGCCTGCGAGGACGGCGAGATGTTCGTGCGCGTCACGCACGGCGCCGGTGGCACGAAGCTCCGCTCGATCGTCTCGATGGTGGAGCAGTCCGAGGGTCTCAAGGGCCAGGCACAGGACCGCAGGGAGCGTCTGGCGGATGCCATCGTTCCCTGGAACTTCCTGCTTGCGGGCATCGTGGCGCTCACCACGCGAAGCCTCGTGAAGACGAGCGCGGCCCTCATGGTGGACTACTCGTGCGCCCTCAAGCTCACGAGCTCCATCTCGGTGCTCTCGGCCATGAGCCAGAGTGCCCGCGCCGGCTTCACCGTCAAGGGCTCGAGGCACTTCGAGGAGCTTGCCGCCGCCGACACGATCGTGTTCGACAAGACCGGCACACTCACCGAGGCCACCCCGAACCTGGCCGCCGTCCTTGCCTTTGGCGACTGGCACGAGGACGACGTCCTGCGCTTCTCGGCCTGCCTGGAGGAGCACTTCCCCCATCCCGTGGCGCGCGCCGTCGTTCGCGCGGCTCAGGAGCGCGGGCTTGAGCATCGCGAGCGCCATGCCGAGGTCGAGTACGTGGTGGCCCATGGCATCGCGAGCTCGCTCGAGGGCAAGCGCGTCGTCATTGGCTCGCGCCACTTCGTGGTCGAGGACGAGGGCGTGTGCGTCTCTTCCGAGCAGGATTGCCTTATTGAGGGGCAGACGGCTGGCCTGTCCTCGCTCTACCTCGCCGTTGACGGCGAGCTCGTGGGCGTGCTGGCCATCGCCGACCCTATCAAGCCCGGCGTTCCCGCGGCCATCGCGAGCCTGCGAGAGCTTGGCTTCTCCCACATCGTGATGCTCACGGGCGACAACGAGGTCGCTGCGGCTCGCATTGCCGCCCAGGCGGGCATCACGGAGTTCGAGGCGAACCTTTTGCCCGAGGACAAGCACGCCTACGTCGAGCGTCTGCGCGAACAGGGGAGGCGTGTGGTCATGGTGGGCGACGGCGTGAACGACTCCCCGTCGCTCTCCGCCGCCAACGTTGGCGTTGCCATGGGCAACGGCACGGCCATCGCCAAGGAGGTGGCCGACGTCACGCTCGTGCAGAGCGACATGGCCGCCCTCGTTGGCCTGCGCCGGCTGTCCTGCGAGCTCATGGACCGCATGAGCACCACGTTCACGCAGGTCATCGGGTTCAACTCGGCGCTTCTCGCACTGGGGATCGCAGGGGTGATCACCCCGCAGACGTCGAGCCTGCTGCACAACTCGAGCACGGTGCTGTTCTCCATGAGGGACTCGCGCTCGTTTGACATGTAGCGAGTGCCTTGCGGGGCCGTCCGGGTTCGGGCGGCCCCGTTTTTCGTCGCACGGGACTTTGGGCCAACGTTTTTGGCAGAAAAGGCCTTCGAGAGTGCGCTGGGAGGGAGGCCAGGAACGCAAACGAGGGCAAAACGGCGCCGAATGCTATCCGTTAAATTCGTTCCCGGCGTCCAAGTTGCCTTCCAGGGCGAAGTTGAGTGATCAAGAGGTGCCATCAGCGCACACTCGAAGGGTATTTCTGCCATCTGCCCGCATCCAAACCATCCCGGCCTGGCCAAGCCCTGTTCTCTCTTACAAATCGCGTGAAAAGTTCGAGTTTTTAACGTGCGGTTGCCTGCGATTTGAGTAAGATACAGCTAGCGTTAGTTAAGTTCGTAACCAACAAGGAGAAAGGTGCTCAAACATGGTCAATGCCCTGGTTGTCTGCCGAGCCGGCGTCGGTTCCAGCATGCTGCTCCAGACGAAGATCCAGCAGATCTGCGCCAAGCGCGGCTACCGCATCGACGTCACGCACGGCAAGCTCGAGGACCTCATCGGCTATGACGGAGACGTCATCATCACCATGAGCGACCTCGCCCCCGAGATCGAGGGCAAGTTCCCCAACGTCATCAGCATCTTCGACATCACCAACGAGGAGGAGATCGGCCAGAAGATGGGCGAGTTCATCACGTCCCACGACCACATCTCCTCTGCCGCCGATGACAAGAAGGCCGTCGACGTCTTCCTCGGCATCATGAAGGAGCAGGTCGCTGCCTTCATGGACACCATCGACTACGACTCCATCACCGCCGCCAAGCGCCTGATCCAGGATGCCGAGGCCAAGGGTGGCCGCCTGCACGTCACCGGTATCGGCAAGCCCGGCCACGTCTCCGGCTACGCCGCGTCGCTGTTCTCCTCCACCGGCACCCCCACCTACGAGCTCCACGGCACCGAGTGCGTCCACGGCTCCGCTGGCCAGGTCAAGCCCGGCGACGTCGTCATCGCCATCTCCAACTCGGGCAACACCTCCGAGCTCAAGGCCACCGTCTCCTGCCTCAAGGGCAACGGCGTCAAGATCATCTCCCTCACGGGCAACCCCGACAGCTGGCTGGCCAAGGAGGGCGACGTCACCCTCATCGCCGGCGTCAAGGAGGAGGGCGACCCCATGAACAAGCCGCCCCGCGCCTCCATCATCGTGGAGATCCTCATGCTCCAGAGCCTCTCGATCCTGCTGCAGGAGGACTTCGGCCTGAACCCGCAGCAGTACGTCAAGTGGCACCCGGGCGGATCGCTCGGCGCGTCCATCCGCGAGGGCAAGTAGCCAACTCGCGCAGCGCTGCCCGAAGGTGACGCTCAAGCGGTCCGTGGCCCCAGGCTGCGGGCCGCTTTCTCATGCCGCGCGCCAAGGCGTCCCGTCCCCGTCTACCGAGACAAGCCGCGCTCACGCGTCGCCACGTCGCCGGCGTGGCTACACTAAAAGTTACGAACGAAACCGCGCCTGCGGGCGCGCAGAGAAGGGGAGACAGCATGGATGACAAGATTCTCGCTGCGGCGAAGCTCTGGAAGGAGAACGTCACCGAGGCCGACCTCGCCTCCGAGCTCGACGAGCTCATGGCAGACCCCGACCCCGAGAAGCTCTCCGACGCGTTCTACCGCAGCCTCTCGTTTGGCACGGCGGGCCTGCGCGGCACGCTCGGCGTTGGAACCAACCGCATGAACGTCTACACGGTGTCGCAGGCCACGCAGGGCCTGGCCACCTACCTCAACGCCCACTTCGAGAACCCCACGGTGGCCATCGCCCGCGACTCGCGCAACAAGGGCGAGGACTTCGTGAAGGCCGCGGCCGGCGTGCTTGCCGCCAACGGCATCAAGTCCTACGTCTACCCGCGCATCGAGCCGGTCCCCACGCTGTCGTTCGCCACGCGTGACCTCAAGTGCTCCGCCGGCATCGCCGTGACGGCCAGCCACAACCCCGCGCCCTACAACGGCTACAAGGTCTACGGCGCAGACGGCTGCCAGATCGCCAACGAGGCCGCCGACGAGATCCAGAACACCATCTACGAGACGGACATCTTCACCGGCGTCAAGCACATGAACTTCGACGAGGCTCTGGAGGCCGGCCTCGTGGTCTGGACGCCCGACGAGGTGCTCGACCGCTTCATCGACGCCGTGGCCTCCCAGTCCATCGGCGCCAAGCCCAACCCCGACTTCTCCGTGGTCTACACGCCGCTCAACGGCACGGGCATCGAGTGCATGAACAAGATCTTGGCCCGCGTGGGCATCAGCAACGTCACGGTGGTGCCCGAGCAGGCCGAGCCGGACGGCAACTTCCCCACCTGCCCCTATCCCAACCCGGAGTTCCGCGAGGCGCTCGAGAAGGGCCTCGAGCTGTGCGACAAGGTCCACCCCGACCTCATGCTCGCGACCGACCCCGACGCAGACCGCATGGGCGTGGCCGTGCCGCATGACGGCGACTACAAGCTCATGGCGGGCAACGAGATGGGCATCCTGCTCATCGACTGGCTCGCCCGCATGAAGGCCGAGGCCGGCGAGGACGTCTCGCGCAAGGTCGTCGTGACCACGATCGTCTCCTCCGCCATGCCCGATGCCCTGGCCAGGCACTACGGCTTCGAGACGCGCCGCGTGCTCACGGGCTTCAAGAACATCGGCGGCCAGATGGACCAGCTCGTCGAGGCCGGCGAGCCCGACCGCTTCCTGCTTGGCTTCGAGGAGAGCTACGGCTACCTCGTGGGCCTGCACGCGCGTGACAAGGACGCCATTGTGGCCAGCATGCTCACCTGCGAGATGGCCGCCTGGTACGCCGAGCGCGGCATGGACCTCTACGAGGCCATGGACGCCCTGTACAAGGAGTACGGCTACTACCTCAACGGCGTGGTGAACGTGAGCTTCCCGGGTGCCGCCGGTGCCGACAAGATGAGCGCCATCATGAGCGGCCTGCGCCAGAACCCACCCACCCAGATCGCCGGCATGCCGGTCAAGGGCTTCGTGGACTACAAGACCGACGTCCAGATGACGGTCGCCGGTGGCGATGGCTCGTGCCCCGCGCAGCTGCTCCCCAAGAGCAACGTCCTGGAGTTCCAGCTCGACGAGGGCGTGAAGGTCATCGTGCGCCCGTCTGGCACCGAACCCAAGATCAAGGCCTACCTCTTCAGCAAGGGCGAGACCCGCGAGGAGTCCCAGGCGCTCAACGACAAGCTCGCCGAGGTCGCCAAGACCGAGCTGCTTGCGTAGCCGATAATCGCGCATCCATGAAATGAGGGGCGCCGGAGGTGATGTCATCTCCGGCGCCCCTTTTGGTTGGTGCGTGTATGTGTGTGAGTCGGTGCGCGTGCGAC
>UMHQ01008003.1_pt1 | contig 10850 bp, 12 predicted proteins | sample 1965531 | NCBI WGS metagenome assembly UMHQ01 (sample SAMEA4836098, study PRJEB28245) | human gut metagenome | biome: gut microbiome; material: fecal sample | place: Denmark | collected 2008
TAATTTTTAAAAAAAAAAAAATAAAAAAATTTTATGCATAAGTCCCAACAAGATGGTTTTTTGTGGTATTATAGATATATAGTAATAAAGAGAACAAACATCACACCAGTGAATTAAAAATTATACTGATGTTAATATTAGCCTGCAACATCTAATTAATCCCCTCTATTCGTTTAAATTCATGTGTTGGTAACACTTAAATTGATGTGATATGTAATTCTCTTATTATTATAACAACACGTTATGTGTTAACTTTACAATATGAAAAGAGAATACTTATTATGAACTAACATTTTTTGTTAATTCGATAGATTATGACGATTAAGCTAATTGCTAGTTGGCTTAATTCACAACCTACTAGTCTTTTGACTAGAATTTTCATAATATCGTATATTAACCCGCCAATAATGGCTGAACCAATATAAGTAACTATGACAGATATGATTAACACCACACCCTTTCTCAGCCATTCGGACTGAAATAAGTATTCTCTTCTTATATATTTTATCATTATAGAAACGATAATTCAAGTTATTAGTTTTAAGAATTAAACACTAAAAAGAGATTAAAAGATAGTTTGTTATTGATGTATCTATTGTTATATGATATAATAAACGTAGGTGATATCAATGGTTAACTACACTAGAAAAAAAGGTATAGTATACAAACATCAATTCCATATTATCTTCTGCCCTAAATACAGAAGAAAAGTGTTAATAAATGGAATTGATGTTAGGTTAAAAGAGGTGTTTTTAGAAATCGCTAAGGATGAAGAAATAGATATTAAAGCTATGGAAATAATGCCAGATCATGTTCATCTATTTATAGAGTTTGACCCTAGAAAAAGTCTTCATAGCGTAATAAAAGTATTAAAAGGAAAGTCATCTAATATACTAAGAAATGAATTTCCAGAATTAAAAAGCAAAATACCTAGTTTATGGACTAGAAGCTATTTTTCTTGTTCAGTTGGACATATAAACGAAAAGGTAGTAAAAAAATATATAGAACAACAGAAAGGTGTATAAATGAAAAACAATACAACATCGTATGTAGTTCAATATGAACTATTGACAACAACTAGAGACAGAAAAAGTTTAGAAAAGAAATTTAATAGTGCTAAGTCTATATACAATACTTGTCTTAATGAGTGTTTAAAAAGACTTAAAAAGTTAAGAAATAGCGAAGAATACAATAGTCTTTTGAAAGAAAAATCAAGTAAAGAAAGAAACAGAAAACTTAAAGAAATAGAACTATCTTTAAGCTATTCAGAATACGATATGCACAAATATGTTAAGGACATAAGAAAGCTTTATTCTAAACATATAGGCTCTCTTGAAGCACAAAAACTTGCTACTAGGTCTTTTCAGACAGTAGAAAAAATACACTATCATGTTGCTGATAAAGTTAATTTTAAAAATAGGTTTAGTGATATGTCTGTTGAAAACAAAAGCAATAATACGGGTCTTAGATTAAAAGATGATGTTGTAATATGGAATGATTTAAGATTGAGAATAAAAGAAAAGAGAAACGATATATATAATCTTCAATCTAAAAATGACAGAACGAAATATATTAGAATACTTAAAAGAAAAATAAGAAGAAAAACAAGGTATTTTGTTCAAATAATAAAAGAGGGAGTTCCTCCTAAGAAACGACATTTTGGAAACGAATCAATTGGTATTGACATTGGAACATCATCTGTTGCTATAGTATCTGATAGTTGTGTTAAATTAGATAAGCTATCTAATACGGACAATGAATACAAAAAATTGAGACGATTAGATAGAAAACTAGAACGATCTAAGAGAATAAACAATCCAAATAACTACAGAAAAGATGGAACGGTTATAAAGGGAAGTAAAAATTGGATATATTCTAATAGATATATAAAACTAAAGCAAAAAAGAAAAGACTTGTACCGTAAATTGGCAGTCAAAAGAAAAGAATATCAAGAAATATTGGCAAACAAGATAATAAAATTAGGTGTAGATATTAAAGTTGAGACAATGAGATTTAATGCACTTCAAAAAAGAGCAAAGAACACAACGATAAACAAAAAGAATGGAAAGATAAATAAGAAAAAAAGATTTGGGAGGTCTCTTAGCAATAACTCTCCTTCCCAACTGTTAACTATCTTAGATAGAAAACTACATTATGTAGGTTGCTTTTTAAAAAAGATAGACACATTTGAAGTTAAAGCAAGTCAATTCAATCATAAAACTAAAGAGTGTGTTAAAAAGAAACTATCTCAAAGATGGAATGTAATAGATAATATTAAAATACAAAGAGATTTGTATTCAGCATTTTTAATTCAAAATGTTAGTGATGATTTAAAATCAGTAGATACTGATTTGTGTGATAAGAAATATGACAAGTTTGTTAACTTGCACAATATAGAAATCAATAGACTAAAAGAAACAAAAGAAATGTGTTGGTTAATCGCATAAACTAATTAATCAGTCGGATTGACTGCACCGACTTAAATAAGACAAAATCGAAAGCACATAGCAGGTTTTTTAAAGGCTGGGCTAGTGAAGTGCATGTCGTACGATATAGATTTGTTGAGTTCTCTGTTAAAGAAGACTAGATCATTTATTTAATGAAGCAATCTTCGGCTATGCCAAAAGAGAACCCCCCGACTTTAGTCGTGGGGAGTAGTCAGTTTTATCGTTACTTCCTCCATTCGAGGAAACTGAATGAGATTTGCTTGAGGTCTTATAATCTCTTGAATATATAATAACATCAAAAACAGGATAAATCAATCATCCCAATTAACTAATGGATATAATAAATAAAACAACTTTCAAGATATCAACTAGATTAATCTTGATTTGGATATTCACTTCTACCATTACATCATCCTTTCTTTCGTAAAGGAGAAATAATCAATGAGACTTGCGATAACTGATTGGTTTATCCTGTCATATATATATTATAACATCAAAAAAAAAGAGAGAATACAAATTTTATTTAGGAGATATTAAAATCTATATGTAATGAACATCTTAAATGCTACATATCACCTATCACGTATTCTAGGCAATGTTTATAAAAAAATCAAAAACAAACTAACAAAATTCGTAGCTAGTTGTATTCTCTCTTAATATATTATATCATTAAAAAGAGGGTTTCGCAACCCTCTAAAACTATTTATAAACAAGCTAGTAAATCCCTATCTAGTACAATTATATCTTTCGGCAAGAATTTAAATGTATTAGCAATAGTAGGATTTTCTCTATCCTTTACTAATTGCCTAATTCTATTTACTATGTAATCCTTAGGGTGATAATTCCCTTTTTCTTTGGCAAATCCTAAATCCATTCCAGGAACAAACTCATCCCAATTACCCATCTGTTTAAGACCTATATCAATTAGTTCTTCCATCAAATCCTTTTCTTTAGATGTGGTACACTTATTTCTAATATCATCTAAAGTTAGTAACTTATCAACTATCTTGTTTAATTCATTTTTATCAGTTAAACAGCTATTTTCTATATCAAATATACTATCTATGATAGACTTATACCTTGAACGATCTTTAAAACTGTTGACAATATAATTACAACAAGCATAATCGAACAGTTCTAAGTAATTAACTTGTGGCTCTGGTAGGTCATTGTCTTTAATGAATTGTCTTAGCTTATCATTGTATATTACTAACTTTTCACCAACTATTGGATATCCATCAAGTGCATAGTGAACGTATTCCATAGGTATATTAGTTAACATACAGAAATCAGTAGGTGTCAAGACTTTTAGCTTGTCATATCTTCTAATTGATATTCTCGGCTGTACTTTGCACCCTCTTATCTCGTGTAGCTTGTTGATTGCTGTACCTGATAACCAATCTATAAAATCGCTTATACCCCATACACTCTTTTCAATATTAGGCAATGCTCTAAAGCTTACAAACCTGATGCCATACTTATCACACCAATAACCTCTATCACCATAATTCAATTCTTTTGATTCAAGATTATCCATTCTATAGATATATTCTTCAGGTAGGTCTTTCATGTATACAGTTGTAGACTTTCTGGCAACAGTTGACAAGTCATAAGGTTCATAATAATATTTATTGCCTATCATTAGGAATCTTATAGGTCTTTGTCTAAATTTTAGAGTTACTATTTTCTTTTCATTTTGTCCTAGTTGATAGCTACCTGTTTTTCTAATTGATGGTAACACTTCATCTGTAACCCAATCGGTAAATCTTTCAGCTTGTGGTTTTCTACTTTGGAATATCAATTTATACAAATTAGATTCATTAATAAAATCTGCCAATCCAGTCCTATAAGTTGGTGTCCCATCTTTCTTATATCCATTCAAAAGTGTTACGTCATTAGTAATGACCCCTCTTGCATTTAACCTTGTTTTTGCTTGCCTTGAATTGTTTATATCCAAAACTCTACAAATGTCTACTAACATAAACCATGGTTCGTTATTAATCATTATACTTCTAACTTCTCCAAATTCTTGGCTTTGGAATACCATTAATTCATTATTCATAATTTTCTCCTCCTATACTTGTAGGAAGTTACCGAATATGATATAATATTTCATAGAAGGTAACTTCGCTATGAGATTTGCTAACTCTTTGGTCGGATGGAAGCAAATCTCTTATTTTTTTGATATTAGTAAACCTATTCCACGTCTTATTGTTTCTGATTTTGTTATTTTATGTTTTTCAGAATACTCCAGCACCTTTTCGTGCGTATCTTTGTCAAGCCTTACTTTAACATCAATTGTTTTTGGTTTTCCTATTATAGGTCTACCCATTTTTGAAACCACTACTATTCACCTCACTTTTGTGTTCCATAAATACATTATATACTTAGTGAACACATAAGTCAATACCTATTTTTAAAACTAGATTTTTTGTTTCTTATTTCTTAATTTGTGGTCTATCTTTTCAGATTGTTATACTCTTTTTCAATAATTATATCCATTCAAAAGTGTTACGTCATTAGTAATGACCTCCCTTCTTTTCCTCATGTATTCAGCTCTACTTTTTGACAAAAATACCTCCTTTCTGTAACTCGTTACAAGTCAATACTAAATTTAAAAATTTACATAAAAACTTGCCATCATGCTCTATCTATGATATACTTATACCAAATCATTTTTTTTAGTTGAGGGATTATATCCCTTTACTTCTCCGTCCATCTGTGTGGTAGCAGGTGGACTTTATTTTTTATATCACTTCAATCCTACTTTTTACCCTTCTTCTTTTGTTCTTCTTTAAGTTGTTTTCTTAATTCGACTTTCCATTTCTTTATATCTTTTTTAGCTTGTTTGAATTTTTTAGTATCTTTATACTTATATTCTTTATCATCAACCAATCCTTTATTAAAGCTATATGCAGTAATATCTGATTTTAGGATACAATCAACAGACCAAAAATCATTCATGTTTTCTGCCAATCGATTACTCCAATAACTAAGCTCTCCAATCGGGTATAATGTTTCATTTGCAATGCTTGCATAGCTTTCGATAAATCTATCAGCGTGTAAATTCATCATATTAATTTTATCATCATCTAGCATATTTATTATTTTTGATTTTATTTTACTTTCATATAATCTCAATATGATTGTGGCATCATCTTTAACGATTTGGATATCCTTATCATTAGATTTTCTAAATTCTTCATCTAGCTTGTTGATATCTTTATCATTATCATTAGCATCTGTCCACAATTTATCGTATTTATTAGAGAGATCGGTCATATGGTTAGATTCATCTTCAATATCATCCATCATTGCTGATAAGTGCAAAACATAGTCTTCTGTAATTTTACTATTTTTTTCATAATGCATCCATACAGTCCCACCAATGCCAACACACACTAATAATATAAATACTGTTATTAATTTCTTCATTTACAACACCTCTCTACTTATCATAGTAAAATGCTCTTATCATTTCATTGTAAATTTCTTTATCCCTAGTAGCTCGCCCAAACATAACTTTTAGCACATCAATCATTCTCTTGTCTATCCATGTTCCTACATCTGAATCAACCAAGTCTATTTGAGCGTCTATGGTTTCATCTAATGTAAAGTTTAACCAATCATTGAACTGGTCTAATTCCTTTTGGGTATACGTAGGATTGCTATATACCATATCTGTATACCTATCATTCATTCTTGATATATGTTCCTGTATAGATATATTCCTATCATTTGCCTTTTGCAATAAGTTAAAATATAACTGTTCATCAATTTCTATCTTCATATTAATCTCCTAGTCTAAATTTAATATTCTAATCATAATGACATTAGTGCTATTAAAAAGAGTACACCCATAGCAGCAAATATATGAACTACTACCATATATATCTTTTTTAACATTTCTTTATCTTCTTTTGATATTTTTGACATTTTGTAATCATCTAGTTTTCTACCACAATTAGTACAAAATTTATTGCCTTCCCTGATTTCCTTCATAAGAACCTCACTTTCCTATTATTTTGAGTACCAAATTATATATTTTTTTGTAAACAAAAAGGGTCAATTAAGACCCTCTTTTTTACTGATTAGTTTACAGGTATATCAAATGTTATATTATCCCAATAAGGGTAAACAGTTAGTTTGAGCCTTTTTGCAAAATCTTTTTTAGAACCTATAGCTAATCTTACTACAGTCTTTGCACCTTTTTTTAAAATCTTTTGGTTAGAAACATCATCCAGTACATAATTATTAAGGCTAAGTTGATATCCATTCTCATCTTGTATTATTGCGGTTAACTCGTCAATAGTCATTGAATCACTCACAAATGTGTTTTTTTCATCTTTGTCAGATATATTTTCTATTTCTAAATCCAACATAATTACATTTTTATCATCAAGCCATCCCCCATCTACGTTGCTCTTGCCATAGTCTGGATATTTATATGCCTTTAAAGGTTTTATTTTAAATAGACTTGTTTCTCCAGTTTTTCCAAATTCTATTGTTTGAGGATTTTTTAGTCTATCAGCTTCTTCTTTGAATGCTTTATAATCCTCCTCATGATATTTAATTGAGTATTTTTCATATAATTTGACAAAGCTTTCATCTAAATTTATAATTGATTTTTTAAGATTTTCAAGTATTGCTTTATATTCTTCTTTTTCATGAGATGACAACGCTGCACCAACTGCAATATCTTCAACAAAAGAAATTTGTTTATCAACACAACTAATATTATCTTCATAATTCTCGACAAATTCATCTAATGCCTTATTTAAGCCTTCATCTTTAAATCTTGATTTTTGTTTTTTGAAATTATTAATAAACTTCTCTCTGTTTTTCTGATTATCTTTAACTTTATCAACAGAATCATCTTTTATCTTTTCTGCTTCATCCAGTCTGTCATCAATCATTTTTACAATCTTTGCTTTATTGCTTTCTTCTTCTTTTTTTTATTTGTTCCTCGCTTTTGCAAGCTGATAAACCTAAGCAGATTAAAAGTGATAAACAAACAACCATCGTTTTCTTAAGTCTCATACTCAATTTCTCCTTTTCTTTTCTTATTTATTAAATATTTCCATTACATTAAATGACCTTGCATCAGACATAGCATATACATCATTATATTTTCTCATAAACTCTGTAATATTAAATGCTCTTATTGGAGCAATTTCACTTAAATAGTGATGATATAACTTTACTGTCAATCTCTCAAACCCATCTCTCAACTGAATTTTCCTTAGTCTATGAATGCCTCCCATATGAGTTATATCTTTATGAGAATATTCTATGGTTTTGAGTTTCTTATCAAGGATTCCTCTTTTTACAGGTGCTAGACCCAGTTCAGTTTTCTTGCTAACCTTAGACTTAATAACAAATTCAGATAGCATATTGTAATACATTACCATTTCCTCATTATAACGATTCCTTCTCTCAATATAAGTTCTTTCAGAATAACACTTTTCAGCTACCTCAATAAAGTAATCATCTATATTTAAAGTGTATTTTTGTTCATTGAAGTTGAATGTTACAGTCTTGTTTGTCTTATCAATATCACTCATCCTAATGCTAGGTATTCCTTCTTCACTATTTTTAGAATATAGAATCCCATTAAACAAACACACTAAAGTAAATTGTAGGGCATAGTCCTCAAGAGAATTGACAAACTCCTTGAAGTTCTCATAGTTAAGGAATTTATCTTCTCTCATATTTATATCATCTGCTTCAAGTCTAACTGGAGCTTTAGCATACTCTAGGACGATATTCGTCCCAGTCAATAATAACCCTGATGGTCTGAACCCTTTCCCCATAAATTCAATAAAGTCCCTATAAGAAATTCTTTCATTTTCTTTCAAAAACTTTCTTATTCCATCATAAATATCTAGGTGATACCCTATTCTATTTAGAAGCTCATTATCTTCTAGGTATCTATGGAAGTCTGACTTCTCTTTTAGGTTTATATCTAGGATTGTATCTCCTACCCAAGTATTCTTGATGAAGTTTACTCTGAACCCCACAACACCAGCTCTTGATGTTCCATTAATCTTTAGTGGTAATGCATCCGTACACATGAAGAAGTAATCTTCTGGACTAACTGTAAAATCAGTCCACTTATTCCATATATCTGGATATACATTAGCTAAAGTATATTCTGGTTTAAAACCAAACACTCTCCATATTTCAGACATACTAGTTGACTTGCCATCATTTGTATTTATGATAGTTTCTGGGTCTGCAATGCTATCTAAATCTATATCTTTATTATTTTTGTAATCATAATGCTTATCTAAGAAGTCATCATCAATATATCTTGTAAAAAACTCTTTATAAGTTATTTTCACTTTATCATCCACCTTTCTCTTGAATTCCATTATACCATACTTTTCTCTTTTTTTGCTTTAATATCATTATATCATCTTCCTATACCTTTAAATTATTAAATCTTTTTGTTGCACTTGCGTCCCAACTAACCTGATACTTTTTTGCCCCTAATCCTTTCCTTACCTCCTGATATTCAAAATCCACAAACAAATCATTCATCTTTTCCAATTCACTCACCAGACTCTTTAGGGTTTTCTCTACTCTCTTATTACTGTAGCTAGGGTCAAAGATGTACTCTTTTACCAGCTTGTATTCTGCATTTTCTATAACTCCATCTTCCTCTAATGAATATAGAAGCAAAAAGAATAAATCCTGTTCTTTCTCTGTTAATGAACTTAGGTTCTGCTTGTTTAAAATATAGTCATAATAAATTATCATTATATCTTCCAAAAAAACATCACTCCTCTCTTTTTTGTTTTAATATCATTATCCTCTAAAATCATCCTTTTTTAATTTTAACAATCCAATTTATTGATTTTTCTCATCTTTTGATTATTCCACTTAATATAGAAGTAATCATCTTCTCTTATTACTCCCTTAATCTCATTAATCTCAATTCCTGGAAATAAATAGTCTAAGTTCTTTAAGCATTCTTTAAGCTTATAGGTTTCTTGTCTTTTGTTATAAGATTTAGGAAAACCAATCGCTTTCAAAAATTGATTTCTATTTATCTTAAGCCAGCCATTACCACTATACACAACTAGGATTCTATAAATATTTTTCTCATGCTTACTCTTAATCTTAGTGAAGATATCAAGATTGAATATTATCAAGTATTCTTTTTTATTTACAGCACTCTCTATATCGAACAAATATCTTTTATCTCTATTAAATTCATAGGAAAAAGATTTGTTCTCCTTGTCAAAACGTAAATCCTTGAATATTCCAAATTTTCCATCATTCAGAAAATCTCTAACATTATTAAATTGACGCTCTAAGGTGTCTAAGTCTGTTCTCTTTATATTTGCAAGTGTTTTAAGATTCTTTATTTGAGTTCCCCCTGTATAACTTCTCCATCTTGCCAAATACAATAAGGAAAATAAAATATCTAATTCTTTTGAAGTTAGACTAGTAAAATCCTGTTCATTAAAACATTGATTAATTATCACCAATTTGTTATCAAAAACATCTTCCTCTTTTTTTACCATAAAAATCTCCTTTCTAAAGTCAAACACATTTCGTTGACAAAATAATACATTTTCTTAGCATTTTCATACATCTTCTTAATAAAACAATATATTTTCTTGACAAAATAATACATTTTCTTAGCATTTCCATACATTTTTCCTAACAAAACAATACATTTCGTTGACATTTATCCTCTGTAACCCAGATGTAGCAATCATTTCAGACCCTCTAATGAGTTAAATGAGATAAATGAGTTAGAATGAATAAATGAGTTAAAATGAGAAACTCAATTAGAATTTTATAAGAATTATTTATGTCTATCTATATTATATCATATCTTATTTTGTAGTTCAATACTATTTTAAATTATTTTTCTTTCCATAGATATAGTGATTTAATTATGATTTAGAAATAAAGATTTAGTTTGGTTTTTGATTTGCTTGAAGCATAGCTTCAAGGTTATTAAGAAAAAAAAAGAATTAGATTAAGAGTCATGAATATATTATTCAATCGCCATCTGGCTTAGCTGAAACAAAAAAGAATTAAAAGTCATCTCTCTTAGTATAAGAATAAAGACTAACCTTAATAAAGACTAGTCTTAGTATAGTATTATCATTCAGATGCCATTAGGCTTAACCTAAAACCCCATAAAGGGTTATCTTTCTTGTGGTGTTGTGATAATGGTTTACCATCATCTTTTTTAAAAAAAGAATTAAAGGAGTTTTGCAGTGCCGCCCCCCTCTAATCGATAAAATATATTACTTGATGTATACTATCATATATAACTTTACCATCATTCTCCAAAGAATAAGTCTACACACTCACTCATTATCATCTTATCTCTTGTGGCTCTAGCAAAGATAACATTCAATATATCTATCATTCTCTTAT
>UMHQ01006359.1_pt1 | contig 10845 bp, 11 predicted proteins | sample 1965531 | NCBI WGS metagenome assembly UMHQ01 (sample SAMEA4836098, study PRJEB28245) | human gut metagenome | biome: gut microbiome; material: fecal sample | place: Denmark | collected 2008
CTTTAGCAGAAACAAGTAATACAAAAGCAATGGCAAATGTAGGAGTTACTTGGAAGTTTGGAAAAGGAGATGACAGAGAAAATCTGCCAGAAGTTTACAAAGAAGGCCCAATTAGCTCTATCCAAGTAATGCAAGGCAAGATGATGAACTTGGAAAATATAAATAAAGAACAACAAACAAAAATTGAAATGTTAGAAAAACAAGTAAAGTTATTGTTAGAAAACAGATAAGATAAAAGCCTCGAATTTTTTTCGAGGCTTTCTTCATATGTATAATAAAAAACCTCTTGAATATTCAAGAGGTTACATTTTTAAATGGTGCCTAGAAATGGATTCGAACCATCGACCGTACGGGTATGAACCGTATGCTCTAGCCAACTGAGCTATCTAGGCATAATGGTGGAGATAAGCGGGATCGAACCGCTGACCTACGCAGTGCAAGTGCGTCGCTCTCCCAAACTGAGCTATATCCCCATATTTTTTTTGGAGCGGGAAACGAGGTTCGAACTCGCGACATTCAGCTTGGAAGGCTGACGCTCTACCAACTGAGCTATTCCCGCAGCTTTTTTATTTTAGTATAAATTTAATTTTTTGTCAACTCTTTTTTTATTTTTTTAAAATAAATTTACAAAGTTTTCATAACGTGATAAAATTTATAAGGAATTAAAAGAAAAATAAGGAAGAAAAGGAAAAAAATTTGGAGAGAGGATAGCGATGAAAAAAGAAGTTGTTATTGTAACAGGACTAAGTGGTGGTGGAAAGACTACTGTTTTGAATATTTTAGAAGATTTATCCTACTATACCATCGACAATATGCCGATTGGAATGGAGAAATTTTTACTTTACACGAATTTAGACAAAATCGCCATTGGGATTGATATTCGTACTTTCCAAAGTTTTGAGGATTTTCTTTCCGTAACAGAGAGTTTACAATCTAAGAAGATTTCTTATAGTATTATTTTTGTGGAAGCTAGCAAGGAAGTTATTTTAAGTCGTTACCATTTAACAAGACGACATCATCCTTTGAAGGAAAGTACTTTATTGAAAAGCATTGAAAAAGAAATTGCTTTTATGTCATCGATTAAAGAAATAGCTGACGGAGTGATTGATACCAGTTTTTTAAAGCCTAGAGATTTAGAGCCAAAAATTAAAGCGATTTTAAAGGTTCCTGGTTGTTCACGAGAAATGAATATCCATTTACAATCGTTTGGCTTTAAATATGGCTTGCCGATTGATGTTGATTTGGTTTTTGATGTACGTTTTTTACCGAATCCTTATTATAAAGAAGAATTAAAAGAAAAAAGTGGAAATGATCCTGAGGTCGTAGATTATATTGATTCCTTTCCAATTAGTGCGGAATTTTACAAGAAATTATACGATTTTATTTCTTTTTTAATTCCACAATATATTACAGAAGGGAAGAAACATTTGAGTATTGGAATTGGATGTAGTGGAGGAAAACATCGTTCTGTTGCTTTTGTGAATAAATTATATAAAGACTTAGTAATGGAAAAGAAATTTAGAGTGTATAAGAGTCATAGGGAGCAAGAATTTGGAAATTGGTAAATGGGATATTCCGGAAAATCCCGGAGTATACTTAATGAAGAAAAAAAATAAGGTAATCTATGTAGGAAAAGCAAAAAATTTGTACAAGAGAGTCAAATCTTATTTTCAAAAAGAAGTTGATCGAGAAAAAACAAGAGAACTTGTGAAACATATTGAGGATATTGAATATATTTTATGTCCGTCTGAATTGGATGCCTTGTTATTAGAGAATAATTTGATTAAAAAATATAATCCAAAATATAATATTGCGTTAAAGGACGAGAAAACCTATCCTTATTTAAGCTTAACAAAGGAAACATTTCCTGCTTTTCATATGATACGAAAAAGCAAACACTTAGATCTAGAGCACCGAGAATATTTTGGTCCCTATCCTTTTGGAGCTTGGAAGTTAAAAAAAATTCTATTAAAATTATTCAAGATTCGAGATTGCTTTTGGGATATGAATAAAAAATACAAAAGACCTTGTTTGAAATATGATATGAAAACTTGCTTGGGACCTTGTGTCCATAAAGAGGTACGAGAAGAATATCAAGCAATGGTTGCTAAAGTTCGAGAGGTGTTAAAAGGGAATACAAAAGATTGTATTCAAGAATTACGAGTTCAAATGGAAGAGATGGCAGAAAAATTTGAATTTGAAAAGGCAATTATCTTGCGAGAGCAAATTCAAGAATTAGCTAATTTAGAAAAAGAACAAATTAGTGAATATGGGAAAGAAGTTGATGAGGATATTTTTGTTTGGAAAGAAGTTTTTGATAGAATGTTTCTTTGTGTATTAAATGTTCGAGAAGGTAAAATTTTAGGAAAAATTTCTAACAATTTTTTATTGGAAGAAAAAGTGTATGAAAATTTAGAAGAAGAATTATTGTTATCTTATTATCGTAAATATCCTATTCCGAAAAGTATTGTTTTTGAGGAGAAACAAGAAGAAGTATTACGAGAAGGACTTGCTCATTTAGAAATGATGTGCAATAGAAAGATAGAAAGCTATTATCCGAAAATAAAAAGTAGACGTTTGGAACTTTTAGAAATGGCTTTATTGAATTTAGAAAAAGATATTGAGAATTTTCATCTAAAAAAAGAAGTGATAGAAGATGGAATGAAAGAATTATATTCTTTTTTAGGATTAAAACATTTCCCAAGGAGAATAGAGTGTTTTGATATTTCTAATATTCAAGGAAAAGATGCGGTCGCTTCCATGAGTGTATCAATTGAGGGAAAGGCGGCGAAAGGAGAATATCGAAAGTTTAAAATTCAATGTAAGGATACTCCGGATGACTTTGCCATGATGCGGGAAGTGATTTATCGAAGATATTCAAAATTAGAGCCAAAAGATTTTCCTGATGTTATTTTAATCGATGGAGGATTAGGGCAAATCAATTCTGCAGGAGCTATTTTGGAAGAATTGGGGAAGATTCAATTTACAGATTTGTTAAGCTTGGCGAAACGAGATGAAGAAGTCTATAAGTATGGAGAAACATTGCCATACTCTATTTCAAAGGATAAAGAGGCATTAAAAATTTTCCAAAGAGTCCGAGATGAGGCTCACCGTTTTGGAATTACCTATCATAGAAAATTGAGAAGTAAGCGGGTTATTTCCTCAGAGCTAGATCATATCGAGGGAATCGGGGAAGTCAGACGAAAAAAATTATTAAAAAGATTTTCTTCTGTGTCAGGAGTAAAAGCAGCAAGTTTAGAGGAATTGGAAGAATGTGTTCCAAAGCAGGTTGCTATCCGAATAAAAGAAGAATTAGGAGGATAAATTTATGTTTTATATTCTGTTGTTGTTGGTATTACTCTTTCTTTTTTTCTTGCTGCTACGAAAAATTGAAATGATAAATACAAGAGAAAAATTACGAATTATCACAGGATTAAAAAATCATTTAGAAATGGACAATCTACAAGAAGTCATTCAGATTGAATATGATGAAACTCTAAAACAGATTGTAAAGCAAGAAGCAGAATTAAATAATTCTTTAGAAGAACTAAAAGAATATAAAAAAGAATTGGAATTGACTTATGATTCTCTCTTATCAAAGTCAACACAGTTGGAATATAGTAATCAGTTTTTGGAAAAGCGGGTTGCCAATTTATCTAATTTGAATTCGATTTCTCGAAGTGTACTATCTATTTTTGAGTTGGATAAAATTATTAACATTATTTTAGATGCTTATTTTGTGTTAACGGGAGCTAAAAGAATTTCTTTGTATCTATGGGATGAAGAGGGAAATTTATTAAACAAAAAAATTAAAGGATCTATTCGATTTCAAGGGACAGTAAGTTATTCTCCGGAACTATTAAAAAAATTCGGAAAAACAGAGTATGAAAGAATTTATCAAGAGTTGGGAAAGGGATTTACTGTTTTAAAAGATGAAGAGCTAATCATTTCACCACTTTCTGTGAATCAAGAGGAAATGGGAGTTATCTATATCATTGAAGATAAGGATAAGATGATAGATATTGACGAAGAAATGATGTCAGCTTTGGGAATTCAAATTGGTACAGCCATAAAAAATGCAAGGGCTTATTATGAGTTATTATCTAATGAAAGAATTTCTCAGGAACTTGCCGTAGCTTCTCGAATTCAAAATCGAATTTTACCACAAGATATTCATTCCGTTGATGGACTTCAAATTGCAAAATATTTTAAACCTGCAAAAGAGATTGGAGGAGATTATTACGACTATGGAATGTTGCGAGATGAAATTTTCTTTATTACAATTGCTGATGTCAGTGGGAAAGGAGTACCGGCAGCTTTTTTGATGGCTTTAGGGAGATCCGTATTAAAAACTTTAATGGAAATGAAACAGGGCTGTCCTTCTCAGGAAATGCAAGAATTAAATCAATTGATTTATGGCGATATAACAGAGGAAATGTTTATCACGATGTTACACAGCAAATATGATCTAAAGACAAGAACTCTTACCTTTAGTAATGCTGGACATAATCCTTTATTAGTGTATAAAGCTGCGAAAGATGTGATTGAGTTACATACTGTAAAAGGAGTTGCCTTAGGATTTTTAGAAAATTATGCTTATCGAGAGGCGAGCTTGGAAATTGAAAAAGGAGATATTGTTGTTTTTTATACAGATGGAATTACAGAAGCAGAGAATATGAACTCTGAATTATTTGGTATTGAAAGGTTAAAAGAAGTAGTGTATAATAACAAAGGAAGATCTGCCGAAAAAATAAAAGAAGCAATTTTAGATGAAATTATTGCATTTCGGGAAGAACGAGAACAAGTCGATGATATTACTTTTGTTATTCTAAAAAGTAAAAAATAGAAAATTAGAGGAGAAAATATGAATCAAAAAATGTCCATAGGAGGGCAAGCTGTTCTTGAAGGAGTTATGATGCGAGGAACAGAGTATCTAGCAACGGCTGTCCGTAAGAATACTGGAGAAATTGTATATAGAAAAAGGAAAATTTCTAGTCGAAAAAAAGAATTTTATAAAATGCCATTCATTCGTGGTATGTTCATGCTTTTTGATTCTTTGGTTTTAGGAATTCAAGAACTGACATTTTCTGCGAATCAATCAGGAGAAACAGAAGAAGAAAATTTAAGTCAAAAAGAAGCAATTATGACAACAATTGTTTCGTTAGCTTTAGGAATTGGATTGTTTATTGTATTGCCTTCTTTTATTGGTGGCTTATTATTCTCAGAAAATAAGTTGTATGCAAATTTATTGGAAGCTTTTATTCGTTTAGTTGGTTTTGTACTCTATATTTGGGCTTTGTCCTTTTCCAAGGATATTCATAGAGTGTTCGAGTACCATGGAGCAGAGCATAAATCAATCTATGCTTATGAAAACGACATGGAATTGACTCCAGAAAATGCTAAAAAATTTACAACTTTACATCCTCGGTGTGGAACTAGTTTTTTGTTTATTGTTATGTTGGTAGCAATTATTGTTTTTTCCTGTATTGATTTTTTAGTACCAACACCGGAAACATTGTTAGCGAAGTTAGCTTTAAAGTTGATTTTAAGAGTGGGATTGATGCCGCTGATTGCAAGTTTATCTTACGAGTTACAAAGATATAGCAGTAAACATTTGGATCATTTTTTCGTTCGTTTGTTATCATTTCCAGGACTTTCTTTGCAGAGAATTACAACGCAAGAGCCAGATTTATCACAATTAGAAGTTGCGATTGTCGCTATTAAAGTGTCTTTGGGAGAACAAGTACAGAATGCCACAGAAATACTAGAATAAAATTACAAAATGGAGGAGGATTGGCAAGATGAGATTAAAAAATGAGGTGGAATATGTATTCCGAATACTGTTATATTTATCAAAATACGGGAAAGATCGAGTAATTTCTTCTACAGAAATTTCTGAGAAAGAGCAAATTCCACATTTATTTAGTTTAAGAATTTTAAAAAAAATGGAGAAAGCAGGTTTGTTGAGCATTCAAAAAGGGGCAAAAGGGGGATATTCTTTGAAGAAAGATCCGAAAGACATCACTCTAAAAACAGCCATTGAGTGTATTGAAGGAGATATTATTGTAAAAGATTGTGTCAGTGATCCAAAGTCTTGTTCTCTAAGAGGAGGAAGATGTTCTGTACATCGAGCTATGGCCTTGATTGAAAAAGAGTTTATTGAACATTTAGCAAAATACAACTTCCAAGATTTGTCCGATGAAAATTATTTTTAAGATAGATTTTCTACTTTTTTTATGATATAGTATAGAAAAGATAGCGTGGGAGGTTCTAAAATGAGAAAAATATTAGGTTGTTTATCGATAGCTACTCTATTATTGACTGGTTGTACGAGTACTGATTTTCGAAATGTATTCGATTCTTTAAATACCAGTGTTCCAGAAGCAATAAATCAAGCAGTGAGCTCTAGAGTCAATGCTGAGAATGAATTATATACAGTAGGATCTGCAAGTGTAGGACAAACAGGTTCTATTATTGCTCAATCTAAAGCTAATAAAATAGCATCAGAGGCTTTGAGAAGTAAGATTAGAGCAGCTGTAGAAACGAATTTCAAAAGCTACACTTTAAATATGGACTCATATTCTAAGAACTTAGTATTGCCGGCAATTCCAGAGTTGACATCGTATGCAACGGATTTAGTTATAAAACAAGTAAAGCAAAAAGGTGCTTGGGAAGATAGTAGTAAGGTGTACTCATTATTGTCTGTTCCAACTGCGGAAGTAACATCAACGAGTCAAAAAGTTTTAAAGTCTTTCTTAACAAATACTTCTAAAAAATTAGAAGACTTAAGTAAAGGAATTTAGAACGAGTACTATAACCTATCAGACTGTAAACTAAATACAAGTTTGCAGTCTTTTTTTATCAATATAAAAAAACAAATGTAATATAACGTTTTTTTAGATATTTCAAAATTTCTTGAAAAAACATAGAAAATCATATACAATAAGAATAATGCAAAAATATGAGGTGAAATAAATGGCATTTTTTAAAATTAAAAATTTAAGTCGTAGTCGTAAAAAATACGCTACTTTGACAGTGGAAACGTCAGAAGTGGAAGAAAAAGAGAATAAAGAAGTAAAACAACATACAGAAAATAATGATGATAAAGTGGAGAGTTTGTGGTCTAGATGTCCTAGTTGTCAAGAAATCATTTATCAAGAAGATTTACAAAATAATTTATGGACTTGTCCAAATTGTTCTCATCATTTTAGTGTGAGTGCAAGGCAAAGAATTGATTTGCTAATAGATACAGGAAGTTTTGAAGAAACAGATGTAGAATACTGTTCTTCTGATCCTTTGCAATTTCCAGGATATTTAGAAAAATACAAAGAAACACAAGAAAAGGAAAACTTAATCGAAGGTGTTATTTGTGGTCGAGGTAAGTTGCAAGGAATCGATGTTGCGATTGCTGTCATGGATTTTAAATTTATGGGAGGAAGCATGGGGTCTGTTGTAGGAGAAAAAATTGTTGATACTATGGAATTAGGACTTCGAGAAAAAATTCCTGTGATTGTCGTTGCTAGTTCTGGTGGAGCGAGAATGCAAGAGGGGGTTTTATCTTTAATGCAAATGGCAAAAACAGCAGCTGCGGCAGAACGATTAAAGAAGGCGGGAATTCCATTTGTTTCAATTCCGGTCAATCCTACAACTGGAGGAGTAACAGCTTCTTTTGCTATGCTTGGAGATATTATTATGTCAGAACCAAAGGCAAGAATTGGTTTTGCAGGTCCTAGAGTTATTGAGCAAACAATTCGACAAAAACTACCGGAAAATTTTCAGAAGAGTGAATTTTTACAAGAACATGGAATGGTGGACATGGTAGTAGAACGAAAAAATATGAAGGAAACATTGTATAAAATTCTGACAAATATATTGGGGGCAACAAATGGAATTTGAAAGAAAAGTAGAAGATATTGAAGAAAAAATAAAGGAATTAGAAATTTTCGCAGAAGAAAAAGGGATTGCATTAGGAGAAGAAATCCAAAAATTAAAAGATTTTCGAGATCAATTTTTAGAAGAAATTTATAAAGAAGTAACAGATTGGGATAAGGTATCCATTTCAAGACATCCTATGCGACCACATACTGTGGATTATATTGAATATTTGGTGGAAGATTTTGTGGAACTTCACGGAGATAGATTATTTCGAGATGATCCTGCTATTATAGGTGGACTTGGAAAAATTGACGGAAAATCAATGATGATTATCGGTCATGAAAAAGGACGAGGAACAGAGGATAAGATTAAAAGAAATTTTGGTATGGCAAATCCGGAAGGATACAGAAAGGCACTTCGTTTGTTTCATATGGCAGAACGCTTTCATCTACCTGTTTTAGTTTTGATTGACACCGCCGGGGCTTATCCAGGATTGGAAGCTGAACAAAATGGGCAAGGCGAAGCAATCGCTAGAAACTTAATGGAGATGAGCGATTTAAGGACTCCAATTATTTCTGTTGTCATTGGAGAAGGTGGTTCGGGAGGAGCCATTGGACTAGGGGTTGCTGATAGGGTATATATGTTAGAACATTCTACTTACTCTGTCATTTCTCCGGAAGGGTGTGCAGCAATTCTATTTAAAGATTCCTCAAAAGCACCGGAAGCAGCTCAAAATTTAAAAATTTCTGCTCAAAATTTATTACGATTAGAAGTGATTGATGGTATCATTCCAGAATCTTTGGGAGGAGCACATCGAGATCCGGAACGCACGGCAATTAACCTAAAAAATGTAATTTTATCATCATTTTCTGAATTGGAACAAATTCCATTAGAAGATTTATTAGAAAATCGTTATAATAAATTTAGGAAAATGGGAAAATTTAAAACAAAAATAGAAGGAGAGTAATGTGATGATAGAAAGAAAAATAGCCATTATGACAAGTGGAGGAGATTCTCCTGGAATGAATGCGGCGATTCGGGCAGCTGCAAAAACAGCCATGTCAAAGGGAATGACTGTATATGGGGTACGAAGAGGGTACTTAGGAATGTTGAATGATGAAATTTTTCCTATGACAGGACAATTCGTATCAGGAATTGTTGATAAAGGAGGAACTGTTTTATTAACAGCTCGTTGCGATGAGTTCCGAGAAGAAAAGTTTAGAGCAATCGCTGCGAATAATTTGAAAAAAAGAGGAATCGAAGGATTGGTTGTTATTGGTGGAGACGGATCCTATCATGGGGCTGATTTGTTATATAGAGAGCATGGAATTAAAGTGATTGGAATTCCAGGAACTATCGATAATGATATTAAAGGAACTCAATTTACATTAGGTTTTGACACTTGTTTAAATACAATTTTAGATGCGATTTCTAAAATTCGAGACACTGCAACTTCTCATGAAAGAACTATTTTAGTGGAAGTTATGGGGAGATCTGCTGGGGATCTAGCATTGCAAGCTTGTATTGCTGGTGGTGGAGATGGAATTATGATTCCGGAAATGGACAACCCAATTGAATTACTAGCTTTACAATTGAAAGAAAGAAGAAAATCTGGAAAACTTCATGATATTGTTTTGGTTGCTGAAGGAGTAGGAAGAGTTTATGAAATCGAACAAGAGTTAAAAGGAAGAATCTCTTCTGAAATTCGAAGTGTAGTACTAGGACATGTGCAAAGAGGAGGAACGCCTTCCGGTTTTGATAGAATGTTAGCAAGTAGAATGGGACACAAAGCAATAGAATTGTTAGAACAAGATCAAGGTGGACTTATGATTGGGTTGGAAGGAATTGAATTAGTAACCCATCCAATTGATTATGCTTGGAACGGAGAAAGAAAAACCAATTTAGACACAGACTATGAATTGGCGTTATTACTTGCAAAATAAGGATAAGGAGGTCTAGAATATGGTAGATAATGTATTGGAATTAGTGAGGAAAGAACGAAGAAAAAATCAAATTAGAAGAGAGATAGAAGATAACGATAGAAAAATTCGAGATAATAGAAAGAGAGTAGAGTTGTTATCAAACTTAAAAGCTTATTTCACTGCTAATATGAGTTATGAGGATATTCTAGATATTATAGATAATATGAGCTCAGATTATGAAGATAGAGTTGACGATTATATTATTCGTAATGCGGAACTTGGAAAAGAAAGAAGAGAAATCAATAAGACTGTGAAAGATTTGAAAAAAAGCATGGTAGACTAAGATGGCTATAAAAAGTTTAGAGAAATTGATAGATCAATTTCATAAATTGCCTGGGATAGGAAGGAAATCTGCCACAAGATTAGGCTTTCATATTTTGGACTATTCCGAGCAGGAGATTGATGATTTTATTCAAGCTTTAGAAGATATTAAAGGAAAAATTCATCGTTGTCCCGTTTGTGGAGATTATTGTGAAGAGGAATTATGCCCTATTTGTTCGGACGAAGCAAGAGATCATAAAAGTATTTGTGTAGTAGAAGATAGTAAAGATGTGGTTTCTTTGGAAAAAACTGGAAAGTATCGAGGACTTTATCACATTTTAGGAGGAAAATTAGCTCCTTTACAAGGAATCACTCCTGATAAATTGAATTTGAAATCCTTATTGGAAAGGCTTGCAAAAGAAGAAGTACAAGAGATTATTTTAGCTTTAAATCCTGATTTAGAAGGAGAAACAACTGCAATGTATCTAGTAAAATTATTAAAACCTTTTGATATTAAGATTACCAAGATTGCAAGTGGAATTCCTATGGGTGGAAATCTCGAGTTTGCAGATAGTGCAACGATAGCTAGAGCTTTAGATGCGAGACAAGAAGTATAATAGTAATGAAAAGCCTAGAAAAGTTTTCTAGGTTTTTTCTTTTGCATTTTTTTAATAAAAAAATATTTTTAAAAAAAGTATTGACGATTTTTGAGAAGTATGGTAAGATA
>UMHQ01005573.1_pt1 | contig 10835 bp, 6 predicted proteins | sample 1965531 | NCBI WGS metagenome assembly UMHQ01 (sample SAMEA4836098, study PRJEB28245) | human gut metagenome | biome: gut microbiome; material: fecal sample | place: Denmark | collected 2008
CTTTTCTTTGAATTAGGGCTTGACTTTTTAGCAGGTTTACAGCTTGCGGAAGCGCTCCGCAATGACCGCCGCCGCGTCAGCGGTCGACAGCGCACCGGTGTCAAGGTAAAGATCATACCCCTCCGGCGCGCCCCAGGCCTTGTGGGTGTAGCTCTCGTAATACTTGCGGCGCTGCTTGTCCATCTTACGGATCAGGCGGATAGCTTGGTCGCGCGTGAGCTTTTCCTGCGCCATTTTGCGCTGGATGCGGTGCTCGTCCGGCGCGGCGACGAACACGGTGAGAAGCCTCACGTCTTCGCCGCGCAGCACATAGTCTGCGCAGCGCCCCACGAACACACACTCCTCGTGGCGGGCGATGCGGCGGATCTCGTGGCTTTGCAGGGCGAAGAGCACTTCGCTCGTCGGTTTGCCGCGCAGCACATGGTGGTTGCCCTCGTGCACGGTCTGGAAGAGGTAGGGGTTGGTCGCCTTTTCGTCCGAGGGGGAGAGCGTTTTTTCCGAAAGCTCGCCGTACTCGCACGCGAGGCGGATCAGCTCGCGCTCATAGACGCGGATGCCGAGGAGATCCGCTGTTTTCACGGCCACTTCGTGGCCGCCGCTGCCGAACTGGCGGCTGATGCTGATGATGCGATTTCCCATAGTATGAATCTCCCTCCGCTTTTCTATTGTTTCAGCGCGTTGAGCGCCGGCTGGGGAATCGAGAATGCACGATCCGCCGGCGTGATGACGGCGGAGAGCGACACCGGAGCGTCGGAGAGGATGAGGTGCAGCGCGCCGCTGCACGAGATGTTGACGGACTGGAGCTCGCCCTGCTCGCTCACGCGGACGGAAATGCGTCCGGAGGAGAAGGTCACATTCTGTGCCTTGATATCCGGCGCGATGGCGGCGGCGAGCTCGCTCATCGCGTCGGAGTCGAGCGAAAGACCGTAGAGATAGCCGTCGCTTACCTTATCGCAGCCCGCGCTGCCGTTCAGAATGGACTGGTAGCAGAGGTCAATGAGCGACGTGGCATCGATGAGCTGCTGGCTCGCGGTGTCGACACTGTTGCCGTCCGCGTCGCAGATCTTGCTGCCGGAGAAGTAGACGGCGAGGGTGTTTTTTTGGATGCTGCCGTAGCTCTGGCCGTCGATGCTGCTGCGGTCGTACTGGAGCGTGCTGTTCAGCACGATCGGGCCGCAGTCGGCGGAAAGAGCAATGTCGGCGGACAGATCGTCCGCGGTCATCTCGCCCCAGGCACCCAGCAGGCGGAGCGCGTTGTCCGTCAGCGTGGAAGCGTCGTCATTGCTGCCCGAATGGATGGCGGTGAGCACATCATCGGGGATCTCCGGCGCGAGCGCGTCGGTGAAGTGCGCGGCGGCCTCCACGCGAAGATCTCCGGAGTTTTCCGCAGTGAAGCTTACGTCCATCAGATCGCCGCTCTCGGCGGTGAGATCCACGCGGATCGCGGAAAGCGATGCGGCGTTCGCGATCTCGTCCGAGGTGAGAAGACGCAGCAGTGTGCTCGCGTCGTCGCCCTCGGCGGTGAGGGTGTAGCGCTTTTCCTGCCCGTCAACGGATTTCGTCACCGTGAGCGTGCGGCAGAGCTCGGCGGTCTCATCCATGAGCTCGGCGTAATTTGGGAATGCGCCGCCGACAGCGTAGGACTTGCCGTTTTCAAGGTAGATCGCGCCGCCTGCGTAGTAGAGCGCCGCGCCGTCGCGGTCGATGCAGGTGATGGGAGCGCCGTCCTTCTTCGTGCGGGCGACGGGGGCGTCCGCGCTCAGGCTGATTTTGCCATAGGAGGCGTCGACCGTGACGTCCATGGTCATCGGGTCCTCTTTGACACGCGCCTCGACAAGGCGGTAGGCTTCGAGGTCCTTCTTAAAGTCGGAGTGGAGGAAGAACGCCGCAGCCGCGCCGAGCAAGACTAAAATCGTGATGAGAATAGGAAGGAAGCGGCGGTGCCTGCGCTTTTTCGGCGCGGGCGGTACTGCGGGCTGCGTGAGCACGTTTTCGTGTGCCTCGCGCTCCTCGCGAAGAAGCCGAAGTTCCTCTTCCGCGCGCGCAAGGCGCGCCTCGATGGAGTCGGGATCGGCTGCAGAAGCGGGTTCGGAAGTGGGAACGCTTTCTGCGCCCTCGACCGCGGCGGTGACGACCGGCGCAGCGGTCGCTGCTACTGCCACGGCGGCGGGGACGGCCGTAGATTCAGCGGACACAGGCGCATCCGCTGGAGTGGCTTCTTCGACCGCTGCGGGGGCGGCTGCATCTGCCTTGGCAGGGGCTTCGTCCGCTGTGGACGCATCGGCGTCCTCGCCGCGGACGATCTGCTCGGCCTGCGAGACGGCGCTCGCGCTGCGCGCCAGCGCTTCGGCGCGTCTGCGCGCCTTGCGCTTGTGACGGTGGACGAGCAGAACGATGATAAGGATCAGAACAGCCAGCACGGCGAGCACGCCGAGCCAGATGCCCCAGACGTCGAACGTCCGCACGGCGGCAAACTCAACGCTGTCGCCGCTCGTGGAGAAGGTGAGGTAGCTGCCCATCGTGCCGCAGTCGGCCTCCTGCCAGCTGCCGCCGTTTTCACGGGTGTAGATGTGCAGCTCCTTCTGCCCGTCGGGCGGGAGATAGCGCACGGTGTGCGTGTCCTGCCCGTCGTCGGCAAGCTCGATGCGCCACTGCTCGAGCACTTCGGCGTTGGCAACCATCGAAGGCATTTCGCCACGGCTGAGGCAGGAGAAGTAGCCCTTCACGCGGTCGAGCACAGTGCCGGACTGCACGTCGAACACCGCGGGCGTGAGCGGCTGGGCGGTCACGGTGATGGTGTCGCCGTCGTTGTAGTTGCCCTCGACCAAGATGACAGCCTGTCCGCTCTCTCGCGTCTGTTCAGAGGCAAGGCCGGGGGTGTAGGCCTCGTAAACAGCGGTGATGACGGTGTCAAAGTGCAGATTCGTGAGGTCGGTGCGGTCCCAGTGGACGTGACAGCCGCTCTTGGCGGGCGGCTCGGGGATGTCGCTTTCGTCGATGGAGTCGCCGTAGTTGAAAGTGCGGCTGAGCACAGTTTTATCGTCAGCAACGAAGGTGAGCGTGAAGGACTTCATGCTCTCGGGCAGGTCGCTGAGTGCGAGCAGCTGAGAATAGCTGATGGGCTCGGCCCGTCCGGCGTAGCCCTGACGGTTGATGCCGGGGAGATCGTCGGAGACATAGTAGTTATGCTCAAATGTGCCCGTGTCGCTGCCGGAGATCGCACCCTGGTACTGCTGGCAGTCGGTGATGTCGACGAGCGAGTAGTTCCAGCGGACGCTGCTGCCGCTGCCGTCGACATTTTCCTGCACGCCGGAGCCGACGATGCCGCCGACATACTTCTTGCCGCTGAGCGTGCACTTGGAGAAGTTCCCGAGCACCGTCGCGCCGGTGAGACCGGCGATGCCGCCGGTATAGCTGCCGTTTTCGTTCGTGATGGTGCAGGACGACGTCTCACACGCAGTCAGATAGCCGAGGTCCATGCGGCCGACAATGCCGCCGACATAGCTGCGCTTGCCGGACACATCGCCGGTGTTGACACACTTCTGGATGATGGACTTGTATTCATACTGCTTGCGGTAGATGCTCGAAAGGTGGCCCGTGACATCGTCCTCGGGGTCGAGCGTGTATTCGATGGCCATGGAGCCCGCGATGCCGCCGGTGTTGACGTCGCCGTACACCGCGCCGCTGTTGTGGCTGAGCGATACCTTGCCGAGCGTGACGGAGTTGATATCGACACTCGAGGCGTCGACGATCAGATCGCCCGTGCCGCCGGTGAGCGAGGAGATGGCGGAGAACATCGTGTTCGTGAGCTCGTTGAACTTGCTGCTGATGTTGCGGATATCGGCGGAAAGAGCCGTGCTGGTGTTTTTGACGTTTTCGGTGATCAGTGAGAGCTGGCTGTTCGCCGCGGTGACCGAGCCGACGACCATGTTGATGTTCGACACGGTGACGACGTCGGAGACGTCAAAATCCTGATCGAAGCTGACGTTGATATCCGGCAGGGTGGGATTCTCAGGATCGAAGTCATCGGGGTCAAAATCACCGTCGATGCTGATGCTCGGCTGGGGGATGGCGTCGGGATCGACGTCGATGGTCACGTCATTTGCCGCATCGGATGCGTCGGAGAGATAGCCCGAGATCAGGTCGAGACGGTCGGAAATTTCGCTCGAGCCGTATTCGGCGTCGTTGACGGCCTTTTTGACGAGCGAGTCGAGCTCCTTGATCTGCGATTGGATGCGTGAGAGCTGGCTGGCGGAGACCTGCGTGCGCACATAGGGCTCCATTTGGCCGGCGATGCCGCCGACGTCCTTTCGCCCGCAGATCGCGCCTTCATTGCTGCACGCGAGCACTTGTCCGCTGCTGCGGCCGACCACGCCGCCGACATTGTAGCCGATGTGCTGATAACCGACGGCGGCGTAGTTTGTGCTCGACGCGATCGCGCCGGAGGAATAGCCCGCGATGCCGCCGGTGTCGGTGGCGATATTGAGCGTGTCGAGTCGGGACAGACTTGCAAGGTCAAGCGAGAAATCGAGGCTCAGATCGCTCAGGTCGATGCTGGGGTCGGTGCTCTCGATATTCACATACGCGCGGCCGCGGCAGGAGACAATGGAGCCGAGGTTCTCGCCCACGATGCCGCCGGTCATGCTCTGGCCGAAGATCGCGCCCGAGGCTTCGCACGCGCGCACGATGCCCGTGGCGAGGTTGCGGCCCGCGATGCCGCCGACGCTGCGTTTGCCGGAAACACTTCCGTTGAATGTGCAGCTTTCGATCGTGCCGTGGTTTTCACCCACGATGCCGCCGATATTTTCGCTGTCGCCGGACGGGGTGACCGTGCCCTCAACATTCAGGTTTTTGATGACGGCGTCCTTTTGCAGCACGCCGAAAAGACCGGCGGGGGAGACGCTCTGCGTGATGGAAAGGCTGCTGATGGTGTGGCCGTTGCCGTTGAACGTGCCGCCGAACGTCGGGATGGGGAGCTCGTCATCGTCGGTCAGCTCGATATCGTTGTCAAGCACAACGGTTTTACCGCGCGACCAGGAGTCGAGCGTGCAGGAATGCGCGAGGGATCGTAAGTCTTCTGCGCTCTTGATGTGGATGGCGCCGTCCCCGTCTGCCAAGACCTGCGTGACAGGGAGAAGCGAGATGAGCAGCAGGCACGAGAGTGCAAGCGCGCAGAAGCGATAGAAATGATTAGTCTTCTTCATCGTCTTGCTCCTCATTTGCAGATCCGGAGATCAGATTCAGGTCGATGTCGCCCTCGACCGTGGCGTGCATGATGCCATGCACCGTACCATTGATGTTGCCGCGCACCATGCCGTTGACGGAGACCTTACCGTGACCCGATTTCTTTTCCGTGATGGACGGGACGGAGAACGAGGTCTTGTCGACGATGCCGCTGCCGATGAGCAAGATCTGCGGCAGGGCGAACATGACCATGATGATGGAGATGACCGTGCCGCGGCCAAGGCTCTCGCCGATGCCCGCGATGACGGGCTCAGAGGTCATGCTGCCGATCAAAAAGCCGCAGATCGAGAGGATCGAGCCGGAGGTGATGATCGTCGGGAAGGCGAAGTTCAGCGTCTCGACGATGGCGTCGCGGTGGTGCATTTTGGATTTGAGCTCCTGATAGCGGCTGGCGATGACGATGGCGTAGTCGATATTCGCGCCCATCTGGATGGAAGAAACAATTAGATATCCTAAGAAGAAGATGTACTTGCCCGTGATGGTCGGGAACGAGAAGTTGAGCCAGATGCAGCCCTGAATCACGAGGATCAGCAGCACCGGCATACCGGCGGAGTTGAACGTGAAGAGCAGCACCAGCATAACCACGAGCACCGACACGATGCTGACGACCTTGTTATCCACGGCGAAGGACTTTTCAAATTCGTATTCGTTCGTCGATTCGCCCGCGAGGTAGACGTTTTCATCGGGGTAATACTTTTCGGCAATTTCGAGAATTTTGTCGGTGAAGGCGTAGGTCTCATCGCCGCTTTCCGGCAGCGTGAGGTAGACGAGCATGCGGTCGTAATCCGTACCTTGAAGCTGGGCCTTGGCGCTGTTCATCTGGACCTCGGCATCCTGGAGCATCTGCGTCTGGTCGTCACTGAGCGTCACGATGCCGGAATCCACCTGCTCGCAGACAAAGAGGAACATGTCGATGAGCGGCACCTTATAGGTGGAAAGATTGCCTACGATCTGGCCGTATTCCGCCTGCTGGGCGGCGTAGGCGGCGTAGACGACCTGCGCGGCCTCGTAATCGAGACCCGCGAGCTCGGCGAACTGGCGCGGCGTCAGCTTGTCGGCCAGCATGTAGTCATCCAGCGCCTCAATGTTGGTAAGACCCATCGTGGAGTCGACCTCGTCGTACTGGCCGAGCTCGTCTAAGATGGCAGACTCCTTGTCGTAGTCGCCCGTGGGGACGATGAGCGCCAGCATGTTCTTCGAGGTGAAGTTATCCTCGATCATCTGCTGGGCAAACTGCGTCTCATTCTGCTTGGGGGCGGAGATGAGGCCGTAGCCGTAGGCATAGGGGCAGTCGGATGAGAGACGGTAGCCGATGACGGCCAGCACCACGAAGACGATGGGGATGATGTAGCGCGTGGCATAGTCGAGCTTGCCGACGAACGGGATCTTCGGCACGAAGCTGCGGTGCTGCGTGCGGTCGATCAGCGGGCCGAAGAGCATCAGAAGGCCGGGCATTACGATGAACGCTGCGAGCAGCGCAAACAAGATCGACTTGATGAGGCACAGCGCCATATCGGGGCCGAGCTTGAACTGCATGAAGAGCATCGCCACAAGGCCGCCGATGGTCGTGAGGCTGCTCGCACCGATCTCGGGGATGGATTTGCTCAGCGAGACGATGACGGCCTCACGCAGCGGCAGCAGCCGGTGCTCCTCTTTAAATCGGTTGCAGAAGATGATGGCGTAGTCGATGGACAGCGCTAACTGCAAGATGCTTGTGACCGAGTTTGAAATGAACGAGATTTTGCCCATCAGGAAGTTCGTGCCCTGATTCAGCACAAGTGCGACCACGAACGTCAGAATGAGCACCGGCACCTCGCCGTAGGTCTCGGACGTGAAGAGCAGCACGAGCACGATGACGATGGCGACATACACCATGATGACGCTGATCTCGTGGTCAATCGTTTCCTGCTGCGTGTTGCCGAGGTCGGTGTCGACATACAGGTCGTAGTCGGAGAGGTATTCCTTCACGGCTTCGAGCGAGTCGAGACAGGACTCGTCATCCTCGCTGTAGGCAAAGGTGATGGAGTAGAGCGCGGAGAGGTTATTATAATGTGCGGTGGTCTCGTCGTAGTCCACGCTCTGCACGCCCTTGATCTCCTTGATCTTGGGCTCGAGCGCGGCGGCCTGCTCTGGTGTGATGTTGGCCACCATGACCTCGGCCGTGCCATAGGTCGTGAACTGCTCGTCCATGATGTCGAGCGCCTGCTTCGTCTCGGAATCAGACGGCAGGTAGTACGTCAGGTCGCTCTCGACCTCGACCCAGTTGCGGGAAAAGGCGGAGAATACGAGCAGAATGATCGTGAGCAGAAAGATGAGATTTCGCTTGTCGACGATGACCGTCGACAGCTTTTCCATAAAGCTGGAGCCGGTCTCCTTGGTTTCGTTACTCATGGCGGTACGCATTGCCTCCTTTCTCGTGGGTGGGTCTTCGCTTCTTCATGCGCTCAAGGCCGCTTTTGATCGGCGGCTCGGGCGGGGCGAGCTGCACCACGTCGCCGAGCGAACAGTCGAGCTGGCGGCAGATGCGCACAAGCACCTCGAGCGAGACAAACTCGTTTTTCGAGAGCTTGGCAAGCGTGTTGGAGCTGATGCCGACCTCGCGCGCAAATTCCGTTTTATTTAAGCCCTTGTCGATGAGAAGCTTAAAAAGGTTGTTGTAGGTAACATACATGGTGGTACCTCCTGTTCAATCGTCAACATTATATGAAAATATCCGGAAGAAGCAAGATTAAATTTGCAAAAGCAGATATTTTTTGAACAAATCTGGCGAAGTGACAGAAACAGGCCAGTACAGATGAACAATGCGCAGCCCCTTTTGAAGCGGGGATTTGTTGATCGAGTGAAGGAGAAGATGAAAAAGGGCAAGGAAGCACCGGAGAGCGGTAAAAAGACATCTTGACTTTTGCACTGTCATTTGCTACGTTTCAGTTAGAGATGACTAACTGACGTAAAACGAAAGAAAACGGAACGAGAGCATAGCGAGACGGGGCAGAACGAAGGAAACAGGTATTTTTAGGATAAGAGGAGACTTGGCTATGAAAATTTTAGTATTCGGCGCGGGCGTGCTCGGCTGCAATCTGGCGCGGAATTTCTTTCGCGCGGGAAAGGACGTCACGCTGCTGGCGCGGGGAGCGTGGGGTGAGAGCATCCAAAAAAACGGCCTTCGGATCAAGGATAAGTTTTCGCCACGCATGTCGGTCAGTCGTATTCCGGTCGTGACGGAGCTGAAAGCGGAGGACAAGTACGACGTGATCTTCGTCGTCCTGCGCTATACGCAGCTCGACGCGATCTTCGATGCCCTGCGGATGAATCCGACAAAGAATATCGTCTTTGTGGGAAACGACGTGCGCGCAAGTGCGCTGAGCGCTTCGCTGCCGGAGAAAAACGTGATGTTTGCCTTTGCGTCCTCAGCAGGACATCGGGAGCGGGAGTATGTGGCGTCCATCGACCTAAAAAAGATTACCATCGGCCAGATCGCGGGTGCGCCGTCGAACGAAACGCTCATCGGGCAGATCTTTGACGGCACCAAATATAAGGTAGCCTACGAGCCGAATATGGAGGACTACCTTCTCTGCCACGCGGCGTTCGTGCTGCCGGTGGCCTTTGCCTGCTACAAGGTCGACGGCGACCTCAAAAAGCTCAAGGGCAACACAGCCTACTTAAATCGCTTGATCGACGCCAACATCGAGGGTTACCGTGCGATCAAAAACGCGGGACATGAAATTTTACCGAAGGACGACGCGGAGTTTGAAGGCGCGGCGTACCGCAAGACCTGTCTGCGCTTTTTTAAGCTCATGTCCGCCACGAGCCTCGGAAAGATCTGCGCGTCCGACCACGCGATGAACGCGGTCGACGAAATGAGCGCGCTGAACCGCGATTTGAAGGCTTTCTTCGACGAGCACGGCGGGAAATATCCCGTGTGGCAGGAGCTTGAGCAGGAAGTCGCAAAATACCTGAAGTGAACAAAGGGGAAGCACCCGTCATTTGGCGGGCGCTCTTTTTTGCCCGCTCACGGAAAAATCAGACTCCGGCGAGGCATCGGTGAATTTTTCGACAGATATTGCCAAAGCGGATGATCCATGACTGATACTGAGAGCGCCCGGACAAAAAATGTTTGGGCACTCTTATTGTATGAATAAATTGTAATTTTCCCATGATAAAGAAGTAAATATTGTAAAGGAAACTTGACAAGATGAGTGCGTCATGCTATAGTAAGCTTGTAAAGGAAACTTGTCATGCAAGGAGGCGTTTTTTTGAAGAATAAAGTTGAGCAGTTACGAAAGGAGCGAGGATTAAATCAAGATGATTTTGCAAAAATGCTTCGTGTTTCAAGACAAACCATTAGTTCAATCGAAACAGGAAAGTATAATCCGTCATTGGAATTAGCTTTTGCAATTTCAGACTTTTTTGGTAAACGGATTGAAGAAATCTTTATCTATGAAAGAGGTGCAGAAAATGAAAAAGAGTAATTTGATAACTGGGATACTATATGTGCTTTTCGGTGTGGTTTGTTTGATTGTTGCGCTATTGATTGAAACAAAGTTAGAGGGCATTTTATGGGGCTTTGCTGGCGCAGGTATCTTCCCTGGAATTATGATGATATGCAAATATTTTTATTGGAGTTCCCCCAAGAATAAAGAGCAATACGAAGAACGTTTGGAGAACGACCGAATTGAGCAACATGACGAGTTGAAAACAAAAATTAGAGATAGAGCCGGAAGATATGCTTACGGCATAGGACTGGTGGTTATTTGTTTCTCTATTTTGGTTTTCAGCATTCTCGGAGCGTCGGAAGTTATTGATAATGCTCGCATGATCATACTCTATCTCAGCGGATATTTAATGTTTCAAATTATCACAGGAATTATCATTTTTAATAAGTTGATGAAAAAGTATTAAGGGAAATCCCTTTAGGAACTAAAGGGCGCACTGCTATACTCTCCTATCGGGAGTATAGCACAAGGGATGATGACGGGAATGTGGAGGATAGCGGAACTCTGCTGCTGCGCATGGTGTGCTGCACAAGGCGCTGCAGCAGGCGGTGGCAGTCGGATATCTGCGTTTCAATCCTGCCGATGCCTGCAAGCTGCCTCGCGTGGAGCATAAGGAGATCAAGCCGCTGAAGGGGTGAAAACAGAAAAAAGGAGCGGAGCTGCGCCCCGCTCCTTTACTATCTACAAATCGAAGTCCAAGCAATTTTTCCTTTAAACGCGGATATTATCTTCATCAATCGATAACACCGCTCATCACATCACGATACGTCTTATCCAAAAGCTCGCGTAAATCCGATGTGTCCGCCTGATAGCGTTCATTATTGATCGAAATGGTATCTTCATCCAGTTCAACAGGGATATCTTTGTCCGGTATTTGAATCCAAAAATAGTAAAAGCTATCCGACATCCTGTCTACTTGATCCGTTGTTTCCTGCACATCCAGTTCATTGATAGCACGCACGATCTCTTTCACTCGGTCATCGTTTGTCACCATATAATTCGGCTCATTTTGAGGGTAAATTTTAAAACTGATATCGTTTGCGTTTTCAGCGTCAAGCGGAAGTACACTGTGATCGCGGCAAAAATAGGCGATAGCCG
>UMHQ01047096.1_pt1 | contig 10819 bp, 6 predicted proteins | sample 1965531 | NCBI WGS metagenome assembly UMHQ01 (sample SAMEA4836098, study PRJEB28245) | human gut metagenome | biome: gut microbiome; material: fecal sample | place: Denmark | collected 2008
TGTTGCAAAACAAAAAATCGGACGAAGCTGGTTTGTACTTCCGCCTTTCTGACTTCAAGGGCGGCATGGAGGTGCAGCGGCAGAAGGTGTTGGAGGCTATCGATAATCCTGATTGCGGCTATTTCTATGAAGCCCAGCAATCTAACTTCTCCAAAATCCCCGGCTCGCCGGTGGCGTATTGGGTGAGCGATAGAATTTTTGACTCATTTTGCCGTAGCAAAGTGGACTCTATTGCGTTTTCAGATGGGCAAATTTTGACAGGGGATAATGAAAAATATCTTCGGATGTTATGGGAGGTAGAGGCAACCGAGGTTCGGAAAGACGGGAAATGGATGCTTCATGCAAAAGGTGGCGAGTTTAGGAAATGGGCTGGTAATTTGGAGTGGGTGGTCAAATGGTCTCACGACGCTATTGAGCATTATAAGCACGACAAAATTGCGCGTTTTCCAAAAGAACACATTTTATTCCGAAGAGGTGTTACATGGAGCCTTGTTTCTACGAATCCAACATTTGGAGCGAGACTTTTGCCAGAATCTCAAACTTTTAATAAAGCAGCAGCAACTGTCTTGTTTTATGATGAGAAATATGTCTTGTATGTGCTTGCATTATTAAATTCGAGTGTGATCAATTATCTCAGCAGAATTATTAACCCAACGCTGAATAACAACATTAAAGATATTTTAGCAATGCCGTTTATCTATGATTCAGCACAAGCACCTCTGATTCTCAAGTATACGGATAATAATATTGAAAGTTCTCAAGCTGACTGGAATGCAGCTGAGACCTCATGGGATTTCAAGCGGCACCCACTCATCCGCTCTATTTCCTGTCTGTCCGATGCCTACGCCGCATGGAAAGACGAATGTGAGCAGCGCTTTTTGCAGCTCAAAGCCAACGAGGAAGAATTAAACCGCATCTTCATCGGCATTTACGGCTTGCAGGACGAGCTGACACCGAAGGTGGCGGACAAGGATGTGACCGTCCACCGCATCTTTGACACCAAAGACGATGTGCCGGAATTCATGCAGGGCAGCAGCTATGTCCGCACCAAGCGGGACGAGATCGTCTCCCTGCTCTCCTATGCCGTTGGCTGTATGTTCGGGCGCTATTCGCTGGATGTGGACGGGCTGGCCTATGCTGGCGGCGACTGGGATGCAAGTAAGTACATGACCTTCCTGCCCGACCGGGACGGCATCCTGCCCATCACCGACGAAGAGTATCTGGAGGACGACATCATCGCCCGCCTGTGTGACTGGCTGAAAGCCGTCTACGGTGCGGACACCTTGGAGGAAAATCTGGACTTCATCTCCGGGGCGCTGGGCGGTAAGGGCAACAGCAGCCGGGAGATCATCCGCAGCTACTTCCTCAAGGACTTTTTTAAGGATCACTGCAAGACCTACCAGAAGCGCCCGATTTACTGGCTGTTCGACAGTGGCAAGCAGAACGGCTTCAAGGCGCTGATCTACCTCCACCGCTACACGCCGGACACCATCGGCAACCTCCGGGTGGACTATCTCCACAAAATGCAGCGTGTCTACGAGTCCGAAATCAACCGGATGCAGGACATGATCGACCACAGCACCAACGCCCGCGAGGTAGCCGCTTCCACCAAGCGGAAAGAAAAGCTCCAAAAGCAGCTCAAAGAGTGCCGCGACTATGACGAGATGATTGCCCACCTCGCCCTGAGCCGCATCGAGCTGGACTTGGACGACGGCGTGAAGGTCAACTACGAAAAAATCCAAACTGCCAGCGACGGAAAGAAATACGCCGTTCTGGCAAAGATTTGAGGTGAATGACTTTGGGATGGTATGAAGCAATCAAAGATGGCATTGCTGTTGCACAACAAGCGGACAATGTTCCTCTTGTACGAGAACTGATTGATGCACAGAAGCAGATACTTGATCTGGTGGATGAGAATCACAAGCTCAAGGAACAAATCAAAGAAATGCAGACAACAGCAGATATTGCAGGAAAGATTGAACGACACGACGATGCATATATCACGCTTTCTGATGATCCTGATAAACGCATATACTGCTCGTGTTGCTGGGACACGAAAAGAATACTGGTGCAAGGGCAAAAAACGGGTGTGGGAACATATTGTTGCCCATCCTGCGGAACAAATGCGTACTATGACAAAGTGGCCTACGATAAACACCAGAAGGAAGCCATTGCCAGAATTGGGAACATGACTGCTCAAATAAATCGCCGCAGATATTGACATAAGACTCGGATGAAGGAGGTGGTCGAGATGACCGCAGAAGAGATTTTCGCCGGGGAATCCGAAAATGTGGAGTTCAAGAGCGAAATTCCAGCCAAAAGCGAAAAGTATATGAGGACGGTGGTTGCCTTTGCCAACGGCAAGGGCGGAAAGCTGGTCTTCGGCGTGGAGAACGGCACATGGACTGTCACCGGCTTTTCCAAAGAGGAAGTCTTTCAGAAAATGGACGCGATTACCAACGCTATTTTCGATAGCTGCGAACCCAAGATCACCCCAAACATCGCAGTGCAGGAAATTGACGGGAAAGCGATCATCGTGGTAGAGATCATTCCGGGTATGCAGCGCCCTTACTATATCAAGAGTCAGGGCATCATGGACGGCACCTACATCCGCGTGGCCGGAACGACTCGCCATGCGGAGCGGTATCGTGTGCAGGAACTCATCATGGAAGGAACCAACCGCTCCTTTGACCAGATGGAACGGGAGCAGACGGTTTCCGAGGCTGAGGTTGCTGCTTTCTGCGAGAAGATGTACCAGCACGCCCTCAAGCTGGCCGAGACAGATACGGCACGGGAGCAAATTCAGAAGGTTGGCAAAAACCAGTTGCTTTCTTGGAAACTGCTGGTGGAGCGTGACGGAGCTTACCACCCCACCAATGGGTATCTGCTCCTGAACGGCGATACGGTTGAGTTCCCCGATGCCGCCATTCAGTGTGCGGTATTCAAGGGTACTGTTCGGGACATCTTCATCACCCGCAAGGAATTTTCCGGTCCGATATACGAGCAAATCGAGGATGCCTACAACTTCGTGTTGCAGCACATCGACCTCGGCTCCCGTATCGAAGGAATCGCCCGTCAGGACTATTATGAGCTGCCCGTCAAGACCATCCGTGAGATGATCTCGAATGCCGTCTGCCATCGCAGCTACCTGACACCGGGTAAAATCCAAGTGGCGCTCTTTGATGACCGGCTGGAAGTCACCTCCCCCGGTATGCTGGACAGCGAAATCACCATTGAAAAGATGAAGTCCGGCCTCTCAAAGATCCGCAACCGTGGCATTGCAGCCGCCTTCTCCTACATGAACATCGTGGAGGCATGGGGCAGTGGTATTCCAAAAATGTTCCGGGAAGCAAAGGAATATGGCCTTCGTGAGCCGGAGCTGATCGACATGGGCAGTGATTTCCGCATTAACCTGTATCGGAAAGACGCGGCTACCGATCAGAATGGTGTCATTGATCCCAAAGAGCGTAACACCGATGATACCAATGACACCAAAGTTGAACCCAATGATACCAATGAAGAAGCGATTCTGCGCATCCTCCGATCTAATCCGAAAGCGACGCAGAAGGATGTTGTAGAGATGCTGGGTGTTTCTCTCGCCACTGTGAAGAGGCTCATGAACAGCCTTCAAAAAGCTGGCAAAATCAAACGCAAAGGCTCCAACCGGAGCGGGTCATGGGTAGTCATAGACCAGAAGGAGTAAAGCAGCATGGCAGAAATGAACATCAAACAAATTATAGACCGGCTGAATGCTGAGTTTACCGGCGATACCCGTAAGCTCGTCTTTTGGTACGACGATAACGGCGAGTTTGTAAAGGATATGCAGAATGTAGAGCTGGACAATGCCAAAGTCTACTGTTTGCAGCCGGACAATCAGTTTGCCACCAAGCTCTTTCTGGAACGGCAGGACACTACGACAAACTATCTTGTCTACGCCCCCTTCCCCAAGCCGGATGTGCGGGACAACCATCTGGAAGACACGCTGCTCTACTCCAAGCGCTTCTTTGCCGACCGTGCATCGCTGCTCTCGGTTGATTTGGGGATTGACGAGAAGTACAAGCCCATTATTGAAAAGCACATCAAGTTCTTTGCCAACAAGGAGCGGACACAGCGCTTCTATGACCTTGAAATCGAAAACTTCAACGAAGAGAACATCGTCACGGGGCTTCTCTCTGCCATTTGCCGCACCCGTACCTGTTCCTTTGAAGAAGTGATCCGGGTCATGCTGACAGACGGCGAGCTTGCAGACAACAAGTTCCTTTCCGAGGTAGAGAAATACGGTCTGCTGGATGATTTCTGGAAGCTCTGCGAGCAGCATTTCGGCTATACAGATGTCAAGCCGACGCTGGAAAAGCTGGTAGTGACTATGTTCGTCACCTACACTGCCAAATATGTAGGAAGCGAACTCCCGAAGCCGTGGAAGGCGTTCCTCTCCTATAAGGCCGGAAATATTATCGCCTTTATGGACAACCTGATGAACAACATCCTGTACCGTGGGCGCTATGATGAGCTTTCCGCTCATGTGGCTTCCGGCTTGAATGTCCAGAAGGCTTTCTCCGATTATTCACCTGATGACTTGGTGAACTGCGATACCTTCCTTGCTGTTGACCAGATCCTCATAAAGTGGATCGTGGCGCGCTTGGTGGCTGAGGATATTGGCGCAAAGCTGGACGATCTGACCATCCCGCAAATCTGCGAGAAACGGAGCAAGATGCACTTTGGAGAAAAGACCAACGTCTGCTACCAAATGCTCAGCAGCGCCTATCAAATTATTCAGGTGGGAAATTATCGCTGCCCAGACAACTTCAAAGTCATTCTCCGCAAGTATCAGGAGGAAGACTTCCAGATTGATTACGAATACCGGTGCTTCTACTCTGCTTACGATCAGATGGATGATCCGGCAGATTTTGAGCCGCTGCGTGACTTGGTGGAGAATATCTATACCAACGAGTATCTGGAAACACTGCTTCCCAAGTGGAATGCCGCTATACAGGAGCCGGACGCATTGATGGCGCTGCCCTTGCAGCGGGATTTCTACGCCCGCAACTTGAAGAATGTCAAGGAGCGCACGGTGGTCATTATCTCCGATGCCATGCGCTATGAGGTGGGCAAGGAACTGTTCCGCCGGATACAGGATGATCCCAAATGTACGGCAAAACTGGAAGTGCAGCTCGGTGTTCTGCCCTCCTACACCCGTCTCGGTATGGCGGCTTTGCTGCCGCACACGGAACTGACGATGACAGATGATTTCAAGGTGTTGGTGGATGGATTCCCCTGCGAAAATCTCGCCGAGCGGGAAGCAATTTTGCAGAAATACAGCAGTGACAGCGCATGTGTCCAGTTTGACAATATCAAATCGCTCAAGATTGCCGATCTCCGCAGCATCTTCACCGGCAAACAGGTGGTTTATGTGTACCACAACCAGATCGATGCCCGCGGGGACAAACCCAATACCGAGGACGAAGTTTTCGTTGCCTGTCAGGAAGCGATTACGGAAATCATCGACCTGATTCGGCGCATCTCCACCAGCGCGAATACATACCGGTTTATCGTAACGGCTGATCATGGCTTCCTCTACAAACGGGATAAAATCTCAGAGAGCGATAAGATCGAGGGGATAAAAAGCAAGACCTCCTTTATCAACCGGCGTTTTGTGGTTTCACCGGAACCAGTTGCCGGAGATGGCATTGCCAGCATGGAAATGGGAAAAATCCTCCGCAGCTCCGATACCAAATGGGTGTCTTACCCGATCAGCGACGATGTGTTCAAAGTGACTGGCGGCGGGCAAAACTATGTGCATGGCGGTTCCTCCCCACAGGAAATGCTGGTGCCTGTGCTTGATCTCAAGATGGAACGAGGCCACATGGATACTCGAAACGCGAGTCTTGCCCTTGTGAGCATGGTGCGGAAAATCACTAACAAGATCACCGTACTGGATTTCATCCAATCTGAGCCGGTCAGCGATGTAGTCAAAGCGGCTACTTATCGTCTGTTCTTCGTCTCTGATGACAACGAACGGATTTCCAACGAGAATAGCTGTATTGCTGACAGCCGTGATCAGAATGCGTCTAAGCGTATCTTCCGCATGAAATTCCAGTTCAAAGACAAAAAGTACGACAAGGACAAGCAGTATTTCTTCGTGATATACGATGATGCAACAGGGCTTGAGGTGTTCCGGCATCCTGTCATCATGGACATGGCCTTTGCCGATGACTACGGCTTTGGCTTTTAAGGGAATACCGGTGTGACAGGAGGCGATTGGAGTGGTTGATATGACAGAAAACGAGGACAAAAGAGCTGTCATCAAATCAAAACTGCGTCAGTATTTTGATGGAAAGATTGTACGCAAGGATTTGACCAAGAAAATCAAGGAAGGGGCAAATGTTCCGGTCTATGTCCTTGAATTTCTTCTGGGACAGTATTGCAGCTCTGATGATCCGGAGATTATTGAGGAAGGCGTAGAGAGCGTAAAGCGCATTCTCGCGGATAACTTCGTCCGCCCAGATGAGGCGCAGAAGATTCTCTCTGTCCTGCGGCAGCGGGGCAGCTATACCGTGATTGATAAAATCACGGTGAGCCTGAATATCAAACGGGATTTCTATGAGGCGGAGTTCTCCAACCTCGGGCTGAAGAACATCCCCATAGACGAGGAATATCCCGCCAAATTTGACCGGCTGCTTTGCGGCGGTATCTGGTGCATCGTGCAACTGGACTATGAGTATATGGAGGAAGACAGGAACGGAACGCCGATCAGCATCCGAAAGCTCAACCCCATCCAGATGCCCCATGTGGATATTGAAGAGCTGAAACAGGGGCGGAAAGCATTTACGCAGGACGAATGGATGGATGTGCTGCTGCGCTCCATCGGTATGGAACCGGACTCCTTGACTTACCGCGAGAAATGGCTGCTTCTGATCCGTATGATCCCGCTTGTAGAAAATAACTTCAACCTCTGTGAGTTGGGGCCGCGCAGCACTGGCAAATCCCATCTTTACAAAGAAATTTCACCGAACAGTATTCTTGTTTCCGGTGGTCAGACAACGGTTGCCAATCTGTTTTATAACATGGGACGCAAAACGGTTGGTCTTGTCGGATTATGGGACTGTGTTGCTTTTGACGAGGTTGCCGGTATCAAGTTCAAAGATAAAGACGGCATCCAAATCATGAAAGACTACATGGCCTCCGGCTCCTTTGCCCGAGGCAAAGAGGAAAAGGCCGCGACTGCCTCGATGGTATTCGTTGGAAATATCAATCAGAGCGTGGATGTGCTGCTCAAGACATCCAGCCTTTTTGACCCCTTCCCGCCTGAAATGGGTACGGATACGGCTTTCCTTGACCGGATTCACTGCTATCTTCCCGGTTTGGAAATCCCGAAGTTCCGCCCGGAGCATTTCACAGATGACTATGGGTTTATCACGGATTATCTGGCGGAGTTTATCCGGGAGCTGCGCAAGGAGCAGTATGGGGATGCGCTGGATAAATATTTCCGTCTAGGCTCCAACCTCAACCAGCGTGACACCATTGCTGTTCGGAAGATGGTCGGAGGCCTCTTGAAGCTGCTCTACCCTGACGGCGAGTTTACGAAAGAACAACTGGAAGAGATTTTGAAGCTTGCATTGGAGATGCGCCGCCGTGTCAAGGAGCAGCTGAAAAAGTTGGGCGGCATGGAGTTCTATGATGTGAATTTTTCCTACATCGACAAAGACAACTTTGAAGAATACTATGTTTCCGTACCGGAGCAGGGCGGTGGCAAGCTGATCCCCGAAGGAATGTGCAATCCCGGCCAGGTCTATACTGTTTCGCAGGGGAAGTCTGGCATGATTGGTGTGTTTCGGTTGGAATCACAGATGCTTCCTGGTAACGGTAAATTCGAGCGAACAGGACTTGGCTCAGAACGCGAAGCGAGAGAAGCGACAAATACCGCCTTCAACTTCCTGAAAGCCAATGCAGGGCGCATCAGCGGAGCAATCAGCACCACGACAAAGGACTACATCGTCAACTATCAGGATATGCAGGGAATTGGTATGACGAACAAGCTTGCTCTCCCGACACTGATTGCACTGGCATCCGTCGCACTGAATAAGCCTATGGTCAGCAGTCTAGCCGTGTTGGGAGAAATCAGCATCGCCGGTACAATGATCAAAGTGGATGAGCTTGCAAATTCCCTTCAAGTATGCCTTGACAGCGGTGCGAAAAAAGTGCTTTTGCCGATCACGTCTGCCGCTGATCTCGGGACAGTGCCGTCAGAATTGATAGGATGCTTTAACCTTATTTTCTATCAGAGTGCAGAAGATGCAGTGTACAAGGCTTTAGGTGTAGAATGACGACGAACTTACTCAAATAAAATAGAAAAATGCTTTTAACAAGCAACGGGGAGAATAGATTCCTTTACCTGAAGATTCCCATTTTTCAAAATAAGAGTAATTACTTTTTTTGCAAATTTCTTGCTTACCATCGTATCCCACTCTGCCAAGCGGATAATCTCCGCTGTTCCAGCCTCAAAATCAAACGAAATCTCACCCCATTCGCCGTCGTTGTCCACCTGATATAGGTAGGCAGCGGCGGCGATTTTCTTTTTGCGTTTGGTCTGGGACTTGCGTTTCAGTCGGATCATATGAAGCACTCCGGCTTCTGTCAGCAGACAGGCCAAATGATCCACGGCTTTACGGTAGGCCCGTTCTGCACCACTGGCCGTGCTGCCCTCAAAGAGGACTGCCAGTTCTTCAAAGGTCAACCGGGTGCTGATGGGACTGACCCGCCCACAGGTCATACAGATGGCGTTTCTCTTTTCCAAAAGGGTCTGTTCCCGGTAATTCAGCTTTTCAAACGCTTCTCGGACAGCTTCAGCCCGGATACCGTTCCATAGAATCTCCGCATAGTCCCAATGGTCATCCCAGCTGACATCCTCGCCGGTTTCTTCGCTGTCCTCATCCTGAATGATCTGATAAAACGGAACACGGCTTCGATTTTGCTTGGCCAATGCTAAAAACTTTGCTGCGGTTTCCTCGGTACAACCGTTTTTCTGGGCATATTTCTGGATTGCCGCCTGTTCAGACTGACCGGATTGATTATAGAGCCAAGCAATCCCACGCACAGCTTTGTACTCATCCACATTTTCAAAGGAACCAGCCTCCTCTTGCATCCGGCAGGTCAAAAGGGCGTTCCCGATAAAATGATGGGCATAGGTCAGAAAATCTGCTCCTTGTGCGGGATCGTATTCCCGGAGGCAATCCAGCATGGCAAGCACACAGCTCATTTTGTAGTCTAAAAAGCGTTCCGGGTCATAGCGATCCAGTCCCTCCCGCAGCAGGAAACAGCGAACACGGCCATTAAGCCGATTTTCATAGCAGTGCAGGAAAAAGGAGAACCAGCGCAATTCACGGCTCCGCACAGCCTCAATGATGTAGTCGTTCATATTTTCCAGAGCAGGCGGTTCCGGGTCAAGCTGAAAGATGCGTTCCGCTTCCCGCATGGTCAAGCCCTTGGTTTCAGTCAAAAAGCTGTATTTGGCACAGTAGCCGGGCAGTTCCCATGTCCACGCTGTATCCATTTTCCCTCACCACCTTTCAAATATTTCGCTGCTTATTTCTTTTGTACGGCCTTCAAAAGTGCATCCTGGGTCATTTCCTGCTCATAGACAGTGCTGGCATAACGCTGATCTGAAAGCGCACGGAGCATCTTATCTTTTGCCAGCTTTTTCATAGCTGCTGCCGTCTCTTCATCCAACTTTCCCCGGCGGGTGCTTTGCAGGATGGTGTTCATCCGGCGGGTATAAATGGCCTTGATGGGGTGATCGTCTGCAAGCTCCCGCTGCTCCCGGCCTCTCAGATTGCCGATTTGTCGGCACGTCCGTCCCCGCTGGTCGCCGGGAGCCAGACCGCCGCAGTATTTGGTATGCCGTGCATCAATGGTGAGAAACCATCTGTCGCAGATGGGGCATTTCTTGGGTGCATGGCCCACACAAAGCCCCTCAAACAGATCGGAACGGAACATCCCCACAAAGGAGACATAGTGCATCCGCTTGATCAGCTGAGGCTCCGTCTTTCCGGGTCGAGTGGCGGCTACATACTGCACCGAAGCATTGGTCAGGGTCATCCAAGCCGGGTTATCCAGCGACAGAGTTGGCTCACTTTTGAAGAACTGCCCGAACATTGCCGCATAACCGTCCGAGGTACGGTCATGGCCGGGTTCATTCAACCGCTCTGCAAATTTCGTCAGGGCCTCCTTGTATTGCCCCAGAGAATAACTCAAATGCCCCAGCACCTGCGCTATTCGGACGAGCATTGTTGCCTTGCTGTGCTGACCAGTCAAAGCACAAATCAGCTGCTCCTGCTGGGTAAGCTGCAAATAGGCTTTGGCATCTTCCATGTATTCTTCGGAAAAGATGGCTGTAAGTTTTTGCTCAAAATAGCTTCGATTCAGGCGGGAGAACGGTGGCGTGGCCTGTAAAAAGGAGATGATCTCGCCAGCGGCCTGCTGCACCTGCGGCAGCAGCTCCATATCCACGGAACCGGTGTTCATCCCCTGAAGCAGCTGGTTCAGCACATTGCAGGGTGTATCCAGCTTTTCGATGGTACTGTCCGGGATGTTTAGCACCTCGCAGCCAATGGTTCCTGTGGGCATGGCACACCCCTCATAGGTCACGGTGGCCTGCCAAAAATCCAGCGATAAAACCGCATGGTTGATGATCTGATCCATGTTCTCCCTCCTGTCATGTTTTTCTATTTTTATAATAGCACACAATCAAATTCTTGTCATGTTTTTTGAAAACGGCTCGTCATGCCATTAGCCTGTTTTTTTCGATTTTCCCCATAACCTA
>UMHQ01070269.1_pt1 | contig 10802 bp, 5 predicted proteins | sample 1965531 | NCBI WGS metagenome assembly UMHQ01 (sample SAMEA4836098, study PRJEB28245) | human gut metagenome | biome: gut microbiome; material: fecal sample | place: Denmark | collected 2008
TCGTCGCCACGTGGCCCTCGGGCGTCGCCGTGCCCCCGCTCTGCGGCATCGACCACGTCGTGACGAGCGGCGGCATCGCCGCGACGGACCTCGAGGCGCTTCCCATCCCCGGCTCCGACCACACCGCGCTTCTCGCCACGCTCACGCTGTAGGTGGGCGCGGCCATCTACACGGAATTCGCGAGTATCGGAAGGCAGCACCGCGCACCATCACGGAATTCGCGGTTATCGGAGCCCCAAGCCCTTCTCCGCTCCGATACCCACCAAAACGTGCACCTCACGCCCATCAAGCACGTTTCTCGGCCCGCACGCCTCCGATAGCCCCGGAAAACGTGCAGCTCGCCACGAACCGGAGATACCTACTCGCCTTGCGCACCGACCGGAGCTGATTCACGCTGTTTCTTGATTCTCTCGATCTCATCCTCAACGATCTTGCCAAAGCTGTCGGAGTCAACGGACGGCTCAATGGCGGCGGCAGAGGACTTGTCTGCAAACGCATCGAACAACCGCTGCTTCTCTTGCAGCAGCTTCATAAGCCTCTCGTCGACCGTGTTCTCGCACAGCAACCTATGAACAAGCACATTTCTTGCTTGCCCCATGCGGTATGCACGAGAAATCGCCTGGTTCTCGATAGAGGGCTTAAACTGCGGCTCACAAATGACTACGACGCTTGCCGACTGGATATTGAGGCCAGTGCCGCCCGATTGGATCTGGGCAACGAGAACAGAGCCGGCGGGAGCGGACTCGAACTGCTCGATAAGATCTTGGCGCTTGGCAGCAGGAACCGACCCGTTAATCATGCCAACGCAACTATCCCCAAACATATTCGCGACATCCCAGGCAACGTCACGGAAGAACGTGAAGACAAGCGTCTTTCTGCCGTCCTCAGCTGCCTCAGAGACAATCTCCCTCAGGCGGCAAGCCTTGGAGGAGTCCTCGAGATTCTCGACATTCCACGAGACCCTTCTAATGCTCATGAAGTTCCGACTCATGAGGGCTTCCTCATAGGCTTTTTCCTCGGCAGGTCCAAGCTGGCACCAGTCCTCGTTCTCGATTAGGTCTGGTAGCTCGCTCAATACGTCGCTGCGCTTTCTTCTGTAGTAGACGGGGGCTATGACGTCACGGAACTGCTGAGCACCAGAAAGCACCGCCATGCCGGCGGCTTTCTGAGCAATGTCAGGCCTCAGATCTCCAATGAGCCGGAGCATTTCGGAAACCTTGTTCTCAAGGGCCGTGCCCGTCATGAACAGGACACGCTTGGCAAAATCACAGAGGCGCAGGACATTCGCCGTCCTTGCCGCACCAGGGTTCTTGATGTAGTGAGCCTCATCAACAACGGCCAGACCATAGGTGAAGCCGTCATCGATTGTCAGCTTCGCCGTGGTCTCATACGTCGTAACCGCAACCCCACCAGAGGCCCTCCAGCCATCAAACGCCTGCTTGGCAGTGTAACCATGAACCTTTGTAACAGACAGCTTGCTGAACTTACGGATTTCTCGGCACCAGTTTTCCAGCACGCTCGCTGGGCACACAACCACGAAATGAGTATGTCCGACATTTCTGAGCGAGACCATTACCGCAATCGCCTGAATAGTCTTGCCCAGACCCATCTCATCCCCAAGGAGGGCCTTACCCTGGTGAAGGATGTACTTGACTCCCCACTCTTGGTAACGGCGCAGCGTGCAAAGCAAGCCATCGGGGAAGAAGCATTCCTCTTGGACCTCCCTTGCGAGATCCTCGGGAAGGCCATAGAGACCGTCGGCACCAAGCACATCCGGGCAGATTTGCTCGATGGCAGTCGTAAAAGGAATGGGGTTTTCGGCAAATGAGGCCCACGCGTCATCTGGAGAAGGAGAAGCGCCACGCAACTCGACGATTTCCCTCAGCAGCTCTCGAGATTTGTCTCCAAAATCCCCATCGATTAGGTCCCGTACCTCGCTGAACGAACTCTCCGCTTGGTCAATCTGGGAAGGCGAGGCAAATATCCAGGTCAAGCCTCCCAAGGCGGGCCGCAGACCGCCCTCGGCCTCGGCCGCACGGGACTCCTTCTCCCGGACAAGATTCGAGCAGGCCTCACAGAGCGCCGCTGTCTTTATTCGCTTGTGGAGCACGGTTATCAGCCGTGTCGACTCCGTGCTCCGGTTATCGGCGCTCAGGCGGAGCTTAAGTCCCTGCTGTGCCGTCTGAGCATACTGGCGAGCCTTGCGCTTTATCTCAAATACGGAGGAGTCGCCAACGCCACGAACGGCACGCAACGCGTACTCCGACGCGACGTACACATCAGCAACTGTCTTGTAACCAGCTTTTGCCAGCGCAGAGACTCGGATACCGCTCTTGTCTCTGTTCAGCTCCTCGACGGGAATCTCACCGAGAGAGACGAGCAGCTCACGGGCCAAACATTTGTCGACCGCCTCTTTAATCGGCCCGTTGTAGGCCTCAAGGACGTCAGAAGCCGACTCGAGGTTATCGAGCAGGGCGTCAATTTGATTTTTTGCCTCTACGGCATTTGACGAAAAGATACCCCAGTCGTCGTGGCCGAGGCACCCAGGCACAACGGAGCCAATCACAGACCGGTATGCAGCGGGATTCTCTCTGTACGCCTCCGCCGCGAGAGCGATGCTGGGATTGCGGACCTTCTCAAAGTGCCCAATCGTCCTTTTCGATTTGTTTCCAAATTCGCCGCGGAGAAGGCGCGAAAGCTCTTCAAAGGCAGAAATTGCAGCGTTCTTCTCATCCCTCGAAACGAACAGCCTTCCAATGGGATTGGTGATTGGACGTATCGCTTCGATCAGCTCTCGGCAATGGGCTTCGTTCTCCGAGAGGAGCCTGCGCGCCTCACCTTCTATCAAGCGATACGAAATCAACGAGCGAATCGGGGGCACAACCTTCTGCACGTCGGTGCTCTCACCGCGATCGTCCAAATTAACGCGGATACCCTGGAGCAGCCTCTTAGTGCACTCATCGGCGAAGCCACTGAGATCCTCCGAGGCATTGGGGGCCAGCCCCGAAATCGCAGGTTGCCCGATAAGGTCAGAGGCGAAGCGAACTCCTCCGCGCAAAAGCTCACTCTCTGAAACGCTGGGGACGATATCAGCAATCTCTTTGGCCGGAACGTCGGAGAGATAGGCCGCCACACGTTCAGACCGCAAACTCTCCACGGCCTCCCTCACAAGGCCATCAAAGTAAGGGGACTGTCCAAGAGCACCCTCAAGCCCCTGAATCAGAGCATTCGTCTCATCGATAATGGCCCTAGCCTCGGATGATCTAATCCTGGTTGCCATCTGACCACCATTCCGAATGAAGCCAATAGGTCTAGCTGACTCATGGTAACTCCATTAGCGGACAGTATTACCACGTAACGTCGCGCGGCCACCTGCACGGAATTCGGGCTTATCGGAAGGCCGCCCCACGCGCCTGCACGGAATTCGCGGATATCGGAGCCCCAAGCCCCTCTCCGTTCCGACAACCGTCAAAAACGTGCACCTCACGCCCATCAAACGCACTTCTCGGCCCGCATGCCACCGATAAGCCGCAAAAACGCGCAGTACACCACCTGCACCAAAAAAGCGCCGCCGGCCAACTCGCCGACGGCGCCAAAGCATGACAAAGGAACCCGTCCCCAATGGCACGCTACTCGCTGCGCAGGGCCTCCACGGGGTCGCGACGCGATGCCGAGAACGACGGAATCAGTCCCGCAACCACCGTGAGCAGCACCGATATCGCGATGAGCCCCAGCGCGGCCGCAGGCGGCAGGCTCATGATGTTGCTCACGTTGTGCGTGGCCTCGACCCACGCGTTCACCGGGAACGACACGACGACCACCACGGCGATGGCGAACACGCCGGCGATGAGCCCCTCGATGAACGTCTCGGCGTTGAAGACGTTGGCGACATTGCCCTTCGAGGCACCCATGGCGCGCAGGATGCCGATCTCCTTCTTGCGCTCGAGCACGCTGATGTAGGTGATGATGCCGATCATGATGGAGCTCACCACGAGCGAGATGCTCACGAACGCAATGAGCACGAGCGAGATCATGTTCACGATGTCGGTGACGCTGCCCATGATGACGCCCATGTAGTCGGTGTAGGAGATGGCGCGGTCGTCCTCGCCGACGGCCTTGGCCTCGTCGTTATAGGCGTCGATGTGGTCGAGCACGCGCTCCTTGGCGTCGAAGTCCACGGGGTAGATCTTGATGGACACCGGGTCGTTCTCGTCGGCATAGCCCAGCGTGGAGAGGTTGTTGTCGTAGGTGAGCCTGCTCGCGTTGGCGTAGCTCGTCATGAGCGAGGTGAGGTCCTCGGCCGTCATGTTGAAGTGGATGGCATTCGCGAACGCGTTCGCGTCCACGTGGAAGGCGTTCTGCATACCACTCGCGAGCTGGGCGCCCATGCTCGAGGCAAACTGCCCCATCGCCTGCGTGAGCCCCGCCTGCAGCTGGCTCGAGACGCTCTGGGCGATGCGCTCACTCACCTGCGTCGCGAGCTGCTTGACCACGCCCTGCAGATACGGCGCCAGGCTGTTCTTGACGTAGTCGGCGAGCACCTGCTGGAGCCTCTCGGAGATGGCGTCACCAAGGGCGGCCTTCAGCTGCGCCACGATCTGCTGGGCGTCCGCGTCCGTGGCCACGTAGGCGCCGAACGCGTCGGCGAGCTTCTGCGCGTCAAGGCCGGCCGAGGGGTTCTTGAGGTACTCGTCTATCACGCCCTTGAACTGCTCGGACTTGAGGAACCCATTCAGCAGCTGCGTGGCGGCCGCGCTTAGCTGCTGGAGCTGCTCGGGCGTAAGCGAGCCGTCGATGGCGCCCGAGAGGTCCGGCGTGGGCGCGCCGGCCATGATCTGGTCCACGTCGATGCCGTCTGCCACGCCCGAGAGGTCTATCTGGACGCTGCCCATGTCCAGGCCCGAGACGTCGAAGCCCTGAAGGCTCAACGCCGAGGAGTCGAACGAGAACGCGTTCTTGAGCGCGGCCTCGTCCACCGAGAAGACGCTCGACAGGTCCATGCCCTTCTTGCTCTCATCGGCCAGCTCGTCGAACGTCTTGCCCGTGAACACGTCCACGTCGGGGTTCGCAAGCTGCTGCTTTACGATGTCGGAGCTCGCGGCGCGCGCCATGAGCTCCTCGGTGAGGCCGTGCGTGTAGTTGACGCCCGACTGCAGGGCATTCGCGTCGGAGCTGCCGTTGGGGCGCACCACGCCCACGATCTTGAGGTCGAGGCCACCCGCCACCTGCGAGGCCATGAAGTCGGCGTCGTTGGACATGTCGGTCCAGCCGCCCGTCTCGTCGTTCCGCCTGTAGGTGTCGGACGGGCTCAGCACCTTGAAGCTCGTGTTGAGCGCGTCGTCGTAGGTGAAGTTGACGTCGGTGTCGGGCGTGGTGACTTCGCCGTCCGCCGCCATGGCGCTCGAGACGAGGTCGTTCATCTCGCTGACGTCGAGCACGCCGATGCTGTAGAGCGTGTAGTCGCTGATCTTTCCCGAGCTAGACAGCACGAGAACCGCCTCGTCGGGCGCACTCGCCCAGCGGCCCGCCACGACGTCGTACTGCGAGTCGAGCAGCGTCTGGTCGTCGAGCATCTCGCTGAAGGCGCTCGCGCTCGACGACATCATCGTGCCGGCCATGGCCGCGCTCGAGGCGCCGCCACCGTAGACCTGCGTCATGCTGTTGGGCACGAGCTTGGTGGGATTGGAGCCGTCGCCGTTCTCGCGGTAGACGATTGGGGTGATGCCGTAGTCGTACTGGATGGCGTTCACGTCGTCGGATATGCCATCGCCGCCGGCGTCGAGCCAGCTCTTGAAGCTCGTCATGTCGTTGGACTTCACGCTCGCGAACATGTCGCGAAGGATCGTGGCCTCCGGGATGGGTTGCGAGGGGTCGACGACGCTCGCATCCGTGTTGTCGCCGGCGGTCTGGGTGCTCGCGTCGTCACCGGTGAGCATGCCCGACATGTCGTAGCTCTGCTTGGCGATGGACAGCGGATAGCTCGACAGCGTGTCCTGCTCCACGCGCGCGATGTACTCGTTCACGCCGTTCGAGAGCGCGAGGATCGCCGCGATGCCGATGATGCCAATCGAGCCGGCGAACGCCGTCATGGCGGTGCGGCCCTTCTTCGTCATGAAGTTGTTGGCAGAGAGCGCCAGCGCCGTGAGAAAGCCCATGGACGAGCGATGGCGGGGCTGCTCGGAGCCCTTCTCGGCGGCGCGAAGGCCCGCAAGCTCGCCCACCTCGATGGGGCGCGAGTCTCCCACGACGCGGCCGTCCTTGATGCGCACGATGCGCGTGGCGTAGTCCTCGGCGAGCTGCGGGTTGTGCGTCACCATGATGACGAGGCGGTCGCGGGCCACCTCGGCCAGCAGGTCCATGACCTGGATGCCCGTCTCGGTGTCCAGGGCGCCCGTGGGCTCGTCTGCCAGCACGATCTCTGGGTCGTTCACGAGAGCGCGGGCGATGGCGACGCGCTGCATCTGGCCGCCGGAGAGCTGAGCCGGGCGCTTGTTGACATGCTGGCCCAGGCCCACGCGCTCGAGCGCCGCACGCGCACGCTCGCGGCGCTCCGTGCGGCCCACGCCGGCGAGCGTGAGCGCAAGCTCGACGTTCTGCAGGATCGTCTGGTGGGGAATGAGGTTGTAGCTCTGGAACACGAAGCCGATGCGGTGGTTGCGGTACGTGTCCCAGTCCGCGTCCGCGTAGTCCTTGGTGGAAACGCCGTTCACAACGATGTCGCCGGAGTCTGCGTGGTCGAAGCCGCCAAGGATGTTGAGGAACGTCGTCTTGCCCGAGCCCGAGGGGCCAAGCACGGCCACGAACTCGCTCTCGCGAAACGTGATGGAGACGCCGTCTAGCGCCCGTTGCACGAAGTCGCCCGTCTTGTAGGACTTGGTGATGTCCTTGATCTCGATCATGCGGTGAGGTCCGTTTCTGCGCCGCGACGCAGGGGCCGCGGCGTCTGGAGCCAGATACCTAATAACGTTTGGTACTGTATTCCCATTTCGGACGCGCGCATGCGGCAATTCCAAGGCATGGAGACTTGTCACATCTTCGGTCTGCAGGTTCGATTCGGCGTCGATGGCAGAAAAGGCCTTCGAGAGTGCGGTCGTGACCCCGAGATTGCAAAAAATACCCTAGGTTTGTGCGGCGGTCGTCGGTCAACGTCTGGCGTTTCAGAACGAATTCGTCAATTCGTTCTGAAACTAAGCCACCAAGCATCCGCGCGCAGGCAGGAGACGGCCCGTCATCGCACTCTCGAGGCCAATTACTGCCATTTGGCAGCGTTGCACCGCACAAACCTCGCCCCGTTTTTGCACATTCGGCAAAACGAACGGGCGGCGAGGCCCGCAAAGGCCCCGCCGCCCGCAAACCAACCGTTCGTGAGCGCCTAGCGATACAGCGGCAGCTGGCCCGTGACGGGAGCGATCGCCTCCACGTCCATGGGGGCAAATCCCACGCAGGTCCAGCGGCTACCGCTCGCGTCGGGCGTGAGCTCGGTGCGACAGGCGTCGCGGATGCAGAAGAAGTCCATCCCCTCCATGAGGCCGCGGCTCTCCGCGCGGTTCACGAGCGACGCCAGCGCGCGCTCGCCGTCCACCGCCAGCACGATCTTGGGCTCGCCCTGGCGCACCCACGCCGCAAGCACGTCGGCATCGACCGAGGTGCGCGCGAGGCTTCCGCCCCACTCCAGGCCAATGGGCGCCGCGCCGGCGTCGCCCTCCTCGACGTAGCGTTGCGTACCCGCAAGAAGCGCCGCTACGCTCGCGTGCGCCACCTGCGCCGCAAGCTTTCCCGCGCTCATGCCCAGCGAGCGGTCAACGACCACGTACTGACTCACGACGGGGCCTCCCACCTCGTCGTTCTCGCTCGCGCGCTTCGTCTCGCGGGGAGCCATCGTCGCCGCACCCATCACGTCCCCCTAACCGCGCATGCCCTCGAGCACGCGCCTCATCTCGGCCTGAACGGCCTGCTCGGTGTTGCTGCCGATCACGCGCTCGGCAATCTGCTTGGCGGCGTAGCGCCCGTTGCCCATTGCAACGGGATGCCCCACCAGGCGCAGGATCTCGTAGTCGTTCATGGCGTCGCCAAACGCCATGACCTCGCTGGCCTCGATGCCCAGGTGGTGCATGATCTGCTGGATGCCCGACGCCTTGCTCACGCCCATCTGCATGACGTCGATCCACTTGGAGCCCGACGGCGCGAACACGAACCAGTCGCCCAGCTCGCGCTGCAGCACGTAGGCCATGTCCATCGTGTAGGCGGGCGTGTCGCAGAAGATCGACGCCTTGAGGATGTTCACCTCGGGCTCGGGCACGTCGTAGACGCGCACGGCCGAGAGCAGGTCCTTGTCGATCTCGCGCTCGAAGCAGTCCTCGTCATCGAGCAGGAAGCTGCGCGTTCGGTCGAACAGCGCGATGTGCAGGCAGTCGAAGCGGTCCACCGTCTCCTTGAGCCGCTGCAGGCCAATGTGCGAGAACACCTCGCGGTCGATGAGCGCGCCACCCACCATGACCTGTGCCCCGTTGCTCGCCACGAAGTCCATCTCGTCAACGACGGGCGCAAAGAACTCGTGGAGCGTGTCGAGGCGTCGGCCCGAGCTCGCGGCGAAGTGCACGCCCGCCTCGTGTAGCTCATGGATGAGGCCATAGGTCTCGGGCGGCACCTGGGAGTTCTCGTCGAGAAGCGTGCCGTCCATGTCGGAGGCGATGAGCTTGATCATGTGAGTCCCTTCGATTGCGAGGCGAACGAGCGGGCGGGCCGGCGGCACCGGCCCCGGGAGCGGGCGCCGGCCACACGCAAGACGCCGGCCGAAGCCCGCCAGGAGCTACTTCTGGGCCACGGCGAAGCGCGCCACAAGCTGCTCGAGCGCGTCCACCATGAGCTCCATGCTGCGCGCGGGGATGAACTCGCGCACGCCATGGAAGTTGTACCCACCCGTGGGCAGGTTGGGGCACGGCAGGCCGCGCAGCGTGAGCTGGGCGCCGTCGGTGCCGCCGCGGACGGGCACGACGCGCGGTTCCATGCCGCAGGCAGCCATGGCGTCGAGCGCGTTGTCGCGCAGGAAATCCATGCCGCGCAGGTGCTCGACCATGTTGCGGTACTGCTCGCGGATCTCCACCGTGACGGTGCCGTCGCCGTAGCGAGCGTTGAGGAAGGCCGCGCAGTCGCGAAGCTGCTGCTCGCGGGCGGCAAAGCGCTTGGCGTCGAAGTCGCGCACGATGTAGGTGAGCGTGGCCTCGCCCGAGCCGCCCGAGACCTCGATGGGGTGGAAGAAGCCCTCGTAGCCCTCGGTGTACTCGGGGCGCTCGGCGGCCGGCAACAGCTCGTCGAACTCGCGCAGCAGCGTGATGGCGTTCACCATGACGCCCTTGGCACTGCCGGGGTGCACCTCGACGCCATGCGCCGTCACGGAAGCCTGGCTGGCCGAGAAGCACTCCCAGTTGAACTCGCCGAGCTCCTCGCCGTCCACGGTGTAGGCCCACGTGGCGCCGAACGCGTCCAGGTCGAGCAGCGCCGCGCCGTGGCCGATCTCCTCGTCGGGCACGAACGCAACCTTGATGCAGGGGTGCGGCAGCTCAGGGGTGGCGGCAAGGCGCGCGATGAGGGCGACGATCTCTGCCACGCCGGCCTTGTCGTCGGCGCCGAGCAGCGTGGTGCCATCCGTGCAGACGAGGTTCTCGCCCACGTGGGCGAGAAGCGCTGGCTGCTCCTCGGGCGTCGTCACGACGCGCTTGCCGTCGCGCTCGCCATGGACGAGCTCGCCCCCCTCGTAATGCACGATATGCGGGCGCACGCCGCTGGCCGGGGCGTCGGGCGCCGTGTCCATGTGGGCGATGAGCCCCAGGGCAGGCAGCCCCTCGGCGCCGGCGCTCGCGGGAAGCGAGGCCGTGACGTAGGCGTGGTCGGTGAGCGTGACGTCCTCGCAGCCAAGCGCGGCGAGCTCGTCTGCGAGCAGACGGGCGATGTCGTGCTGGCGGGCGGTCGAGGGCGTCTCGTCCTCGTTGTGGGGATCGGACTGGGAGTCGACCTGCACGTAGCGCAGGAAGCGCTCGAGCACGTCGCTGGGCTTGGGTTCATAACCGGTCATGGGTCCTCCTTAGGCGTGGTCAAACGCCTCGACTATACCGCGCGCGAGCGGCATCGTGATAGCCTAGGGAGCAGACAATCACGCGCGAGGCGAACCCCGGGGCAACGATGCCGCGGCGCCTCGCGCCACGCATGGAACGAGGAACAGCATGGCAAAGAAGCACCTGACCGAGGAGGGCCCCGTGACGCTCACGGAGGCCAATAAGCTCTACCTGTACGCCCTGCTGAGGGACACCGTTGGCTGCGGACGCCAGGCGTTCATGCCCCGCGTGCTCGAGGCGCTCGGCGAGACCGGCATCACGCCCGAGAACCTCGGCTACGACGACGCCGAGGCACTCTTTGCCAAGCTCGGAGACTTCTGCCAGCTCACGACGTTCAAGGGCGGCCGCCACTACGTCACCGTGACGCCGCGCGCGGACTGGGACGAGGCGCTGGCCGCAGCCGAGGAGTCCAAGAAGCCCACGGGCAAGGGCGGCAAGCCCTGGAAGCGCAAGAAGGGCGCCGTGAAGCCCGTGCGCCCCAAGACGCTTGCGCCGAAGGTCGAGGAGATCGCGCAGGAGCCCCAGCCGGAGCCGGAGCCCGTGGCTGCGCCGGAACCGGAGCCCGTTGAGAAGGTCGAGGAGGCCGTCGAGCCCGAGCCCGCCGAGCCCGAGCCCGAGCCCGAGCCCGCCGAGGATATCGTTGAGCCCGTGGCCGAGAAGCCCGTCGAGAAGCTCGAACCCGAGCCCGAG
>UMHQ01019624.1_pt1 | contig 10794 bp, 7 predicted proteins | sample 1965531 | NCBI WGS metagenome assembly UMHQ01 (sample SAMEA4836098, study PRJEB28245) | human gut metagenome | biome: gut microbiome; material: fecal sample | place: Denmark | collected 2008
TGTCTCATTGTGATCGTCGGCAGCCGACTCGTTTCCACTCAACTCACCCGGCTGGTCATCGGCCTCGTTGTGTACAGGCTTGACTTCCGGGACGGGCGCAACCACCGGCAATGCCGCCACGGCAGCGGCTTCCTGATCCTGGCCAGAGGCCGCCGCATTACCGCCGAAAGCGAATCCGGAGAACGCCTGCGAGAACATAGAACGCAGTTCCGAAACACGCTGGGTGATGACGGACTCGCGTTCCTGCAGATCGGCGATGCGCTTGGACAGACCGTCAAGCTCGCTTTGGGCGGCGGCGCGACGCTCCTCGATCTGCGCATCGGCTTCCTCGCCCGCCTTATGTACGATTGCGGCGGCCTGGATGTCCGCCTCCTCGCGCTTGGACGCGGCATACGAATCGGCTTGGTCGCGAGTGTTCTTGGCCTGACCGACCAACTCATCGGCTTCCCGCTTGGCCGCCACACGACGCTCTTCGAGGTGCTGCAGCAGTTCGTTGACCTTCTTCGTGGCCTCATCCTGCTGAGCGGCGATGTCGTGACGGATCTGCTCGACCTCGGCGTTGACCTGGCTCATCGTGCTGGTGCGCTTGACCTCGGCCTCATCAGTGATTTCCTGACCCTTGGTCTTGGCCTCATCAATGATTTCGCTGGCCTTGCGCTGGGCTTCGGTCATCATCTTGGACACTTGCTCGCGCACGTCGGCGAGCTTCTTGTTGGCCTCGGCGAGCGCCGCCTCAATCTGATCGTTGGAATCAGACTTAAGCTTGGTGATCTCCTCATTGGCGCTTTTGCGCATTGCGGCAACCTGCTGGGTCGCTTCCGCTTTCATGTCGGCGATTTCGCGCTCTTGAGTGGAGCGTTCGGAAGCCATCTTCTTGGTGTGCTCTTCGCGCGCGTTGCTGAGCTCAAGCTCGACGGTCTGACGCTGTTCGGTGATGGTCTTGGCAGTTTCGGAGCGCAGTTGTGCGGCATCCTCGTTAGCGGAGGTGGTCACTGATTCGGCCTGATTGCTGGCGTTCGTCAGAATCGAGGCGGCCTTGGCATTGGCGTCGTCAACAATATGCTGGGCATCCAGCTTGGCGTTGTTGATCAGTGTTTCGGCCTGAGCCTGAGCCGTGGTACGGATGGAGGACGCGTCCTGCTTGGCGCGTTCCAGCAGTTCGGTACTCGTCTGTTCGGCGGAGGCAAGCATCTGCTGGGCGTTCGCTCCCAAGGAAGCGAAGCTGTTGCCTTCCGGCTTCTTGTTCTTCTCTTCCTGAAGTTGGGCCTGCAGTTGCAGAATACGGTCGTCATCCGCCGCAATCTGCTCACGCATGCTGGCCAACGTCTGCTGCGCACGCTTCATACTCTCCTGAGTAGCGTCGAAGGCAGCATCAACCTTCTCCTTGTCATATCCTCGCAGCACCACCGGGAAACGATCCACCATCGCTGTTTATTCCTTTCGCACACGCATAAAGCTCTTGGCACATCCTTGCAGCACTCTAGCGCATCGCACTGGCGCTGAGCGTTGAGCGACGCGCAATCGTTACAATGCGTGCGAACCATGTTCTATTCCGGCGTGGCGCACAGCGTGCTAGGCGATGAGGATGTCGGAGCTGGAGGGCTTGAGATAGTAGCGCACGGCTTCGCGCACCACATCACGGCCAGCGGCGATCTGCTGGTCGAGTGGTAGACCATGCTGGCTGGAATGCGCCGGAACGACCGGAGGGAAGCTGACGAATCCGCCCAGCACCCGCTCCTGGGTGGCGGTCCAGTTGAGCAAGTTGTAGAACAGCGAATTACATACGAACGTACCTGCGTCCGAACTCAAGGTGGCCGGAATCGAATCGTCCGTGAAATCATTCAGGATCGAGCGCAACGGCAGGCGGGTCCAATAGGCGGCCGGGCCATTGGGGTCGATGGGTTCGCGGCGTGGGATCACGTTGTCCGCGTCTGGCTTGATCGCGTCCATCAGGTTGGTGGCGCATCGTTCAAGCATCACGCCTCGGGCTGCGTGCTTGAGCCCGGTGGCGATGACGATATTGGGCTTGGTGGCCTCAATCGTCTCTTTCAGCGTGGGCCAGGCTTTGGCGAAGCTCACCGGGATGCTGACAGCATGAACGGTGACGGCGACCTGCTCCAACGGATCGTCCGGAGCAGAGGAGACGCCCAGCCCCTGCTCGGCGATGGCCTTGGGCACTTCGACGGCGGGATTGACCTCCACGCCGTCATAGTGGTCGAAGCCGGAGATCACAACATTGAGTTCACGCATAATGCCAGTCTAGCGATGCATCTGGCCGGCCGCTTGGGCCAGCAGGGCGTGCATGCGGGCGCGGGCCTCTTCCTTGGGATCACGACCGAGAATCTCCTCGGCGATACGCTCAGCTGTGGGAATATCTTCCAGCGTGGTGATCTTCAGGTTGGTTTCCGCACCGGAGACAATGGCGACGGGTTCATCAGGCAGATAATCGACCACTACGCGCGTGTCGTCGGTGGGATGGAAGTCCGGGTCGGCGGCAGCCAAATCGTAAGCGTGACGAATCGTCGCGAAGCGGAAGGATTGCGGGGTCTGCGCGCGGAAGGTGTTCGGGCGGTCCGGCACCGACTTGACCACTTTCAAATCGCCCAGATCCTCGGTCAACAGCACGGTGTCGGTTGAGGCGTAGGCCACGGTTGCGGCCGTGAACTGGTCGAGCGCATCAATCGAACCGTCGATGGCGGACTGTTCCACGAACGGACGGACGGCGTCATGGATCAGAATCTTGGCATCGTCCGGAATGCCAGCCGTAGCCAGCATGTCGAGCGCGGCGGCGGTACTGTCCACACGCTCGTCACCGCCGTCAATGATGACGCGGACCTTGGTGTAGCCCATCTCGCCAACCAACGTTTCCACTTCACCGCGCACCTTGGGATTGACCACCACCACGATGTCGCTGACGCGGTCGCAATGTTCAAAGGCATCAATGCTCCAGCACACGATGGGCTTGCCGCCCACGGAGACAAGCTGCTTGGGATTATCGGGGTCGAAGCGCGTACCGAAGCCGGCGGCCAGTACCACGGCCACCACCGGCACGGTTTGCGCCGGTTTGGCGCCCTGAGCGGGGGCCGGCTGGACGGTAGGCGTCTCGACGGGGGTATCGAAATCTCTCTCAGTCATAGGCACCACCGTAGGGTGAGGGCTGGCCGTCCGTGAACTGCATCACATCTTCTCCACGGAATGTGCTCGCATTCTCCGTTTAGTCACGCACGATGAGGGCGAGGAGGCGGCCTTCGTGTGTTTTGTTGGCGAGCGCGGCGCGGCGGTGCGAGTACCACAGTGGGTTTTCGAGCGTGCACATGCTGTGGCTGATGTTGTCGATGCGCTCCGCGAGCTCGGCCGGGCCTTCGCCATCCGTACGGCACAGTTCGGCGAGTTCCGGGTCTTCCTCAAGGTACTGGGTGGCGGCGTGCACGCGCGGCATCGAATCGACCACCTGATGTACACCGGCGAAAGCGAGGTCGATCATCGCGGCTTCGGCGATGTCGATGCCGGCACCGCCGAAACGGGTCTTCGTCTTGGTCAGCGGGAAGCGCTTGATGAACTGGTCGGCGATCTCGTCGCCCACTTCATAGCAGTCGCCGCAGATGCGCGGGCCGAGTGTGGCCACGATGTTCGCCGGGTCGGCACCCTTGCTCTTCATCAGGTCCACCGTGGTGCCGATCACGCCGCGCTCCAGACCACGACGGCCGCAGTGGGCCGCACCGATGATACCGGTGACCGGGTCGCCCAGCAGCACCGGCAGACAGTCGGCCGCGAACATGCCTAGGGCGATGCCGGATTGTGCGGTGACCTGGCCGTCCGCCTCGATGACGTGCGGAGTGTCAGTCTCACCATGTGTGCCGGACACGTCGAAGCCGAAGGGGGTGTTGATGACGAACGAGTCGTCCACGTCCACAGCCACGCCGGAATGTACTTGGGAGACCAGCGATAGGCGGGCTTGCACCGCTTCGGCGAGTGCGATGCGGTTCGACAGCACGGCCTCAGGTTCGTCGCCGGACTTGCCGCCGAGGTTCAGGTTGCCGTAATCGCCGGTGCTCAGGCCGCCCAGTCGCGTGGTGTACACCACCTTGATGCCGGGGGCCAGTGCGATGGGGATGGTCACCGGAATAGGGCGACCGGCTTTATCGGTAGAGCTGATGCTGTTGGAATCGAGGATTTCTTCGCTGTATTCAGGCATAAGGCATTCTTTCTTGGGTGCGGGCGGTGTTCATGATTTTCATGACCACCCCCAGTCAGCGGGGGCGGAGTGGTAGGTTATTCGGCTTTGAGGGTGGGCTTTTTGGTGCGCGAGCGGATGGCGGCGTTGATGGGCACCTGGTGCGGGCAGGGCATCGAGAACACGTGCGCCGGATTATTGATGGCGGGTACTGGCGCGCCATCGGCATCGCGCAGGCCGGTTTCCGGCACGGTAAAGACCAATGGTCTCTCGCCAGGCAGCAGGAATTCGACCTGTTGACCGGGCTCAATCTTGTTACGGCTCATCAGCGTGACACGTCCGTCTTCGTCCGCGCTCCAGCTCAGCACTTCGCCCACTACCAGCCATGAGCGGAAGTAGGCGGAGCGGTCGGTGTTCTGTGTGACCTTGTGCTCCGGGTAATAGAAGCCGGTGGAGTAGTCGCGGTGGGCCACCTTGTCGGTTTCCTCGAGCAGCCATTCGGGCAGTTCGACGTGTGGGGCCGGGCGAACGGCCGCATGTTTCCAATCGGTCTCAATCTGTTCGACCGCGGTGTTGGACTTGCGGCGCGTGGAACGGGCGTGAGAGCTCATGCCGTCGGGTTCGACGGCGGTGCCGGCCGGCGTACCAGAGGCAGTTGAGTCGACGGCATCAGCAACCGTCACGCGGTCACGTTCTGCGGCAACCGAGCCGGTGACCGAATCGGCAACCGCAGTATCAGAGCCACGGTCATATCCCTCATCGGCCACACCGGCGAACGCGGCATCAGCATTGCGCATCACTTGATCTTCGGTTCCTTGGCCAAAATCGGGGTCGCCCGGGCGAATCACACGGTCATGGAAAGGCTTCAAAACATTGCCATCAGCGTCTTCAAAACCGCGTTGAATCATGTATTCATTAACCGCGGTTTTGTAGGCGTTGGTCATGGCGGCGATATAGTAGGCGCTTTTCGCGCGGCCTTCGATTTTGAGGCTGGTGGCACCGGAGTCAATCAAATCATCCAAGTGTCCCAGCATATTCATGTCCTGCGAATTGAACAGATAGGCGCCGTTCTCGGTCTGCTCGATCGGGAAGTACTGGCCGGGGCGCTTCTCTTCCACGATCGAATACTTCCAGCGGCATGGCTGGGCGCATTCGCCGTGATTGCCATCGCGGCCGGTCAGATAGTTGGAGAACAGGCAGCGGCCGGAGAAGGCCATGCACATAGCACCGTGGACGAAGCATTCGATGTCGAGGTCATCGGGAATGTTGGCGCGAATATCACGCACGGCCTGCAAGTCCATCTCGCGGGCCAACACCACACGGCGAGCACCAAGCTCGTAGAAGGCGTTCGCAGCCTGATAATTAGTCACGCCGGCCTGGGTGGAGACGTGCAGTTCCAGATTCGGAGCCACCTGACGGGCCATCATCATCACGCCAATATCGGAGACGATCAGCGCGTCCACGCCGGTGTCTTTGAGCTGGCCGACGTACTCGCGCATGGCTTCGATCTCGTTGTTGCGCGGCAGCACGTTGCAGGTCACGTACACGCGAGCGCCGCGTTCATGGGCGTAGCGCGATCCTTCCTCGAAATCCTCAAGGCTAAGGTTTTTGGGGGCCGATCGCATGCCGAAGGCTTTGCCGCCGCAGTAGACGGCGTCGGCACCATAATCGACCGCGGTTTTCAGGCCCCTCAGGTTGCCGGCCGGGGACAACACTTCGGGCTTTTTGCGGGTGGGGAGGTTCATCGTCGTATTCATCACCGCAATAGTGTAGTGGTGGCCGTGTAATGCGGGAGGGGCTACCGTTAGGCTGGATGACATGAAGATCGATATCGTGAGCGTGTTCCCCGAATACTTTGAGGTGATGAACCTCAGCCTGATGGGCAAAGCCCAGGCCAAGGGATTGTTGGAGATCAAGGCGCACAACCTGCGCGACTGGACCCACGATGTGCATCATTCGGTGGATGATACGCCAGTCGGCGGCGGGGCCGGCATGGTGATGAAGCCCGAAGTGTGGAGCGAATGTCTGGACGAACTGCTGGGATTCTCGCAGCCGTCCGGCTCCCCCGCCCCATCCGGCGCACCGGTGCTCATCTTCCCGAACCCATCGGCCCCGTTGTTCACCCAGCGCGACGCCACCGAGCTCAGCCATGCCGACCATCTGCTGTTCGGCTGCGGCCGGTATGAGGGCTACGATGCGCGCATCCCGGACTACTACCGCGCCCAAGGCGTCGACGTACGCGAATATTCGATCGGCGACTATGTGCTGAACGGCGGCGAAGTAGCGGTATCGGTGATGCTTGAGGCCATCACCCGCCTGATGCCCGGATTCATGGGCAACCCAGATTCGATTGTTGAGGAATCCTACACCGGCGAGGGCGCACTGCTTGAACATCGCCAGTACACCAAGCCGGCCGTGTGGCGCGGTATTGCGGTGCCGGATGTGCTGTTGTCCGGCGACCACGGCAAGGTGGACCGTTTTCGCCGCGACGAAGCGCTGGCCCGCACCGCCGAGATTCGGCCAGACCTTATCGCGGCACTGGATTGCAAGGCGCTGGATAAGGCCGATCGCAAGACCCTGATGGCCTTGGGCTGGGAGGTCTCCGCCGCCCATCCGCGCCGGCTCGCCGATTAATTCACCACACGGTGGGAGATTCACTACGCGGCGGAATCGTCGGAACGCTCTATATCCGAGTCGTCATCCGCGGATTCGATGTAGAAGACGGCGGTTTCGCCGTAGTTGCGGCTTTCGGTGATTTGCCAGCCTCCGGGGGCAGTGGGATCATCCGAGCGTACCGAGCGTTCGAGCATGATCACCGTGTTCTCGTTGGTGGCGCTGCCCGCCGCCAGATCGGACAGTAGCTGATTGCATTCAGCGGTCTCATAGGCATAGGGCGGGTCGATGAATATCACGTCGAATGGTTCGCCGAAGCCGCCAGCCACTTGCTCGGCTTTTTTGACCAGCACACGGGCCTTGAGCGAAGCATCCCACGAACGATTCTTCTGTAGCTGCGCCAAGGTCTTGGTAATCAGCGCCGCCGCAGGCCGGGAACTTTCCACGGCCACGAGTTCTCGCGCGCCACGGCTCAGCGCTTCGATGCCCAACGCACCAGTACCGGCGAACAGGTCCAGTACACGGGCATCATCCAGCACTCCCCATGAGTCGAGGTGCGAGAAAATCGCCTCTTTGGTGCGATCCGTGGTAGGCCGGGTACCCGTTTTCGGCGTAGCAAGCGCCACACCCTTGAATCGTCCAGAAATTACACGCATAGCTTTCACTGTACAGGTTCATCTGCGCATACCAATCATGAACAACAATGGGGTGCTCGAAGCGCACCAATGATATATGCACTTCGAGTACCTCATGTACGAATGGTCTTGCCTCCACTGAAGCACATTCGAGGGCTTCCCGACCGTGATTTCCTCACGATCGGCATACGGAAAAACTATATCGTGCGATTACGGGGGCGCAGCCCTAGCCTCAGCTGGAGGTGCCTCAGCTGGAGGTCAGGAAGGTTTCGTTGCCTCGGGTGAAGTCGAGGACGGCACCGGCGAGTTGGACCTCACCTGCCAGTTCGGGGTCGGCGGCCAGAAGCTGCCCGGCACGGGTGCGGGCGTCGGCGATCATGTCGGCGTCCTTGACCACGCGCAGGAGCTTCAGGCTGGACTTGCCGCCGGATTGGGCGTCGCCGAGCACATCGCCGGCACCGCGGAATTCCAAGTCGGCTTGGGCGATTTCGGCACCGTCGAGCGAGTGGTGAATCACTTCGAGCCGTTGCTCGGCCGGGGAGCCGGGTTCCGCACGGGAAATAAGGAACGCCCACGAGTTGGTGCCGCCACGCCCCACGCGGCCGCGCAGCTGATGCAGCTGAGAGAGGCCGTATCGGTCGGCATCAAAGATGACGATGCAGCTGGCCTGCTTGACGTCCACGCCGACTTCGATCACCGTGGTGGACACCAGGATCGGAGTCTCGCCGCCGGCAAAATCGGCCATGACCTGGGTTTTGACGTCATCCTTGTCGCGGCCGGTCAGAGTCGCAAACCGAATGCCTTGGAACTGTGGAAGTTTCTGCAACCGGTCGGCGATTTCGGCCACCGCATGCAATGGCGGGCGAGCCACGGTTTCGCCATTTTCGTCGAAGGTTTCGTAGGGGTCGTCGATGCCGATGGCATCGGCCGCCGCGCGCGTCACACGGCCGCCCGCAGCTGTGCGGGCACTGGAACCAGATGCTGCGGCGCGTCCGCGGGCAGAACCGGCTGCTGCCAAAACGCCGGAACCGCCTTCGTTCTCCTCATCATCCGCATCAATGCGCGGGCACACGATATAGGCCCGCTCCCCCGCGTCGACTCGCGCGCGAATGTGCGCGAACATACGCCCCATGATGGCGGCGTCGGCCTCATTGACCACCACGGTACGAATCGGTTTGCGGCCGCCAGGCAATTCGGTGAGCCAGGAAATATCGAGATCGCCAAACCAAGTCATGGCGGCGGTGCGCGGGATGGGCGTGGCGGTCATCACCAGTAGATGCGGCGTGGTGCCGTCATCGGTTTTGGCGTTGAGGCTTTCGCGCTGTTCCACACCGAACCGGTGTTGCTCGTCGATCACCACCAAGGCCAAGTGCGGGGCTTGGAAGGTCTTGGAAAACGCCGCGTGCGTGGCCACGATAATGCCCGGCTCACCACTGGCGGCCGCAGCGAGCGCCTTACGCCGGGCGGCAAGCTTCATACCACCGGTCAGCAGGGTGACGGGAATTTCCGCAGTCACCTTGGAAGAAGAGACCGTCGAAGCACCGGACGCGCCCATCGCGCCCTCAACGTCGGCCGCGGCATCGGTCTCCTTGGCACCCGGCTGTGCAAGGGTCAACCCCGACACCATCTTGCTGATGGTCTCGTAATGCTGTTCGGCAAGCACCTGAGTGGGAGCCACCAGCACCGCCTGATAGCCGGCGCCGACCGCCTGCAGCATGGCCGCGAGCGCCACTACGGTTTTGCCGGAGCCGACTTCGCCCTGCAACAGACGCTGCATGGGCCAGTCACGTTCAAGATCGGACGCGATGTCGTCCACCACCTGACTCTGCCCGGCTGTCAGTGTGAACGGCAACGATGCGATGAAGCGGTCGCGCAAATTGGGCAAATTGGGCAGATCAGGCAGATCGGTCGCAGAACCGCGCTCCGATGCTTCTGGTTGCGTACTTGGCTCCGCAACCGCTTCGCCCACCGACGCTCGAGCTGTTTCCAGCGCCTCGTTCAGCGGGCAAGGATGCGCCGATGACTTGTGCGCGTGCTGTCGAGACTTCAGCAGCGAGGTCTGCGAAACGAAAGCCTCCTCATAGCGCAGGGTTTCGATGGCCTCCTTGAACCGGGCCGTGGAGGCCGGATCATGAATGGCCAGGAACGCCTCAGCCCGATGCATGAGGTTCTTGGCCTTGCGCACCGATTCGGGCAGCACATCTGGGATGGATTGGGAGAGCGCCTCAGCACCGGATTCGGCGGTCGTGCCGGACTTCTCTTCCCCGTTTTGGACGGCGATGGTGTCAGTCGCGGGAGCCACAATGCCGGCTGCCCCAGCGCCAGCGAGTTGCCCGTCAGGCGTGGATGACGTGCGGGCCCCCATCATCCACAGCAATCCCAGAATCGTCTCATGAATATGTTCGGACGAGATACGCGAACTGGCGTGATATACCGGGCGGGGCCGGCAGACGCGGGTAAGCGCCTCTTGCACGGTATCGGCGTCGTATTTCAACGCGGCCCCGGAAGGGGCAGTCGCGGCCGGCGGATACGCGGACTGCGCACTGGCATACGGATCGGCACTTCCCGCAAACGCACCATTGCCGGATGCCGCGCCCCGAGCGTAACCCTCAAGCCCCGCTCCTGCTCCGGCCGGCACGGGCGCGACAGTGAGGATTTCGGGATGGGTGAACTGCAGCTGACCCATGTATTCGCCGGGCATACCGGAGACCACCACAGACGTGCCGGCGCGCAGTCGCACGCTGACCCAATCCACATACGATTTACGATACGAGAAGAACGTGAGCCGGGCCGTACTGCCGGGTACGCGACGAGACCGGGCGAAGTCGGCGTCATCGACCGTCGCTTCGAGTCGGTAGCCGCGGCGAGCGTTCATCGGCACCACGCGCATATCTCGTATCACGGCGGCAAATGCCATCTGCTGGCCGGGTGCGGCCTCGCGGATGGCGCGAAGCGGCACCGGTTCGGTGACGCGGAAAGGATAGTAGGTCAGGGCGTCGCCGACAGTGACGATTCCCAGCGATTTGAGCGCGGACACGCGACGCTTGTTGGTGACCAGCGAAGCGAGAGTGGTGCCCATAGTGATGCTCATATTGGCCTATTCTATTCGCACGGCCTCTTTAGGCCGCAGAAACAACAAAACCCGCCAAGCCGAAGCTCAAACGGGTTTTGCTCCACGTTAGTACGCGATTCACGCGGCCACGCGCTGAACCTTGCCAGCCTTGAGGCACTTGACGCACACGCGCAGGCGAGTGTTCTCGCCATCAATCGTGGTGCGCACAGACTGCAGGTTCGGGCGGAAGCTACGCTTGGTACGACGGTGCGAATGGGAAACGGTGAAACCGGTCTGCGGTCCCTTGCCGCACACTGCGC
>UMHQ01065759.1_pt1 | contig 10695 bp, 11 predicted proteins | sample 1965531 | NCBI WGS metagenome assembly UMHQ01 (sample SAMEA4836098, study PRJEB28245) | human gut metagenome | biome: gut microbiome; material: fecal sample | place: Denmark | collected 2008
AGGACCTTTCTGGTCCTTTTTTGTCGTTTTATGCATTTTTTCCGCAGCATTTCTTGTATTTTTTGCCGCTGCCGCATGGGCATGGATCATTTCTGCCAGGTTTTTTCTCGACATGAACGATTTTGGAGCGCTTGTAGTCCTTGTAAATCCTGCGTCTGTCGTCTTCAGGGAGTACGTCATTCCACTCATCAAGGCTGAACAAATGGTCGGCGTCTGCCTCAAGCATATTATAAAACAATTTTTCAAAGTCTATCTCTAACTTTATTTTTGACTCAGGAGTAATGGATTCAAGATCAAATTCATCTTTTTTTAGGGATGAATTTACGCCATCAAGAAATCCCATAAACATAACATCTCGAACATCGTATTTTTCTCTTAGCTCCTCAAAAGAGCCAGAAACTACGGTGTCTTTATTGGCCAATAGATCCGAATAAATCTTACTCTCGGCAGCCGAATATTCCTCCCAAAATTCAGGATAGCTCTTTTCAGTCTGACCTTCAATCAAATCTTTCCATTCTTTAAATAAACTCATTTTGCGAAATCCAACCTTTCAAATTATTATAATATACGATTCAAATATAATTTTTCTAAATCTTTATCTTACAATTCAAGTATGCAAAATATTATTTGCTCTACAGTTTTTCAGCTATTTCCAGAATATCGCCAAGGACTGCACTGCCGGTAGGGAGTGGGCCTGCGCCCTTACCGTACATCATCACATCTTCAACAGCTTCGCCCCTAACTAGAATCGCATTATACTCGTTGTCAACGTTGTAGAGAGGGTGCGATGGCTCTATCGCAACTGGCTTAACAAAATATTCAAGTTTACCGCCATCATCAATCTTAGCAGTTCCGAGAAGCTTGATTTTTTTACCTTCTGATGATGCCTTAGCAATATCATCGGCGGTAACTTTTGTGATTCCAAGACGCGGAATCGACTCAGGGTCTATGTACTTATCAAAACCAATGGCCATCAAAATTGAAAGCTTGTTCGCAGCATCGATGCCCTCAACATCAGCAGTAGGATCAGCCTCGGCAAACCCAAGTTCTTGAGCAGTTTTCAAAACATCCTCATACATAAGATTTTCTGAAGCCATCTTAGTTAAAATGTAGTTTGTTGTGCCGTTTAAGATGCCAGAAATTTCCGTAAATCGATTCCCACGTAAATTGCCCAAGATAGCTGACAGTGCAGGGATTCCGCCACCGACAGATGCCTCAAAACGAAGTGAAACACCTGAAGAATTCGCCGCCTTAATGAGAGCTGGGTATTTTGCTGCAAGAGCTGCTTTGTTGGCTGTAACAACGTGTTTGCCATGCTCAAGAGCTAGCTTCATGTAGGAAGCCGCAGGCTCGATTCCGCCCAGGGCCTCAACTATTATGTCAACATTGGAATTTAAAATATCGTCAAAGTCTGTAACAAGCTTGGCGCCGAGAGTAGGCCAATTTCTAGGCTTGTTCGCATCCGATACAAGAATATGTGTAACCTCAAATTTTCTATTTATTCTCTGAGAAATGAGGTCCGCGTTATTCTTAAGAATTTGACAAGTCCCACCGCCAACATTACCATGACCTAAAAATGCAATTTTAATATTTTTCATTTTGCTGTATCCGGCAGAGAATGCCGAGATGTTCTCCTTTCTGCGATTAATTATAATAGTCAGATCAAATATTATCGTTAAATCAGATATCGTAGTTAAGATTGAGTATATAACATTTTCAATAATTTGTCTTTAATTTTCTGAAAATTTTCAATATAATTGAGTAGGGAACGGATAATATGAATAAATCGGAGGATAGAATTGGCACTTCACATAGTTTTTGTAGAACCGGAAATTCCGGGCAACACTGGCAATATAGCAAGAACCTGTGCGGCAACAGGCGCACATCTTCATCTTGTTAAGCCACTCGGCTTTGACATAGACGAAAAAGCAGTAAGAAGGGCAGGGCTTGATTACTGGCCCTATGTAAATCTGACCGTTTACGAAAGCCTGGATGAATTTCTTGAGAAAAATGCAGATAGACGGATGTTTTTAGCGACAACTAAAGGCGGCCAGCGTTATACAGATGTAGAATATAAGGATGATGACATGATCCTGTTTGGGAGAGAAACCGCAGGACTTCCACGTGACTTTATTGCACAAAATAGCTGTATGGCAATACGGATACCCATGAGCAAGGAGACCCGCCTTAGAAGCCTAAATCTAGCCAACTCTGCGAATATTATTTTGTTTGAGGCACTGAGGCAGCTTGATTTTCCTGAACTGAAATAATGTCCAGATTGAATTCAATTCTTAAAAATGGTATAATATTTGCGTAAAAGATGCGTAGTATTTCGACGTGAAATTATAAACCTCTTGGCGTACGGATATTTTGTAATGAGGACTAGGATGCCAGTTCGACAGGCTTAGAATATTTAGGATTGAATTAGGAAGGATGCATAGATTTGAGACTTGGTTATGAGCAAATACTTCAACAGACTCAGAAACTGGTGATGACGCCGGAACTGATCCAGTCTATTCAAATTTTGCAATATACAAGTCAGGAACTCAGAGAATTTATTGAACAGGAACTTCTTGAAAATCCAATGATTGAACCGTCCTCGGATTTCGAATTTGCGAATGAAAATGCGATGCCGATGTATGAGGAAGTTGCAAATAGAATGATGAAGGACTCATACTATGAAAAGAGTTTCAAAGTATGGGAAAATTCACCAGATGATGATTCGGATTTTAGTTTTGAGAAATACGTAAGTGAAGAAATAACACTTTATGATTTTTTGCTGGAGCAGCTGTCATTTGCCAATCTATCTATTGAGGACAACAAAATAGGTGAGTATATCATTAATGAAATTGATGATAATGGTTACTTAAGGGCGTCTGTAGAGGAAATTTCTCGGGTTCTTTCTGTGCCCCTTGAGCGTGTCGAAGCCGTTATCAGTGTGATTCAAGGCTTTGAGCCATTTGGCGTGGGAGCTAGGAATCTTAAGGAATGCCTGATGATTCAGCTTGAGAACAAAGGCCTTTTAACAGATGATATTGAATATCTTTTGAATAATTATCTAGATGACCTTGGCTCTAATAGAATTGCATATATCTCCAAAGAGATGAAGAAGTCACCGGAAGAAATTCAGCGAATTTTAGATATGATCAAAACTCTCGATCCGAAACCTGGATGTAGGTTCTCGTCAGGAGATTCTGTAAAATATGTAATCCCGGATCTGACTCTTGAAATCAGCGGAGAGTCTTTTAAGGTGGTTTTAAATAAGAATTCAACCCCTAAATTGATGATTAGCTCTTATTATAAAACTCTTGCAAAGGATGTATTTGACGACGAGAAGGTCTCTGAATATTTTTCTGACAGGCTCAACTCAGCAATTAATCTGATCAAAAATATTGAGCAAAGAAAAAGCACTATTTATAGCGTTGCGAAAACTATTGTTGAAAAGCAGAGAGAGTTTTTCCTTTACGGGGAGAAATATATGAAGCCTCTCACGCTTAGCGATATAGCCGATTTGCTGGATATTCATGAATCTACTGTGAGCCGTGCAGTGAATGGGAAATATATTTTGTCGCCACAAGGGATGTTTGAACTAAAATATTTCTTTTGTAGCGGCGTGGGCTGCGGTGACGAAGGAGTTTCGTCAAATAGCATAAAGTCGTTTATCAGTGAATTTATCAGTGAAGAGGACCCAAAGAAGCCTTTGTCGGATCAGAAAATATCTGAAATGTTGCTCGATAGGGGGATAGATGTTAAGAGAAGGACGATTGCAAAATATAGGGAGAGCCTAGATATACCAGCTTCCTCAAAGAGGCGCAGGTTTTAGACATTTCGGCATCCTCAAAGAGGTGCAAGGTTTAGGCATTAATTTTTCCTGAAGAAGAGAAGCATTAGGCATTATACTTCTTTTTAAATTATTATTTTCGATATTAATAAAATTATTAATATAATATAAATTACCAACTAATTTTTAATTCGTAGGAGGAAAGAGAGAGATGACAATTAAAATTGGTATCAGTGGTTTTGGTAGAATTGCAACAGGCGTAATCAGAGCTTCGCTCGATATGCCGGAGATCGAAATTGTAGGGATTAACTATAGGAATTCCGATACGGAGTATATGGCATACATGCTTAGATATGACTCAACATTCGGAAGATTCCCAGGCGAAGTTGGTCACTATGATGGAGGAATAATCGTAAATGGAAAGAAAATACCTGTAACCTCAGCAAGTGATGCAAAAGACATTGATTGGACAAAGTGTGGAGCAGAGTACATTATTGAAGGTACAGGTGCATACAATACACAGGAAAAAGCACAGGTGCATATTGATAACGGTGCAAAGAAGGTCATAATTTCAGCACCTGCAAAGGACAAGGGAACACCTACTTTCGTAGTGGGCGTTAACCACGAAAAATACGAAAAGTCAATGAACATCGTTTCCAACGCTTCTTGTACAACTAACTGCTTAGCACCACTTTGCAAGGTTCTCAACGACAAATTTGGCATCGAAAGTGGTCTTATGACTACAATTCATGCAGCTACTTCAAAACAGAAAGTTGTAGATGCAAGAAACAACAAGGACTGGAGAATCGGAAGAAGCGTATTCAACAATATTATTCCGACAACAACAGGTGCAGCTAAGGCTGTAGGACTAGTAATCCCTGAGATTAATGGCTCCATGACAGGCATGGCATTCAGAGTGCCTACTGCAGACGTATCAGTAGTTGACCTAAACGTAATTCTCAAGAATCCTACATCTCTTGAAGAAATCAACAAAGCAGTCAAGGAAGCAAGCGAGGGTGAGCTTAAGGGCATACTCGAATATGTTGATGACGAAGTTACAGCAATAGATTTTGTTGGCGATCCTCATACTTCAATATTTGACGCAAGACAGGGCGTTCAGATGACTGACAAGTTCTTCAAACTTATAGCATATTACGACAACGAGTTTGGATATTCGACAAAACTTCTTGAGTTAATCAAGCACATGTACGAAGTTGACCATAAATAATTATATAAATAACAAAATATTTCACGAGCCGAAGTGTTGCTTCTAGTCTTGGCTAGTTACAACGAAATCCATGGCTCGTGGATTTTTAATGAGGATTAATATCATGAAAAAGACAATTAAAGATTTAAATTTTGAGGGAAAACGTGCCTTAGTCCGCTGCGATTTTAACGTACCAATGGAAGACGGTAAAATCACAGACGACGGCCGCATCAGGGCCGCTCTCCCTACGATCAAATACCTAGTAGAAGCCAAGGCCAAGGTGATACTCATGTCCCACCTCGGAAGACCGAAGGGAGAGCCTAAGGCACAGTTTTCCTTGAACAAGGTAGCTGACCGCCTCGCTGAGCTCGTCGGTCAGCCCGTTAAATTCGCTCAGAGCGATGTCGTAGTTGACGACAATGTAAGAAAAATCGCTTCTGAGCTGCAAAATGGAGAAATCATGCTCCTTGAGAACGTTAGATTCAGAAAAGAAGAAACCGATAACGATCTCCATTTTGCCAAAGAGCTCTCCGAGCTAGGCGATATCTTCGTACAGGAAGCATTCGGTACAGCACATAGAGCACATGCATCAACTGCCGGAGTAGCTGAATATCTACCTGCAGTCAGCGGTTTTTTAATCGAGAAAGAAGTTAAATTCCTAGGCGATGCAGTAGCTGATCCTAAGAGACCTTTTGTTGCTATCATGGGTGGTGCAAAGGTAGCAGACAAAATCAAGGTAATAGACAACCTACTTGAGAAGGTTGATACACTAATAATCGGCGGCGGAATGTCTTATACATTCTTCAAGGCTAAGGGTTATGAAATCGGTTCATCAATTCTCGACGAAAATGGGATAGAGCTAGCCAAGGAAATTATGGAAAAGGCAACCAATCTGAAAAAAGATTTGGTCTTGCCTATAGACATTGTCGTTGCAGATAAATTTGATAACGAAGCAAACACTAAGATTGTCGATGTAGAAAGTATTCCATCAGATATGATGGGGCTTGATATAGGACCTAAGACAATAGGGCTTTTTAATAAGAAAATTGCTGATGCTAAGACTGTTGTTTGGAACGGACCTGTAGGTGTTTTCGAAATGGAAAACTTCGCAAAGGGAACACGTGCTGTCGCTGAGGCACTTGCTAAAAGTGATTGCATTTCAATAATCGGTGGTGGAGATTCCGCTGCAGCTATCAAGAAATTTGGACTTGAAGACAAGATGACACATATTTCTACAGGTGGAGGTGCATCACTGGAATTCCTCGAAGGTAAGGAATTACCTGGAATTTCCGTTATTGAAGATAAATAATCAAACCATTAGAGGCTTCGGAGCGAGAAAGCCACAGCGTGGCACAATTTGTAAAGGCATATGTAAAAGCCACAGCGTGGCGAAATTTTAATCATGCTTCGAAGCTAAACTCAACTAAATGTATGTTATATAAAAAAGGAGAATAAGATGAGAAGGTTACTCATTGCCGGAAACTGGAAGATGCATAAAAACAAAGCAGAGGCAAAGGCTTTTGCAAATGAACTTAAGGGTAAAATTTCAGAGCTTCCTGAAAATGTTGACATTGCAATATGTGCGCCATTTACACAGCTTGATACACTCATAGATGTTTTAAGGGAAGAAAAGCGCGTTCTCATAGGTGCTCAAAACGCTCATTATGAGGATGCAGGTGCTTTTACCGGTGAAATATCAATTCCTATGCTAAAGGAAATCGGAGTAGATCTTGTGATTATAGGACATTCAGAACGAAGACAGTATTTTGGCGAAACAAATGAAACTGTAAACCTAAAACTAAAAAGGATTTTGGAAGAGGATAATATCAATCCAATTCTATGCGTGGGAGAATCCCTTGAAATCAGAGAGTCCGGCGAAGAAAACTCTTTTGTCGAATCTCAAATCGTTGCAGCGTTTAAAGACATATCTTCTGAGAATGCAAAGCGCATAACCGTTGCGTACGAACCGATTTGGGCTATTGGAACGGGTAAAACTGCTACATCACAGCAGGCGCAGGACATGTGCAAGGTAATCAGGCACAAAATATCTGAGCTTTACAGTGATGGGGTCTCTGATGAGGTGATAATCCAGTATGGCGGCAGCGTGAAACCGGCTAATGCAAAGGAATTGCTCTCGATGGAGGATATTGACGGAGCCCTTGTTGGCGGTGCGAGTCTGAAGGTTGAGGATTTTGTCGGAATTTGTACAGCAAAATAGCATTTATATACTAGCTTTGAGTTTCTTGAGAAAATACGCAAGTTTGAAAGGATTTGCAAGCTGTTTTGCTTGATTTTTCCATACCATTGTGATAAACTCAAATGGTTATGAAATAAGGAGGTAGCAATGAATACTGCACTAATGATTTTATTGGCAATTGCCAGTATTATATTGATTGTGAGCGTTTTGCTGCAGTCAAGTAAGAGTGATGGACTTTCAGGTGCAATCGCAGGTGGAGCAGAGCAGCTTTTCGGCAAGAAGAAAAGTCGAGGCCTTGATGCTCTTTTGGAAAAAGTGACTGTGGTTGCAGCTGTATGCTTTATCGTGATTTCGATAGTACTGGTTGCAATATCAAAGTAATTATTGATTTTTTATTTGTATGCGATAATTTGTCGCATTAGGAGGAGGAGAGAAATATGGATCTAACTGTGTTGAGTTGGGCAGCTCCTGTGTCTGCAATCATTGGACTGTTGGTTGCGTTTTCTTTGTCTACATGGATTAGCAAAGAGAGTGAAGGAACTGACAGAATGAAAGAGATTTCAGGCTATATCAGGGAAGGTGCCATGGCATTTTTAAGAAGAGAGTACAGCACGATGATCATCGTAATCGTAGCTTTATTTCTTCTCATTGGAATAGGTCTAAGCAATTGGATTACAGCATGTTTGTATGTTGTAGGTGCACTTCTATCAGTTCTTGCAGGATTCTTCGGAATGAAGGTCGCTACGCTTGGTAACGTTAGAACTGCATGGGCAGCAAAAGAGTCTGGTATGACAAAGGCTCTCAAAATAGCTTTCAGATCAGGAGCTGTTATGGGACTATGTGTATCAGGTCTTGGTCTTCTAGGATTGGGAGTTGTATTTGTTGCTCTTGATCTTGCTACAGTTGTTGAATGTGCAACAGGCTTCGGTCTTGGAGCATCTTCAATGGCTTTGTTCGGAAGAGTAGGTGGTGGTATCTACACCAAAGCTGCTGACGTTGGAGCTGACCTTGTAGGTAAGGTTGAGGCTGGTATTCCTGAGGACGACCCAAGAAACCCTGCTGTAATTGCAGATAACGTAGGTGATAACGTTGGAGACGTTGCTGGAATGGGATCTGACCTGTTTGAGTCTTATGTAGGATCGATCATTTCTGCTATTACTCTTGCAGCTGTAGCAGCAATGAACACTTCAGATTACGGTGGTTCTTTTGATGAGCAGACTGCTGCTTTATTCCCACTAGTTCTAGCTGGTATCGGTCTTCTTGCTTCAGTGCTTGGAATTTTACTTGTTAGAGGTAAAGAGGGTGGAAACCCTGCTGCTGCACTGAATATGGGAACATACGTAGCAGGTGTAATCGTAATTGTTGCATCCCTTCTTTTGAGTAACGCTATGCTTGGAAGCTTTAACTATGCATATGCAATCATTGCAGGTCTTGCTGTTGGAATTGCAATTGGTAAAGTTACTGAAATATATACATCTGCCGATTATGGGCATGTTAAAAAGATTGCAGATCAATCTGAGACAGGTGCTGCTACAACAATTATAAGTGGCCTTGGAGTTGGTATGATCTCAACATTCTGGCCAATCATCTTCATCGGTGTTGGAATATTTATCGCCTATCAGTTTGCAGGTCTTTATGGAATCGCACTTGCAGCTGTAGGAATGCTTTCAACTACAGGTATGACAGTTGCTGTTGACGCATATGGTCCTGTTTCAGACAATGCCGGCGGTATCGCTGAGATGTCTGAACTACCATCTGAAGTTAGAGATATAACAGATAAACTTGACTCTGTTGGAAATACAACAGCTGCTATCGGTAAAGGTTTTGCAATCGGTTCTGCTGCACTTACTGCACTTGCTTTGTTCGCAGCATTCTCTGAGGTTGCAAATCTTGAAGAAGTAAGCTTAATCGATCCGATTGTAATCATCGGTGTGTTTATTGGTGCTATGCTTCCATTCCTATTCTCTGCAATGACAATGAATTCAGTTGGTAAGGCTGCATTCGAGATGATCGAGGAAGTTAGACGTCAGTTTAGAGAGCACAAAGGAATTATGGAAGGCACTGAAAAGCCTGACTATGCAAGATGCGTACACATTTCAACTGGAGCTGCTCTTAAGGAAATGGTAATGCCTGGTTTGATGGCAATTATCGCACCGCTTGCTGTAGGATTTATCCTAGGATCATCCGCACTTGCAGGTATGCTTGCTGGAGCACTTTCATCAGGTGTTCTACTGGCTATCATGATGGCTAACGCTGGTGGCGCATGGGATAATGCTAAGAAATACATTGAAGAAGGAAACCACGGTGGTAAGGGTTCTGAAACTCATAAGGCTACTGTTGTTGGTGATACTGTCGGCGATCCGTTCAAGGATACATCCGGTCCTTCAATCAATATTCTTATCAAGCTTATGACAATTGTTTCAGTTGTATTTGCACCGCTCTTCGGCTCAGGTCTACTGTAGAATTTAAATAATAGCTAAATAAACAAAATATAAGTGCTGTACGCTTATTATAGAATTATCAGATTGTACTTGAAAAATCTGACATCTATATTTTAAGCGTTACAGCATTTTTTAATTGTATTATTTTGGTTGTATAATATTCGTTGGAGTAAATATAGCTTTATAGGACAAAAAGGTTTGCTCCAACGTTTTTTTGTAATATTGAAATTATTTGTTATGTAGTTTTGAACTATGTGTTGTAAAATGCAATACAATATTGTATAATATCTTCAAAGGAAGGTGATTGATATGGCAATTTCAAAAACAGCAAACGTAAATGTAAGGATACAAGAAAATATAAAAAAACAAGCAGAGCAAATCCTTGAAACAATTGGAATTTCAAGAGCTACAGCAATTGATATGTTCTATCGTCAGATTATCCTAAATAATGGAATTCCATTTGCTCTAAAGATTCCTAGACATTTACCAATAAGAGAATCTATGGATGATGATAGCTTTAATCTTCTCATGGCTAACGGATATGTACAGGCAATTCAAGGAGAATCATATGATATAGATGATGTTTTTGAAGAACTTGAGAAGGATTTGTGATGGACAAGTATAGAATTAAGCTTACAAAACAGGCAACGGAGCACCTTGAGATTATACGTGAATATATTTCAATAGAATTAAAAGCACCTGATACTGCGAAAAATATGCTTAAAATGCTAAAAAAGAAAATATATTCTTTAGAAACAATGCCCCAGCGTGTTAAGTGTGTTGATGAAATGCCTTGGCATCATTTGTGCTTTAGAAAAATAAAAGTTAAGAATTACTATATTTATTTTTGGATTGATGAAAATAAAAAAGAAATTCAAATTATTGCTATTATATATATAAAAAGAGATCAGACAAATCAGTTAGAACAATTATAACTATACCAAGAATTAATGTCACAAGCGAGAATGAAAACTAAACTGTACTGCTTAAATATTTCGAATCTGCATATTTAACTCGTGGCAAAATTCTGATAAAGTAACAGTAAAGCAATATTAAATTAATATCAAAT
>UMHQ01050713.1_pt1 | contig 10678 bp, 11 predicted proteins | sample 1965531 | NCBI WGS metagenome assembly UMHQ01 (sample SAMEA4836098, study PRJEB28245) | human gut metagenome | biome: gut microbiome; material: fecal sample | place: Denmark | collected 2008
CATCACGTGGCGACAGCAGTTCAAGGCACGTCTCGACCCTTGGAGAAAGCTGTGAGCCGTCTGTACGAGCGCATGGCGGTGGCGTGCGCGAGGCTCGTCTCAAACACCGAGCCCGACGGCGAGGGCGGCTTCAAGACCGTCCTCGCCGTAGGCGACGGCTTCACGGCGGCGATTGTGCGCGACAGCTCGACGGCCTCGCGCATCGCGGAGCACGACGGCGTGAGGAACGTCTACACCGTGACCACCGACGAGCCGCTGCGGTACGGCGACCTCTTCCAGCGTGCGTTCGACGGGCAGGTATTCCGCTGCACGTCGAACGCGGACGACGGCGCCGCGCCGTGCTGCGCGTCGTTCAGCTTCGGCCAGTGCAGCGCGGAGGAGTGGGAGGTGCCGGATGGCGACTAAGGCGGCAGCGCTGCAGGCGTGGCTCGAGGGCTTCGGGCTGCCCGTGTACCGCGACTCGGCGGTGCCGGGCGAGGCGAAGATGCCCTACATCACCTACGACCTGCCGACCGCGGCATTCGGCACGCAGTGCAACTCCGAGGTGAACCTCTGGTTCCGTACATCGTCCGAGGCCGCGCCCAACTCCAAGGCCGAGGAGGTCGCCCGGGCGTTGGGACTGTCGGGCGTGTTGCTGCCGTGCGACGGCGGCGGCATGTGGGTGATGCAGGGCGAGCCGTTCTGCAACGCCATGGCCGACGAGGACAACGCCGTGAAGCGCCGAATCATCAACCTGACCATTGAGTACATGACCAGCTACTAGGAGGTCATATGTCTAAGTTCACGCGCATCCCCGAGAACACGTTCAAGGAGATCGTCATCAACGCGGGCCTGCTCGCCACGAATTTCAACCCCAAGACCGCCGAGGTCGCGGAGTCCGAGCTGATGGGCGCGACGAGCGGCGGAACCAGCTTCGCCGCCACGCCCAGCTTCATCGACTACGGCGAGGGCATCGACAACTGCCCCGCCAACACGATGGAGCTCAAGCGCATCGACAGCATCGAGGCCAAGCTGAGCGGCACCTTCGTAACGCTGAACACCGCGCTCGGCAAGAAGCTCGCAGCCGCAGCCGACGAGACCGAGGGGAAGATCGTCCCGCGCTCCGCGCTCTCGGAGGAGGACTTCGCCGATATCTGGCTCATCGGCGATTGCTCGGGCGAGAACGGCAACGGCTATATCGCCATCCGCCTCATCAACGCGCTCAACACGGGCGGTCTGCAAATCACGACGCAGAACAAGGCTAAGGGCCAGTTCGCGTTCGAGTTCACGGGCCACTACTCAATCAAGAACCCTGAGATCGTGCCCTACGAGCTGTATATCAAACAGGAGATTGGAGCCTAACCATGAAGATGGAGAACCTTAACGCCGACGAGTTCCAGAACGCCATGTGCCTGTTGGCGGACGTGGCGGAGGACGTCATGAACGGCGAACTCGGCGCAAAGGCAAAGGCCTCCTACGCCAAGTTCCGCTCCGACTCCGCCAAGGCCAAGGCCAAGGCGACCGCCAAGGCGAAGGGCGACCCCGAGGCCGCGAAAGCAGCCGCCACCGCCGAGGTCAACGGCCTCGCTGTGGACATGGCGGCGGGTCTTCTGCCCGACGTGCTGCGCCAGGGCGGCGAGATCAGCTACAAGCTGCTCGCCGCACTCGACGGCCAGACGCTCGAGGAGTACAAGGCCGACTTCACCGTCAAGAAGTGGGTGAACGACATCAAGGATGCCATCGACGGCATCGACGGCATCAAGGACATCCTGGCTCCTTTTTTTGGATAGCCGCCGAGGACCCATCTCACATATGGCTCTGTCTGGGCGAGTACGTCGGGCCACGGCGTGCTCGCCCTTTCTCTAGGTACATGGTCGCGCGGTGGCGCGAGCGGGACGAGCGGGAGGCGTTCCGCGTGTACCTGAGCGAGTCGGTGCGCCTCATGGCGCAGGGGAAGTGGATCAAGGAGCCATTCCTGAGCGTCGTCAACGGGGGCGACAGGTCCGAGGCGGAGGACACGCGCAGCGGCGACGAGATCGCCGCAGACATCATCGAGCGGATGGGATTGAAGGTGGTCTAGGTGAACCTTCTCGACCTGATGATTAAGGTCGGCCTCAAGGACGAGGCCAGCGGCAAGGCGGAGGGCGTGGCCTCGAAGGTCGTGGGCACGCTCGGCAAGGCCGGAGCGACCGTTGCCAAGGCGGTAGGCGTGGGCGTCGCCGCCGTGGGGGCGGGCGTCGCTGCCGTCACGGGCATGAGCATGAACGCATACGCCGCATACGAGCAGAACGTCGGCGGCATCCAGAAGATATTCGGCAACATGGGCAAGTCCCTCGAGGACTACGCCGCCATGACCGGCCAGACCGTCGAGCAGTGCTCCGGTAAGTGGGAGCAGCTCGAGCAGGCCCAGACGACGGTGCTGGCCAACGCCGACCGCGCCTACATAACGGCCGGCCTGAGCGCCAACCGGTACATGGAGCAGGTGACGGGCTTCTCGGCCTCGCTCGTCAAATCGCTCGGCGGCGACACGGTCAAGGCCGCCGAGTACGCCAACACGGCAATGGTCGACATGAGCGACAACGCGAATACCTTCGGCACGGCGATGGAGGACCTCCAGAACGCCTACCAGGGCTTCGCGAAACAAAACTACACGATGTTGGATAACTTGAAGCTCGGCTACGGCGGCACCAAGGAGGAGATGCAGCGCCTCGTCAAGGATGCGCACGCCGTCAACTCCGCCGTGGATGAGTCGAGCCTGTCCTTCGACAACATCGTGCTAGCCATCCACACGATGCAGGAGCAGATGCAGATCGCCGGCACGACCTCGCGCGAGGCCGCGACGACCATCGAGGGCTCCTGCAACATGGCCAAGGCCGCCTGGGAGAACTGGGTGACGGAGCTGAGCAAGGACGACGCCGACATGGGCAAGCTCACCGAGGAGCTGTTACAGTCGGTCGAGACGGCGGCCTCAAACGTCGTCCCGCGCGTTGCGACCATCGTCGGCACGGCGTTGTCGCAGCTACCGAGCCTTGTCACGTCGGTCGGTCCCGTGCTCGGACAGGCGTTCGTCGACATTTTCACGCAGGCGCTCGGCAGCGCGGCTGAGGCCGTGCCCGGGCCCATGGGCGACATCCTCTCCGCCGTGTCTGACGGCGTGGACGAGATCGGCGAGCGCTTCAAGGGCCTTGGCGAGATCTGGGCGGTTGGGGACAACCCGTTGGAGTCGCTGCACCTCGCCATGACCTACGGGCTGACGCTGCTCGACGGCGACCTGTCCACGCTGCAGGAGAACATCACCTCATCGCTGCCCGGCATCGCCGAGGGCTTCGCCGACGTGGGCGGCGAGATCGTTCCCAAGATCGCCGAGGGAATCGAGATGGGGCTGTCTTTCCTCTCCGAGACGGCGGCGTCGCTCATGACATCGCTCGGCGGCTACCTGTCCGAGAACCTGCCCTCCATCATGGAGAGCGGCCTGCAGATTCTCACCGGTCTCTCCGAGTCCATAGCCGAGAACGTGGGCGTTCTGGCAGAGGGCGCGGCGAACCTCATCGTCGGCTTGGCGCAGGGTATCGCCGACAGCCTGCCGACGCTCATCGAGCAGGCCCCGGTCATCGTGCAGAACCTCGCCAGCGCGATCAACGACAACGCGCCGATACTGCTCGGTGCCGGCATCCAGGCAATCGTGACGCTGGCGCTTGGCATCGTGCAGGCGATACCGACGCTCATAGCCAACATACCTGCAATCTTCTCGGCCTTCGTCTCAGCGTGGTCGGCGCTCGACTGGCTGAGCCTCGGCCGCAACGCCATCACGTTCCTCGGCAACGGAATCGCGAACATGGCCGGCTTCGTGCGCACGTGCGGCACCAACATCGTGTCCGCCATCCGCGGTGCCATCGCCAACCTGCCGGCGACGCTTGCCGGAATCGGGCGCAGCGGAATCAGCAGCCTCGGCTCAGCCATCAGCGGCGCGGTCGGCTTCGTGACCTCGGCTGCCGCCAATATCGGCAGCTCCATCGTGAGCGCCCTGGCGTCAATCCCGGGCCGCGTGGTCTCCATCGGCTCGCAAATCGTTCAGGGAATCGCCAGTGGAATCAGCGGCGCGGCCGGCGTGGTCGTCAACAAGATAACCGGCGTGGTCGGCGGCGCCATCGACGCGGCCAAGAACCTGCTCGGCATCCACTCGCCCTCGCGCGTGTTCCGCAAGATATTCGGCTACGTGATGCAGGGCGCGGCCCTCGGCATCGACGACACGGCGGACGAGCCGGTTAAGTCCATGAGGTCGGCGGTGCGCAACGTCGAGAAGGCCGCCGTGTTCGGTGTGAGCGTTACCGGCGGCGGAGCATACGGATCGACCGTCTACGGCGCCAGCGGCGTCGCGGGCGGCGGCAACGTTTACAACCTCTACCTCGACAGCGACCTGCTGGGCGTCGACGGGCGCGTGGCCTCCGCCTTCAGGAGCTTCGTCGCGGCGGTGGAGCAGAGCATGGCGATGGGGGTCGCGTAGTATGGCGCAGGGAAACTGGGTTCAAGGCAGAGGCGCTTACGGCCTGTACTGCTGGTGCGCGTACGTGGACGTTGCTGAGGTTGGGCGTACCGACACCACGGTGACCTACCGTGTCACGCACGGCTACGGCACGCGCTACGCCATCGACTGCTACGCAAACGGCAGCTCGTCGGCGGGCGGCTCGTGGAACGGCTCGGTATACTCGACGAACAACTCCGACTGGGTATGGGTGCAGTGCACGTCGCGCGACGTCGAGCTCGCGCGCGGCAACGGCGACGCCTACAACCACACCTTCACGGGCCAGATTAACGTCACGGGCGGCTTCGGCAACGGAACGTCCAACGCCTCCAATACCGTCACGGTCCCGTGCCGTGCCTACCACACGCCGCACACGCCGAAGAACATCAGGGCGGAGCGCCTGAGCGACACCAGCGCGAAGGTCAGCTGGGACGTCGACTACACGGGCATGAACGGCGACTACCCCTGGTCGACCGTGACCGTCGGCGTGGTGAAGAACGTCCCGGGGAAGTTCACCGACGTCGGCACCGTCAGTTGGGATACCACGAGCCACACCTACAACGGCCTCGAGCCGGGCTGCATGTATATCTTCTCTGCCAAGGCGACGGGCCCCGGCGGCACGTCGGACTACGGCGTGAGCGCGCCGGCGATCTACACCACGCCGACGGCGCTCGGCATGCTCGAGGCCGTCAAGGCGGAGGCGGCGAAGGTCGTGCTCAAGGGGCACGACGCACCGGCCTTCGTCGACAGTTGGGAGTTCCAGCTCACGACCGACGGTGGAAAGACGTGGGTCGATGCGGACGTAAACGCCTCTTGGGAGGACGAGGAGGCACCGGCGGGTACGGTGCGCTACCGTGCCCGCGCGGTCAAGAGCGGCCTCAAGGGTCCGTGGACGGAGTCAAACGAGGTCACGACAATATGCCCGCCGTTGGCCCCGTCTATCAAGGGCGTGTCTGTGGCATATGCCACGGGCACGAAAGCCTCGGTCGAATGGGTGCCGAACCATCCAGACGGCTCGACGCAGACCTCGGCAGAAGTTGAGATCACGACCCCTGCAGGTCCAGTGACCGCTGAGGTCGAGGGAACGACCACACGCCATACGCTGCCGACAGACACCAAGGGTACATATAAGGTACGCGTGCGCACCAAGGGCCTCGACGAGGATTGGGGCGCTTGGTCGAGCGCGGTCGCCTATACCGTGGCGGACGCGCCGCAGGCGTATTTCACCGATCCGGCGCAGGATTGGGCAACACTTCACTCGGTGCCACACATGTTCATATGGGAGATCAACGACGAGACGGGTGTCAGCCGCCAACAGCTGGTGCTTTACGACATTCACAACAACCAACTGTGGGCTGGTGTGCTGGACAAGGACGTGCGCTCGTTTAACCTCGGTTATGCGCAGCACGCTTTCGTCAATCACGAGGCCTATAGGGTCGTACTTATTGTCACGGCTGGCTCGTCGCTATCGGTCGCCGCCTCGAGAAACTTCCAGACCGATTGGACGCCTCCGGCAAAGCCGTCGCTCAACGTGTTCGTTGACGATAGGCTCGGCTGCCAGTTGGCGGTATTCCCGGGCGCACCGGAGAGCGAGGACACGCCTGACACGGACTACTTCACCGTATCGCGCGTCCTTCCCGATGGTTCAACCCTGCAGCTGGGGTCGCACCTCACGGCAGGCGAGGGCGCTGGCGACCCGTTGCCACCGCTCAATTCGGAGTTCGAGTACGTTGCCGTCGCCTACGCCGCCACGGGGGTCAGCTCGACGACGCGGGTCAAGACGACCGTGGCGAGCCGTGCGGTGGCGTTCAACTGGGGCGCTGGCGCGGAGAGGTCGTGGCTGGGACGTTACCTTAAGGACGGTTCGAGCCGCAAGGTGACGCATGGCTATGAGATGCTGCATTTCGCCGACGGCGGCGACGGCCTGCCCGTCTCGTACGGAATCAACGAGAGGGACGTCAAGGACAGCATGAACTTCCTGCTGCTCGACGAGGCGGACTACAAGGCCTTCCTCGAGATTATGGACACGGCGGGACGCTTCTGGGTGCGCGACCTGTACGGCGCGAGGTTCCGCGCTCGCCTCGGTTGCAGCGTGAAGCGTTCGAGTGGCGCATGGGTGGCTTCTTGCGACCCGACGTGGGAGACATGGGAGGAACCAGCTAATGGCTGATAACTGGATAAGGCCGTTCGATGCCTCCTACGACTTCGTGCGCGTGTCGCGCGAAACGATGCTCGAGCTCGACTTTGTGCGCGACATCAAGAACGGTGGCACCATCGAGCGCAACTCGAACACGGCGCTCTACGAGACGGCATCGCTGGACTTCGCCGACAGGTTCGACGTGGGCAACGACTACCTGCGCGTGTACCTCAATGCTGTGTTCACGGACGCAAGCAAGAAACGCGAGTGCCTGGGGACGTTCATGCCGCAGGTGGACTCGGTAGACATTGATGGCGCTTACCGCGAAGGGCAGATCAATGCCTACGGCCTCTTGAAGCGGCTCAAGGACGACGACTTCGACGGCCCGTACGTGATTGTGGCAGACAGCAATATCGTTGATGAGGCCGTGAAGATTGCCGAATCGGTCGGCCTCACCGTCTACGCCGACCCATGCACCCTTCTTCTCGGCAGCACCTTGGTGTTCGGCGTCGGCAAGAACAACGAGGTCAAGACCAAGCTGGATGCCGTGAACTTCCTCCTGAAGATGGCGGGGTTCAGGTCGGCCATGACCGACCGCATGGGCAACGTGCATTTCAGGCGCTACGTCGAGCCTGCGGATATGCCGATCTCGGCGGAGTTCACCGAGGGCAAGGATGCGCGTTTTATGCCGGACATGACCGACTCGACCAACCGTGCCGAGGTCTGCAACGTGGTACACGTGGACTTCAGCACGCAGGACGCCTCGGTGCGAGGCACGGCGATAGACGACTCGCCCGATTCCGAGCTGTCGACGGTTTCGGTCGGGCGCCGCATCGTCAAGGGCTACAGCTACGACAGCTTGCCGGGTGTGGACACCGAGGACAGCAACCTCATCGAGGGCGCCGCCAATGCCCTTATCGGCGTCGGTACGAAGCAGGATAAGAACTTCCGTCAAAGCGACAACCATGGCTCCATCTCAACCGTGTACGTCCCCGATTCTCCGCAAACGGGCGTGCTCTTTGGCATCAAGATTGCGAGCAACGGCGGACGCATCGGCTTTTGTCAGGACAAAACCGGCTCGCTCGACAAGGGCAAGCCGATTACGCATAGCTTATGGATCAAGGGCACAAAAGGTGCCCGCGTGAGTATGCAGGCATGGTGGGTGCCGTCATTATCAGCCGGTCCTCACCTGCATTACTGGACGCTTACCGGCGAGTGGCAGCACCTCGTCGCAACCGAGACCCCCGCGGACGACTACCGCGACGTTTCCGCCGGGTACGTGTACCTCGAGGCTGGCGGCGAGGCCATCGTCGTCGCAGATAAGGTCGAGGAGGGCAGCGCGGCGACGCCATGGCCGCAGGACGCGATGCAGGCGGCGGCAGACCGCAAGGCGGCTGAGCTGCTTGCGACCGAGCGCTCCGTGACCCGAACTGCAGTTTTCAAGAGCGTTTACAAGCCCATCGAGCCGTGCATGGCGGTAGCGATGAACTACAAGACGGGCGGGGTGGTCGGCAAGTTGGCAATCCAAAAGCAGACGCTGACGCTCGATGCGGCCTGTGTCATTAAGCACACGGCGAGGAGGTATGAGCGATGAGCGATTCAGCGACCGAGATCAAGGGCGCTGCGGCGCGGCTGGCGGCGGCGATGCCGTCTGGCGGAAAGCGCCTGACGGTGGAGTTCGGCACGGTCGTTGGCGTACACGACACGTCGCTCGATGTGCTGCTGCACGGCACGGTGGTGACGGTCCCGATGGTGCGCTCCTGCACGGGGTGCATCATCACCGACCGTGCGGTGATTCTGTCGCAGGGTCCGCTGGCCGTGTGCGTCGGCACGATGGCGGCGGTGTAGGCCGGCGTTACGGGGGCCCGAACCTGCAATGTGGCGGGGAATGGGCCCCACCACACTGCAGAACGGAAGGGAGGCCGGATGGAGGTACTCAAGCTCTTCGTGCCGTACGGACCGGCTTGGCTTGGAGGCGTGCTTCTGGCGCTTATTGCCGTTTACTTTGGGCGTCAGTTTCTCGCCGAATACAAGCTGCAGAACGAGCGCAAGGCGAATCTCGACCTGAAGCGCGAGGAGCGAAAGCAGGCCGAGGTGGACGAGCGGGCGCAGCGCGACCGTGAGCGATCACAGATGGAAGGCCGCATCGCAGCCCAGATGGAGCGCAGCAACACCTTGATTGAGGGGATGAAGACCCTCATGGAGTCGGTCGTTGCGTCAAATGACGTGCTGCACGCCGACCTGGTCCACAGCCAGGCGCGCAGCCAGGGGATGGCCGAGAAGGTCGACCACATCTACGACCGCGTCGACCTCATGTACAACAAGGAGACAAGCAGATAGGAGCAATCAAATGACTGAGATTCAGGCCGGCCTCACCGTCGCCACGGTGCTCGTGGTGCCGTACATCGTGCAGGCCATCAAGACTAAGGCCATGACGGGCAGCGTCGCCCGCTGGACGGCTATCGCCGTCTCGGCGGGGTGCGGCGCCCTCACGGCCATGGCGGGAGGCGTGCCCACCGACCCCTCGGCGTGGGTGACGTCCATCTTCGCGTGTGTCGGCGGCGTGCAGGTGGCCTATGCCGCCTTCAAATCCGTCGGTATCACGGACAAATGGCTCGACGCGCTGCTCGCGCTCGGCGACATCAAGGAGGACTAACATGGCAGATTTCGCGAACGTCCAACCGGACGAGTACAAGCTCCTCGGCTGCAACTTCTCGGCGGGACGACCCTTCGGCATCAAGGGCGTCACGATCCACCATATGGCGGGTGACCTCAATGCGGCCCAGTGCAACAGCATCTGGGCCGCCAACGGCTGCTCTGCCCACTACTCGGTCGACCGCAACGGCTACATCGTGCAGCACGTCAACGACACCGACCGCGCCTACGCTTGCGGCGACGGCATCGGCACGGGCGGCGGCAACGACACGACCATCAGCATCGAACACGCCAACAGCGCGCGCGGCCCGTGGACGGTTCACGAGGCCGCTATCGAGAGCGGTGCGCACCTCGTGGCGGCGCTGTGCCTGTACTACGGGCTGGGCCGCCCGGCATGGATGGTGAACGTGTTCCCGCACAAGCACTGGTCGTCCACGGCCTGCCCCGGCGAGCTGGCTGGCTCGCAGCGCGACCACTACATGCAGCGCGCCGTCGAGTGGTACGACGCGATGGTCGGCGGCGCGCAGCCGTCCGCGCCGACTGTGCAGCCCGCGGCGACCCCCGCTGCGCCTTCGGCGTCGCAGGGCGCGCCGGGCGGTTTCCCTCGCTCCACTGGCGCCCGTGTTCCCGTACACTACTCGCTGCACCTTAAGGGTGGCGGCTGGCTGGACGAGGTGACTGACTTCGGTGCCGGCGACGACGGCTTCGCGGGCTACCCGTGCCGACAGCATGACCTCCTTTGCGCCCGAGTTGATCGCGGTACGCTCAAGTATCAGGTCCACACCGTCGAGGACGGCTGGCTCGACTGGGTCGCCAAGGGCGACCGCAACGACACCGTAAACGGCTGCGCCGGTATCGCCGGTCATACCATCGACGGCGTGCGCATGTACTACGTGACGCCGAGCGGCGAGGAGTACAAGCAGGCGTGGTACCGCTCCCAGACCACTGCGCGCGCCGGATGGCTGAACACCGTGTGCGACGACGGCTCTACCTATAGCGGCGACGACTACGCCGGTATCTACGGCGAGCCGCTCGACCGTCTGCAGGTCTGCGTCACCGACGGGGTGCCGTGGTAATGGCTTTCGTCATGGGCGCGGCGCTCGGCGCGATTCTGGGCGGCTTCGTCACGGTTGTCGCGCTCGCCCTGATCTGGGGCGGGAGCGACCGTGGGCGATAACAACAAAAAGGGGCCGTGGCGGTTCGTCGCCACGGCCCCTTTCTCGTATCCCTCGAATATCCCAAGTGGGCGCAAAACCCCAAGCACGGTCAGCGTGTTGCGGTGTCGTCAGCTAGTTTTGCCTGATGGTCAGCATCAATAGCGAGCTGCGGCAAACTGTCTCAGTATTGCCACATGTGGTTGACGGGGCCGGAACCTTTGCCCATGT
>UMHQ01069019.1_pt1 | contig 10661 bp, 10 predicted proteins | sample 1965531 | NCBI WGS metagenome assembly UMHQ01 (sample SAMEA4836098, study PRJEB28245) | human gut metagenome | biome: gut microbiome; material: fecal sample | place: Denmark | collected 2008
TATATATTTAATAATAAATCAAAATTCAATATTTGTCAAGTTATATATAAAAAACATGTAGTATTTATGGATAAATATATGGACACTTAAAAAGTAATACTGCTGACAGTAAAATTAAACTTCTTACTCTTACAACTTTGAAGGGATTTTTATTACTATCAACAGCATAGATATTATAGAGCCAACCCATTAAATTTATGAGAGATCTGAGACTTATATTTGTTCAATGTAATTATTTTTACTAGGCTATTTATTAACACTTCTACTTTTTATAATAGCCACTTGTTTTTTTCCATATACTTTTGAAGTAAATTTATTATATTCACCTGATGATTCCCATTCTCCAGCAATAACTATAATTTTATCTCTATTATTATATATTTCAGAACGAATCTTTTTATAATTATCTTCATCTAAAAATGATAATATAAATGTATATTTTTTACTATTAATAGGAGATACTAAATAAACTTCTTTCTTCTTATCATCATACAATTTTCCATCTACGGTCGCTTCAATTATCTTATACCCAAAACATCCTTTTGGGTATCTGTATTCGCTCCTATCATCTAATATCATTGAGCCTATTTCTTTACCTGCATATACATTTCCAACAGGGAAACTTTTACACAAGGAATATATTTGTCTTAATGTTTTTGGTGGGTGAGCACTAGGTTCACCAGTCCCATGTGCAGAAGAAAGAGTTTTTTTTGATGACAGTTTGGTGTTGCATAAAAGATTATTTATTGCATCTTCATAAACAAATTTGGATTCATCATATTTGTTTGAATCAAATTCTGTACTACTATTCCCAAATGGACAATTCTTAATATGCTTAAAATCTGATTTTGTCGCTCTAAAATAGGCACTTTTACTCCCATTCACTGCACAAATATATAATTTTGCATTACACATATGATTCGGACAAAAAAATGCAGTGTTTCTATCTTCTTCTATGGCTTCATCAGAATAGATTATATGTTTTCTATCTTTATCTCTATATGCATATTTCGCCATATCCTTACCTCCTAGTTTATAAAAACATATTTTTTGACAATAGTTCTGTAGTAAAAAAAGTATTTTTATAGTTACAACTCTTCATTTTTCACTAGGCAGAGCTGTTATCAAACCCTTGAAAAATAATATTTTGGGCAACTGTCCAAACCTCTGTGTTTTTCTATAAACCTTTTAATTTCAATGCTTTTCTTCTGGATTTCTTGACATCAATACTACGCTCTCCACATGCGAGGTCTGAGGAAACATATCAAAAGGCTGGATTTCCCCAACTTGATATCCACATTCTGCCATAATTTTTAAATCTCGTGCTAAGGTAGAAGGATTACAAGAAATATAGACCATTTCCGGAATACCGACCTCAGCTACCTTTCGTAAAATAGATTTCTCAATTCCTTTTCGAGGAGGATCGAAAACAATGGCATCCAAGTTCTTTCCTTCTTCTAGCAATCTATCTAATTCTACTTCCACAGGACCACAGATAAATTCAATATTATCAATATGATTTTCTTTTGCTGTTTTTGCTCCATCTCGTGAAGCTGATTCTACTATCTCAATGGCATAGACTTTCTTTGCTTTTCTAGATAATAACATTCCAATGGTTCCCGTTCCGGAGTAAGCATCTACCACATTTTTATTCTCTATCTTAGGAATCAAAGAAAGAGCTTTTTCATAAAGATGTTTTGTTTGAGGGACATTGATTTGAAAGAAAGAAGTTGGAGAAATGTGGAAGTGAATTCCAAATAATTCTTCCTTCAAGGTCTTTTCTCCCCAAATACAGATATTTTTATCTCCTAAAACAACATTGGTTTTTCTCGTATTCAAAGAAAGATAAATAGATTTCAACTCCGGAATATTTTTTGGCATTTGCAGTAAGATTTTTTTCAAAGATTCTTTTGTCTTCTTTGCATTTACAATGAGCACTAGCATTGCTTCTTGGGAAGAGTTCGTTCTTATCATAATATTTCGTAACAATCCCTGATGTTTCTTTTCATCATAGACAGATAACTTTTCTTGGTTGGCATATTGCTTAAATGTTTCAATAATTTTATTTCCCAGTTTTGAATTTAACATATTTTCTTCGACTTCAAAGACCTCATGTGACCTTCTTTGAAAGAAACCTGTGATTATTTTTCCCTTGTGTTTTGAAAATGGTTCAATCACTTTATTTCGATAATGTTTTTCTTCCGGACTGGCAATACAATCCAAAACTAGATTCGAACTCAATTTTCCAATTCGTTCCATGACTTCTTTTACCATAGCTATCTTATACTGTAATTGAGCCTCATATTTTGCCATAGCAAAGTCGCAGCCTTGAAATTCTTCAAAACTGATTCGATTTCCTTCGACCCTATCTTTCCCCGCTTTGATAATCTTAGAAATCAAAGCTCTTGCATAGTGTTTCTTTACAGAAATTACCTCTGCTTCTACAACATCTCCTATGGTTGCCATAGGTACAAAAATGGCGAATTCTTGGAAATAACCAAGCCCTTCGCCACCAAATACAATCTTGTCTATTGTTAACTCAATCTTTTGAGAAAGTTTTACCATAATTCCCCCATTATTCGCTTACTTCAAAGTATTTAATCTCCTCTGCCATAAGCATTCCTCGATTTTCTTCCATATTCTTTTTGATGGCAGCTAAATCTAATTTTTTATCATATTCCATCACTTTTCGATTTAATAGTTTAATATTATTATCTAATTCTGTTTTCTTATCATGCAAGTCTTGTTCTAAAGACATAACTTGCATTAGAAAATATCCATGGATTCCCCAGATAATCCCTACAATCACTCCTACTAAAATAAATGCTTTCTTCATGCTAACCTCTCTATCACTCTTAACTTGGAAGAATGTGCTCGATTATTTTTCCCTAGCTCATCCTCCGAAGGAATAATCGGTTTCTTTGTTAAAATTTTCACTTTGGCCTTTCCTCCACAAACACAAACAGGAAGTTCCGGAGGACATTTGCAAGCTGTCGCTAAGTCTTTAAATACTGTTTTTACCAAACGATCTTCTAAAGAATGAAAAGTAATAATCGCTAAATGACCTTTTGGTTTTAATAAGTCCACAGACTTTTGAATTGCTTTTTCCAACACTTCTAACTCTCGATTGACTTCAATCCGAATTGCCTGAAAGGTTTTTTTCGCCGGATGCTTACTAGCTCTTTCCGAATAGGCTCTCTTAATAATGGCAACTAACTCTCCTGTTGTTTCAATTGGCTTTTCTTTTCTATTTTCACAGATAAAAGAGGCAATCTTCTTTGCATGCCTTTCTTCCCCGTATTCAAATAGAATACGAACTAAATCTTGTTCTGTATAAGTATTTACAACTTCATAAGCAGACAAATCTTGTTCTTTATTCATTCTCATATCCAGTTTGGCATCATAGCGATAGGAAAAACCTCGTTCTCCATCATCCAGTTGGGTAGAAGATACTCCAATATCCATCAAAATTCCATCGACCTTATCCACTCCTGCTAAATAGGAGACAATATCAATATTTTCAAAGTTATTTTGAAAAACAGACCATTGTTTCCCGTACTTTTCCAATCGTTTTTTACAAAAAGCAATGGCGTTCGCATCTTGGTCTATAGAAATCAATCGTCCTTTTTCAGAAAGTCGTTTCAAAATTCCTTCTGAATGACTTCCCCCTCCTAAAGTACAATCAATGTAAATTCCATCAGGATTCCATACTAACTGATCTAAAGTTTCCTCATATAATACGGGAATATGATATTCGTTTCCAATCTCTTGCATATCTTTTTCCCCCAATTTAAAAGTACAGTACTTGTACAATTCTAAAAACAATATTACGAATAAGTTGCATTAAAAAATAGGCAATAATAGGAGAAATATCAAGAGGAATATTTCCTAATAATGGGTAAGTTGTTCTACGAATTGGTTCTAAAATAGGTTCCGTTACAGAATATACTGCTCTTGTCAAAGCATTCTGCCCCATAGGTAACCAAGATAAAACAACACGTATCAATAGTAAAATATTGAATACTTCTACCAATTTATTAACAATGATTAAAATCGTATACACGAATACCTCCTAGCCTATAAAATAATGCTTTGCCTTTGCTGTATATTCAGCTCCTGACCAAATGGTTAGGATAACAGGAATAATCATCAAGATTTCACAGATAGTGTAATAATCTCCTAAAATATAGATAGACATTTTTCCTATGAAAAGAGCAATGATAACAACAATCATTTGACTTGTTGTTTTGTATTTACCTAAATTTCCAGCAGCAATCACTTCTCCTTTGGCTGCTGCTAAAATTCGTATTCCACTAATTAAAAACTCTCTTGCCAAGACTACGATAGACATCCAAGCAGGCATGTAGTTTAAATCTACAAATAGGACAAGAGCCGAAATTACCAAAATTTTATCCGCCAGTGGATCCATAATCTTTCCGAAATCTGTAATTAAATTATACTTTCTTGCAATATAACCATCGAAAAAGTCTGTTAAAGAAGCTACCGAAAAAATAACTAAAGCAATCATTCGGTACCAAAATCCATGACTATCTGAGGTTTGTAAAAAATAAATAAACGGTATTGCAAGTATAAATCTGGCCGTTGTCAATTGATTTGGCAAATTCACAATATCAACTCCTTATTTTTCGTTTTGTACAATACGTCCTATAAAATCATATTCAAAATTTTGTTCCAACATAATACGAACCATTTCTCCAACCTGTGCAGTTCCCTCAGAAGTCAATACTTTTCCATCGATGTCTAAAGCTTGTGTTTTTAATCTTCCTTCTAACATATATTCACTTTCAGAAGAAATCCCATCAATCAAAACTTCTACTTCTCTTCCTAATAGTTTTCTATTTTTACTTTCTGCAATTTCATTTTGTAAATTGATTAGCTCTGCTTGTCGCCTTTCTTTTACTTCTTCCGGAATTTGATTTTCCATAGTGTATGCTACCGTATCTTCCTCTCGAGAGTATTGAAAAACTCCAATATAATCAAATTGAAATTCTTCCACAAAATCTTTTAACTCTTGAAATTCTTCTTCTGTTTCTCCTGGAAAACCAACAATTAAACTTGTTCTAAATACTGCTTCCGGAATTTCTTTCCGAATTTTATATAGTAATTCTTTTGTTTGTTCTCCTGTAATTGCTCTTCCCATTCTTCGTAACATATTGCTGGAAATATGTTGAATTGGAATATCAAAGTATTTACAAATTTTCTCTTCCTGCTTCATTACTTCTATTAACTCATCGGTAATCGATCTTGGAAACATATAATAAGTTCGTATCCAATCTAAACCTTCAATTTTCACCAATTCTCGTAACAAATCTGGAAGAGCTTTTTTCCCGTAGTTATCAATTCCGTATTCTGTGGTTTCTTGTGCTAATAAATTTAATTCTCGCACTCCACCAGAAACTAAACGTTTCGCTTCTTCTAAAATATCTTCCTTCGTTCTACTTCGTAAATCTCCTCGCAATTGCGGAATGATGCAGTAAGTACATCGTCTATTGCAACCCTCTGAAATTTTCAAATAAGCCGTGTGAGGAGGTGTTGTTAAGACTCTATCCGTATCCGCATTTGGTAAGAAGTGGAAACTTGAAGTTTCCACCGCTTTTTTATCTTGTAAAATTTCGTCTACCACAGATTCAATCTTATCAATTTCTCCTGTCCCAATCACAGCATCAATTTCCGGAATTTCTTGCAATAATTCCTCCGCATATCTTTGAGCCAAACAACCACAAACCACAATTTTTTTTAGTCTCTCTTGTTTGTATTCTGCCACTTCTAAAATCGTTTCAATGGATTCCTTTTTAGCATCTCCAATAAAACCGCAGGTATTAATCAATACCAAGTCCGCTTCTTCTATTTCATTCGTCAATTGAAAGCCTTTTCGATTCACTAAAATACCTGTTAAATTTTCACTATCCACCAAATTTTTACTACAACCTAAGCTTATTAAAGCAAAATTCATCCTTTTTGTTCCTCTCCTACTCTGCTACTGTGTTTTCTAACTCTAATTTTTTCTTACTTAAAGCAATCTTTCCGTTATCTAGAGAAATTACTTTTACTTTGAAGACATCTCCCATTTTAATAACATCTTCTACATTCGCTACTCTTTCTTTTGAGATTTCAGAAATATGTAATAATCCTTCTTTTCCTGGTAAAATTTCCATGAAAGCTCCAAATTTTTGAATTCCAACTACTTTTCCTTCGTATACTTCATTTAGTTCTACATCTTTCACGTAGTTATTTACCAATCGTAAAGTATTTTCTAATACCTCTAAATCTTTTGAGAAAATAGAAACTTTTCCATCGTCTGTAATATCAATCGTAGATCCTGTTTCTTCAATAATTCCTTTAATATTTTTTCCACCAGGTCCAATTAAAATAGCAATTTTATCTTTTGGAATTGTAATTTGTTGAATTCTTGGAACATTTGGTTTTAAATCTGCCGGACTTGAAATGGCTGTATTCATCACTTCTAAAATTTGTTGTCTTGCGACATGAGCTTGATTTAAAGCAATTCTCATAATTTCTTCTGTAATTCCTGTAATTTTAATATCCATTTGTAAAGCAGTAATTCCAGATTTTGTTCCAGCTACCTTGAAGTCCATATCTCCTAAGTGATCTTCCAATCCCATAATATCTGTTAAAACAGTGAATTCTTCTCCTTCTTTAATAAGTCCCATAGCAATTCCTGCTACATGTTCTTTGATAGGAACTCCTGCAGACATCAATGCTAAAGAACCTCCACAAATAGAAGCTTGTGATGAAGATCCATTTGATTCTGTAATATCAGAAACCACTCGAATTGTGTATGGGAATTCTTCTTCTGTCGGAATGACATAACGCAAAGCTCTTTCCGCTAAAGATCCATGTCCTAATTCTCTTCTTCCAGGGGCCCCCATTCTTCCAGTTTCTCCTACAGAATATGGTGGGAAGTTATAGTGTAAGTAGAATTTCTTATAGTATTCTTTTTCTAAATTATCCACCAATTGCTCATCATCTTTTGTTCCTAAGGTTGCAGTTGCAAGAGATTGAGTTTCTCCTCTTGTAAACAATGCAGACCCATGTGGAATTGGTAATACATTGATTTGAGCATCCAATGGTCTGATTTCTGTTGTTGTTCTTCCATCTACTCTATGTTTTTTATACAAAATAGCTTCTCGAACTAATTTTTTCATTAAGTCATGGTAATATTTTTTAAATGCTAAAATTGGTTCTTCCGGTATTTCCTCTTCAGCAACATCAGGATATTGTTTTGCAATAAAAGCACTCAATAATTCTTCTTCTAAACCATCTACCGCTTCTTCTCTATTTTTCTTTCCTAGAGTCAATACTGCTGCTTGTAATCTTTCATGTCCATTTTCTTCAATGAAAGAAGAAATTACAGTATCCACTTCTTCCTTTTCAAAAGTAATTTTTTCTTTTCCACAAAGTTTTACAAATTCTTCTTGGAAGGCACAAATTTTCTTGATATTGTCATGAGCATATAAAATTGCTTTTAGCATAGTTTCTTCATCTAGTTCTTTTGCTCCTGCTTCTACCATATTGACTGCATCTTTTGTTCCTGCCACAGATAAGTCTAATAGACTTTGCTCTAATTGTTCCGGACTTGGATTTAAAATGAATTCTCCATCAATATATCCTACGGTTACCCCGGCTACCGGTCCTAAGAATGGAATATCTGAAATACTTAATGCCAAAGAAGAACCAATAATTCCTAAATAATCAGGTGTATTTTGTTCGTCAAAAGAAAACACTGTATTGACAATATGTACATCATAAGTAAATCCTTCTGGAAACATTGGTCGAATTGGTCTGTCAATCAAACGAGCAACCAAAGTAGCATCTGTTGATGGTCTGCTTTCTCTTTTGTTAAATCCTCCAGGAAATTTTCCTGCTGCATAAAATTTTTCAATATAATCAACTGTTAAAGGAAAGAAATCTGCTCCCTTTCTTGGTTCTTTACTTCTATTTACTGTAGATAATAATACCGTATCTCCATATTGAATTATAACAGCACCACAAGATTGTCTTGCAATTTTTCCAGTTGAAACCTTTAGGGTTCTTCCTGCCAGTTCCATTTCTAATGTTTTTTCGTCAAACATAGTTCCTCCTATTTTTTTCTTCTCTATATTTTCCTCTTTTTTACCCCATATTATATCACTTATTTTTTTGAAAATCAACGTAAAATCGGAAACTTGTTTTTCTTTCATATTCTCTCCCCACATTATATTCTTTTTCTTTTAATTCTGATAGACACGGTAACTCTTGTGCCTCCAATGCAATTCCACTATGGTTTTTTCTTCCAATCTCATGTAACCAATTCGCTGTATAAAGAACCATTGCATGATTGTCTGTCTTAACTTCTAAACATCTACCACTTGTTTCATCCTCTAATTTTGCATATTGTGTCAAGAAAGGATGATCCAAACCTCCTCCTACAATCTTGACTTGTTTTTCTTGACTTTGAAATATTTCTTTTAATTGCTTTCTTATTCGAAAATCAAAAACAGTATTTTCGACAGAAGAAATCTGAGTTGCTATGGTATCTTCATCGACTTCTACATATTCTTTTGCTTGTAAGGTTAAATATTGTTCTCCTATCTCTTCTTCCGGATTTCCTGACAAAGAAAAATAACTATGATTCGTTAAGTTGAAATAAGTATCTTCATCCGAGAAAGCCTTATAGCAAAGATGCAAAGTATCTCCTTCTAAAGAATACTCTACTTGAATGTTAGCGTTTCCAGGGTAACCATTTTCCAAGTGTGGACTCTCTACAGAAAAAAGAACTCTATTTTCCTTTTGTTCTCCTTTCCAATACTTTTGGCTAAGATTATCCCTTCCACCGTGAATGGAATGTTTTCCATTTGCATTCTTATCTAAAAGATATTCCTTCTCTCCTATCTTTAAAATTCCATTTTTTGTTCTTCCAGCCGTTCGACCTACAATAGCCCCAAAATAAGGAATATTTTTTTCAATATATTCTTCTTTTTTTTCAAAACCTAAAACAATATTTTCCCAGTTTCCATTCTTATCCGGCATTTCAATTTTTTGAATAATGGCACCATAGGATAAAAGTGTTACTCGTAGTTTTTCATTTTGTAGAACAAATTCCTCCATATTTTTTCCTCTGTATCTCCATTTTATTTTAAAATATTCCCACTCTCTTTTCCAATCATAAGATAAGTAGTCGTAATCATGTTTATAGATTTTTCCTTTGTATTCTCCTAAATTAATAATATTTTCCATATCGGTAAAAACCTCAAATCTCCAGAAATTTTTCTTAGCTATGAGTTCCATAAACTTTTTTTGTTTTTTCTCATCTTCAAGGTTTTCTTCTTCATAAACACGACATCTGCTTTGGAACAAAATTGGAATTCCTGGAATAAAATAAATTGGTAATAGAAATTCTCTCGCCCTCTTCCCACAAGTTAAATATCCATACTGTTCGGTAAGAATAGACCGCATATTTTTAAAAGTATTCTGATTCACTCTTGGATATTTAATTACAAATGTTGGAAAGCACAACACTGCTTTATATGATCCTTTTTTTATCCACGCCATTATAAATTCACCCTTTCTAAGAAATGATAGATTTTCAAATTATTTTTTGTTATAATACATATTATTATTTTACTTGGAGGAAATACTATGTCATCTATGTTACATTGGGTTGGGGATATGTCCCCTGAAGCATTTTTTATTTTATCTGCACTTTGTTTTTTAGCTGCTTTCATCGACTCGATTGCCGGTGGTGGCGGAATGATCAGTTTACCTGCTTTTATGGCTGTCGGTTTACCACCACACATTGCTTTAGGAACCAATAAAATCAGTGCTGCTATTGGTACTTTAGCAAGCTCTTTAAATTTTTTACGTTCTAATAAAATTATTCTTCCTCTAGTGACACGATTCGCTCCTCTTGCACTCTTCGGAGCTATCTTCGGAGTGAAAACAGCTTTGTTAATTCCTCCAAAATACTTTCAACCTATCTCTTTCTTTTTATTGATCTGTGTCTTTATTTATACACTCATCAACAAAAATTTAGGAGAAGAATATGATTATCAAGGAATCAACTCTGTCAATATCAAATGGGGTTGCATCTTTTCCCTATTGATTGGTTTCTATGATGGCTTTTTAGGTCCAGGAACCGGTTCTTTTCTTATCTTTATGCTAATTAAAATATTTCATTTGGATTTCGCTCATGCAACAGCAACTACAAAATTTATTAACCTGGCAAGTAACATTATCAGTGCCGCCCTTTATTTCCATGCAGGAAAATTAAATTTACCTCTAGGACTGATTATGGCTGTCATTATGATTATAGGAGCCTTTGCCGGTTCCAGTTTAGCAATTTACAAAGGAAGTAAATTTATTAAACCCGTATTTTTAGTCGTAACTATCACTTTAATTGGAAAAATGGGCTATTCTTTTTTAAGTAGCTTGTTTTAATAAAAATAATATCCAATGGAAAAAGTGGTTAAAAATTCTTTTTCTTGATTATTTCTAGAAATTGACAATTCTATTGGTCCTAATGGAGAATCATACATCAATGAGCTGGCAAAGCCGTGAATGTATCTTCTCCATTTTTTTTCTGTTTTTTCTAAAGTTTCAATCGGACTATGGTATGCCATCATATTCCAATTCCCTGTCCA
>UMHQ01080062.1_pt1 | contig 10640 bp, 10 predicted proteins | sample 1965531 | NCBI WGS metagenome assembly UMHQ01 (sample SAMEA4836098, study PRJEB28245) | human gut metagenome | biome: gut microbiome; material: fecal sample | place: Denmark | collected 2008
TTTCTTGCATTATTTTCTGCTCCTTTCTAACACTTTCCATATCGTATAACACATTCGAAATCCGGTAGGTCGGTTCTGCCGGCGCCAGGGTTCAAATCCCTGCATCTCCGCCAGTGAATCCGGGATGTCTTAAGGCATCCCGGATTTTTTATGCGCTCATGCAGTCGGCGGAGAATCGAAATCGACAGGATTCGAGTTAAATCGGCAAAATAATTGCTTTTTCTCCCGCTTATACTGTATAATTACCTTGTATTTTTATATCTATTCAAACGCAGTTACAGACCCGGAGACCCGAATACCCGAATACCCGGATACCCGGGATCCTGATGCGAGGTGCGCTCTGACAATGGACGAAAACAGGCTGAAAGCCTTTGAAGATATGCTCGCCGCCATCCTCAGGCAATGCGACGACACGACGGAAAAGATGGCGGAGCTCAAAGCCGAGGGCAAGGAGAAAACCGTTACCTACCGCCAGCTTTTCGCAAGTAAGCTGCAGCTACAGGCGATGCTGAGTTATTATTGGGCGTATGGGCTGGTGGAGGAGGAAAAGAAATAGTGAAGTGCGCTATGGTGATTAAAAACAAATTAGGTCTTACGTCTTCAGTATGTCTACAAAAAGAAAGAGCGTGATTAGTAAGGCCGGTCCTCACACGATCAAGAAGTTTGAAGTGATAGAGGAATACATCAAATCGTGAGCACAGAAGCTGATGCTGAACGATTCATGCAATGGCCTGATTTTTATTGATTGCATGTGCAATTGTGCGTGTATCAGAAGCCCTACTGGAAGTTGCAATAGCATATACTGACACAGGGAAAGTGAATTTCGTCCTGCTTACCGCCACGCCGAGCAAGCTGCCGAGAGCTACGATATGATAGTCCGGAGCGTCCTCACAAAAGTATTTCAGAGAAGTTAAAGCCCGTTCGCAAAGCTGTACCTCGTCAAATACTATCAGCGTCTTTTCCTTTACTATCGTCTGTCCTGCAATGTGGGATAAAATGGGTATCAGATAATCAGGGCTGATATTTTCCTCAAAGGTTTCGTTCAGCTTTGGATTCGTTTCAAAATTGAAGTATGCCACATTTTCATATTGGCTGCGTCCAAACTCTAAAATCGAGTAGGTTTTTCCGACCTGCCTTGCTCCCTGCAAAATCAGGGGCTTGCGCGGGGTTTCCCGTACTTTATGACAGGCGCTTTAGCCCTGTCGCAAGCAGGCAAAATCGGTCAAATGGTGCCCAAATGGTGCCCAGAGACAACTTATAGTTCCTTATCGCCTGCATAAGCGTTGAAGAACATGATGTAGTAGATTGGTATATAAATTATCTTGCCGTTTTGTGCAACCTTTCTTTCGTTAGATACAACGAATGCTTTTTTGATATGATAATCTTCGTTTTTAACAAAAGTGTTCAATGCGCTGTGTACTGTGTAATCCTTGCCGGACTTGACTTCAATCGGCACAGCGGAAAGACTGTCATAATCATCAATCAGATAATCAACCTCACCCTTGCTGCGATTGTCATAATAAAAGAGTTTATACCCGTGAGCGATTAATTCACTGGCAACAACTGTTTCATAAACGGATCCCAAATTAATGCTTTTCTCATCTTTCAGTACAGCATTGATGTTATTCCCGTAAAGAATACTCGTAAGAATACCGACATCATTCAGATAAAGCTTAAGCAGATTTTTCCCGCTCGATTCGATTAGCGGAAATGTCGGATTGGCAAGCGCCTGAACATTCAGCGCGATGCCTGCACCGATGAGATAGTCAAATTCATCTGCATAATTATTGAATGTCTTGCCCTTCTTGTTCTCGATGCTTTGCACAACAATTCTTTTTTTCTTATTCTCCATATTAGAGGGTATAAGATCATAAATCCTGCGAATCTTTAATTTCCTTTCATCGCCATATTTTGCAGCATCTGCGGCATAGTAATCGTGAATTTCATTTTGTATGGCATGGACTGTTTGAATGTTTTTTGTTTCAAGATAAGCGTTAACCGCATCAGGCAAGCCGCCCACAAGCAAGAATTTACGAAATAAGTCCATCATTTTATTGTGCATGGCCTCATCTAATGCTTCAAGTCGGGCAAACTTTTTGCGCATCGCGGAAATCGCAAGTTCATTTATCCCGTTAGCGTAAAGGAATTCCTCAAAATCCAGCGGAAACATTCTCACCTTCCTGATACTGCCCATCGGAATCGAGGTGGTTTGTGCCAGCGTAACGCCTAAAAGCGAGCCGCTGGCAATATAAGTGAACTTATCATCCTGCGATAAAAATTTGAGCAAAGTGAGCAAATGGGGATATACCTGTATTTCATCAATAAAAATCAGCGTGTTTTCTTTGCTTTTCATTTTATCTCCGGCCAACATGCTGACTTGCAGATAAAAATCCTCTACGGTTTTCGTATCCTCAAAAAGGCGGTCGCCCATATAGTCAGCAACCATGTTTATTTCAATATAGTTTTCAAAGAGTTTTTTTCCAACATAATTAATGATGTAAGTTTTGCCAATCTGACGGGCGCCGTCGATTAAAAGGATCTTTTTAGAATCAGATTTTAAATGCTCTTCGATGAGCGCTTCTATCTTGCGATACAGCATAAAAATTCCCCCTCTCAAAACTTTTCAAATATATTATAGCAAGATAACAATGACTTTTCAATGTAAAATTGTAGCATATTTTATGATATTTCAAACTTAACTTCCGTCACAAATGGCCACCTTGCGCCCACTGTATCAATTGCGCGGAAATGGAGCGAAAACGAAGCAAAAATTGGGCGGAAATGAAATCGACAGCATCCGAGTTAAATCGGCAAAATAATTGCTTTTTCTCCTGCTTATGCTGTATAATTATCTTGTATTTTTATATCTATCCAAACGCGGTTACAGACCCGAATACTCGGAGACCCGGATACCCGGGATCCTGATGCGAGGTGCACACTGATAATGGACGAAAACAGGCTGAAAGCCTTTGAAGATATGCTCGCCGCCATCCTCAAGCAATGCGACGACACGGCGAAAAAGATGACGGAGCTCAAAGCCGCAGGCAAAGAGAAAACCGTCACCTACCGCCAGCTTTTTGCGAATAAACTGCAGCTGCAGGCGATGCTGAGTTATTACAGGACGTATGGGTTGGTAGATGAATTGAAGGGAAATCAAAAATGATAAAATTAAATAAATTAGAGGAAGTTAAAGATTTACGAACAGTTTGGCCGCACGAAGCCTTAGATTTTACGCCTTGGCTTTCACAGGAAGATAATATTTCACTACTTGCTGATGCGGTAGGACTCGATATTACCATTGATGAAACTGAATCCTCTGTGGGCGATTTTAGTGTTGATATTTATGCATCCGAAATGGGCACGGATCGGAAAATAATCATAGAAAATCAATTGGAAGATACAAATCACGATCATCTCGGAAAGCTTATAACCTATGCTTCTGGGAAATCGGCAGATGTAATCATCTGGCTTGTCAAGCATGCTCGAGAGGAACATAAAGCCGCCATTGAATGGTTAAACAATCATACAGATGAAAAAATCGGTTTTTTCCTCTGCGAAATCAAATTGTATCGAATTGGAAATTCTGAACCTGCCGTAAAATTTGAAGTGATAGAAAGACCTAACGACTGGACAAAAGAGGTCAAAAAGAATGAATCCGCTAATGCTACACAGCAGCAACGATACGACTATTGGGTGGCTTTCCAAGATTACGCTTTTCAAAATGTGATGTTTTCAAAAAACTTTAATCGTAGAAAACCGTCTTTGGATCACTGGATGAACTTTGGTATAGGCTCATCGGCTTGTCACATTGCCGTATCACAGATTCAAAAGCGCAATGAACTGGATGTGGAACTGTATATTGACGAGGATAAAGAGCTCTTTCATTCCCTATTCCAGAACAAGGCCGCTATTGAAGCAGACGCTCATCTATCATTTGACTGGCGAGAACTTCCCGAGCGCAAGGCAAGCCGTATCGTCATCGAGAAAGATGTAGATTTTGGCGATAAAACTCAGTGGAACTCACAGTTTGATTGGCTGATAGATGTGATGCTGAAGATGAAGAAAGCATTTAAAAAATACCTTTAAGATCATTTGACAAGGAGGCGGGCTGGCAGTGATTTTAAATAAAAAGCAAATGACCGAAGAAGATATAAAACTGCATTATATCACTCCGGCAATACAAGCTAAATGGGGCCTTGACCGTATGACAATGGAGACAAAAATCACCGACGGTCGCATAAACCTCAGAGGCAATATCACAGTCAGAGAAAAGCCTAAAAAGGCTGACTATGTTCTGTATCTTCATAAAAACAAACCCATTGCCATTGTGGAAGCAAAGGACAATAATCATACGGTTTCCCACGGCTTACAGCAGGCGATGACCTATGCCTTAATGCAGGATATACCGTTCGCTTACAGTTCTAACGGTGACGGATTTCAGGAACATGACTTTCTTACCGGCAAAGAACGTACCCTATCTTTGGATGAATTTCCTACCCCCGAAGAACTGACAGCTCGTTGGGAAAAAGGAGCAAACGGCGGCGAGGGAATCTCCGATAACGAAAAGAAAGTCATTAAACAGCCTTACTACTCCAGCCAAAACACCTATGACCCGAGATATTATCAGAGAAATGCCATCAACAGAACCGTTGAAGCGATTGCGAAAGGACAAGACAGACTTTTGCTTGTAATGGCAACCGGCACAGGCAAAACCTACACCGCTTTTCAGATCGTTTATCGCCTGCTAAAGAGCGGCCTAAAAAAGAAAGTTCTATATCTCGCCGACCGCAATATTTTGGTGGATCAATCGATTCAGCAGGACTTTGCACCGCTCGAAAAAACAATCCACAAAATCAATTTTGCAAAAGACGATCCAGTAACAATCACTTCACACGAGGTATACTTTTCTCTTTATCAGCAGCTGTCCGGCAACAACGAAAACGAAGAAGATGAAAGTTCGGAAGATTCCGTTGATCGCTTTGCAAAACTGTTTAATAAGGACTTCTTTGACCTGATTATTGTAGATGAGTGCCACAGGGGGTCCGCTAAAAAAGACAGCAACTGGCGAAAAATCCTCGACTATTTCTCTTCAGCAACGCAAATCGGCATGACCGCAACGCCGAAAGAAACGAAATACATTTCCAACATTGATTATTTCGGCAAACCGGTCTATACATACAGCCTGCGGGAAGGCATTGAAGACGGCTTCCTGGCGCCTTTTAAAGTTATCAATATAAAGACAGATATCGGTGACGGCTGGCGTCCCTGCAAAGGGCAGCTTGATAAATTCGGCAATGAGATTGAAGACCGGATTTACACTAACAGCGATTTTGATTATAACATCGTTTTGGAAGACCGCATTTATGAGGTGGCAAGAGAGATCACCGAATATCTGAAAAGCACCGACAGAATGCAGAAAACCATTGTATTCTGTGCAAACGAAGCCCACGCAGAAAATATGCGGATTGCGCTGAATAATCTCAATGCCGATATGGTAAAGGAAAATCCGGACTATGTTGTCCGCATTACCGGCTCAGATACATATGGAAAAAGCAAATTGGATTACTTCATTTCCGTTTCCGCCCCCTATCCGGTGATTGCAACCACCTCAAAGTTGCTTTCAACCGGTGCGGACTGCAAAATGACAAAACTGATCGTCCTTGATGAAATGATCAGCTCAATGACCGAGTTTAAACAAATTATCGGTCGTGGGACACGGCTTCGTGAAAAAGAGGGCAAAAATCATTTCGTTGTTATGGACTTTCGAAATGTAACAAGGTTGTTTTCCGACCCTGAGTGGGACGGGCCGATCAAGATTGTGGACGGATATGACCCACAACACAAACCGGCAGCCAAGCCGCCCAAACAAGGAAACGGTGACAATACTGATCCCCCACCCACTGTTGACAAATATGTCGTGGACCAAAACGGTTGCGCTGTTCATATCATCGGAAAGCGTGTCGAAGTTTATGATACGGACGGCAAGCTTCTCCGTCAGGAAAGCATTGTAGATTACACGAAGTCAAACATTCTCGGTAAATATGCGTCTCTTGACAATTTTATCCATCAATGGACAGTGCAGGAGAAAAAGCACGCAATCCGTGAGCTTCTTGAACAGCAGGGCATTGACTTGGAGCAGATGAAAGTTGAGCAGAATATGACTGATGTGGATGATTTTGATTTTATCTGCCATGTCGCTTTTGACCAAAAGCCGCTCACCCGCCGTGAGAGAGCCCACAATGTGAAAAAGCGTGATTTCCTGAGCAAATACAGCGGCGTTGCGCGTGAAGTGTTGGAAGCGCTTTTGGATAAATATATGAACAGCGGCGTTTATGAAATTGAAAAAACAGAAATCTTACAGCTTGACCCCTTCAAAAAATACGGGAAACCGTCCAAAATAGCAACCTATTTCGGCGGAAAGACAGGCTATCTGAACGCTGTCAAGGAATTGGAAGAAGAATTATATAAGGTAGGTTAATATGAGCAATTTAACTGGATTTGTAAAAAGGCTCCGTGACATTATGCGCAACGACGCCGGTATCAACGGCGATGCGCAGCGGATCGAGCAGATTGCATGGATGCTCTTTTTAAAAGTATATGATGCAAAAGAACAGGACTGGGAGTGGGATGATGAGAACTATCAGTCCATCCTTCCCGAGGAGTGCCGCTGGCAGAACTGGGCGCATGATGATAAATCGGGCAATGCGCTGACCAGCGACCGGCTTCTTGACTTTGTCAACAACACCCTGTTCCCCACGCTTAAAAATCTGCCTGTTACTACCTCCACTCCAATTAAAAAAGCCATTGTGCAGACTACCTTCGCCGACGCTAACCAATACATGAAAGACGGTGTTCTGCTCCGGCAGGTCATCAATGTCATTGACGAGCTGGATCTTTCCGATTATGAGGAAAGCCATGCCTTCGGTGAAATTTACGAAACAATTCTGAAAGAACTGCAAAGCGCAGGTTCTGCCGGCGAATATTATACGCCCCGTGCTGTAACAGATTTTATGGCGCAGATGATAAAGCCGAAGATCGGAGAAAAAATGGCGGACTTTGCCTGCGGCACCGGCGGCTTTATCACAAGCTGGCTCAAAGAGCTGGACAAGCAGGTGAAAACAACTGAAGACAAAGAAGCATACGGCGCTTCCGTTTACGGAATGGAGAAAAAGCAGTTTCCGTATATGCTTTGCATTACCAATATGCTCCTGCACGACCTTGATGTGCCGCAGGTGTTCCACGGCAACTCCCTGCTTCGTGATGTGCTGGACTATACCGAAGATGACCAGTTTGATGTCATTTTAATGAATCCACCCTACGGCGGCAATGAAAAAGCCGATGTGAAAAATCACTTTCCGTCCGACCTTGCAAGCAGTGAAACCGCCGACCTCTTTATGTCGGTGATTATGTACCGTTTAAAGAAAAACGGCAGAGCGGCTGTCATTCTGCCCGATGGGTTCCTGTTCGGAACAGACAACGCCAAAGTGAACATCAAGAAAAAATTGCTGGGCGAATTTAACCTGCACACCGTTGTGCGTATGCCGGGCAGTGTTTTTGCGCCCTATACCTCTATTACAACCAACATTCTGTTTTTTGACAACACCCACCCCACCGAGGAAACTTGGTTTTATCGTTTGGATATGCCGGAGGGGTACAAGCATTTTTCCAAAACCAAGCCGATGAAATTAGAGCATTTTCAGCCTGTTTTGGATTGGTGGAATGACCGGCAGGAGATCACCGAGGACGGCTTCAACAAGGCGAAGAAATTCACCGCAGAAGAGCTTGCGGAGGATTTAGGCTACAACCTTGACCAATGCGGTTATCCCCACGAGGAAGAAGAAATTTTGGCACCGCTGGATTTGATTCACCGCTATGAGGAGCAAAGAGCCTCTCTCAATGCAGAGATTGACCGAGTGCTGGGCGAAATCACCTCTTTATTGGGAGGGAATGCCGAATGACCCCACAGGAACTGAAAAACAGCATTTTGCAGCTTGCCATTCAGGGCAAGCTGGTGGAACAGCGTCCCGAAGAAGGTACAGCGGAGGAACTTTTTGCAAAGATTCAAGAGAAAAAACAGCGGCTGGTTTCGGAGAAGAAAATCAAAAAGGAAAAACCTCTGCCAGAGATCACCGAGGACGAAATACCTTTTGATATTCCGGAGAGTTGGATGTGGGTGAGAGTACAGGAGATCACCTGCTTAAATCCAAAAAATGATTTGCCAGATGAGCTTGAGACCTCTTTTATTCCTATGGCATTGGTAGATGACGGTTATCGCAATAATCATTCCTTTGAAATAAAAACATGGGGAGATATCAAGAAAGGCTTTGCTCATTTTGCAAATGATGATATTGGTATTGCTAAAATCACACCATGTTTTCAAAACAGGAAATCGGTTGTTTTCCGCAACTTGAAAAATGGTTATGGAGCAGGAACAACAGAGCTTTCCATTGTTCGAGTTGTAGACGATTTGTTATCACGAGATTTTTTGTTGTGGTTTTTCAAATCAGACTATTTTATTGAAAATGGGGTTAAATCCTTTACCGGAACAGCAGGACAACAGAGAATACACAAAGATTACCTTGCAACTTGTGTGTTTCCCCTCCCACCCCTTGCCGAACAAAGGCGGATTGTTGCCAAAATCGAGGAATTACTGCCCTATATCGACCGCTATGAGCAGGCGTGGAGCAAGCTGGAGCAGTTCAACAGCCGCTTCCCGGAGGATATGAAAAAATCCCTCCTACAGTACGCCATTCAGGGTAAGCTCGTCGAGCAGCGCCCCGAAGACGGCACAGCCGAGGAACTCTTTCAAAAAATCCAAAAGCATCATGAAGGATTAAAGTCTTGCAAAGATGAACTGGATTTTTCGGCTATGGATTTTGAAATACCTGAACAATGGAAGATAGTGGAATTAAATCAACTTTATAATTTTATTGATTACAGAGGAAAAACACCCATCAAATCAACAGAAGGAGTATTTTTAATCACAGCCTCCAATATAAAACAGGGGTATATGGATTATACAAGAAAAGAATACATATCTTGTGAAGAATATGATACGAGAAAAAGCCGTGGTATTACACAAAAAGGTGATTTGCTATTTACTACAGAAGCACCTATGGGCAATTCTGCAATATGCAATTTAGAAGAATGTTCTTGTGGGCAGAGAATCATCACTTTTCAAGAATACGAGAAAAACACAGCTATTCCTGAATTGTTTATGTATTTTATACTATCCCCACAATTCCAGAAGCAGTTGCTAGATAATTGTACCGGAACAACAGCGAAAGGAATCAAGGCTGATAAACTAAAGCATCTTGTAATTCCTCTCCCGCCCCTTGCCGAGCAAAAACGCATTGTAGAAAAACTGGAACAGCTCCTGCCATTGTGTGAAAGGTTGAAGTGAGGTTAAGAAAGCAATATGGACATAAGCGAACTAACAAAAGGATTATCTGTTGCTAATAGTGCAATTCGAGTATCTGCAATTGCTGACGACATGGAACGAAACCAACGCTTAATACAACAGATAAATGAACAAAATGCAAAAAAGAATGCGACGCTTCTTGCGGGAGCGAAGGCAGATATTGCACAAAAAGAACTTTTTGAACAACAATTAGAGATAATTCAAAAGCAAAATGAACTTCTTTTTGATAACTACTCCAAGCTGAAAGAATTATTTGATGCACAAGTAGAGACAAACAAAGAGGCAAAAGAAGAACTGAAACGAAGCAAACGATTTAATATTGCTATGATGATTATTGCGATTATAGCCATGATTGCTGCTATTGCAGGGCCTGTTGCCACAATTCTTGTAAGCTAATAATTCTATTCTTTTCCCTTTTACCGAGCAAAATCGGATTGTAAAAAAACTAAACGGCTCTTGCCGCTGTGTGAAAGGTTGAAGTGAGGTGTTAATATGAACGCAGACTGGGCAATGGTTTTTATTACATTTATCTATGTTGTTGCCACTATAACCATCTGTTGGGCTAATATCAAGTCTGCCAAAGTGTCCAAAGAGCAATTGGACGAGATGCGGCGGCAATATGCAGCAACAAACCGGCCGGAAATTGAAGTGGAATTTTGTTATTTGCGAAGAACTTGGTACGTTGCTCGTTTTATAAATCATGGAAATAAAACGGCTCAGCGTGTAAAAATCCGTTTGGATGATGAATTCATCGAAAGCCTTCAAGAGGAGTCTTTTAAACAGCAGTTGGAACGGATAAAAGGAAAAGAATGTATCATAGGTGTCGGACAGCATTATGATCTCTTTATCGGAAGCAATAAACTCTGTGGAAATCCTGATATGAAACCAATAACCGGAACGATTGAATATGAATCACAGGGTAACCATTATAAGAGTGATATTTTTGTCGATCTGGAACATTATATGACATTTTTTTCTTTAACAACTTATGATGAGGAATTGCTTAAATCAATAGAGACAATTGGTCTGGAGTTGAACGATATTAAAAAACTTTTGTGTATCTAATGCACAGAGATGGATGATAAAAAAGAAATTTGTATTTGGAAAATGGTAAAGAGTTCGGCAAAATAATTACATTATTTTATAAGTCACAATATTTGCTCAAACAAAACGATCTATAAAAATGAACCTTTCGTAGGGGCAGATAGTTCCATAAATA
>UMHQ01031078.1_pt1 | contig 10632 bp, 10 predicted proteins | sample 1965531 | NCBI WGS metagenome assembly UMHQ01 (sample SAMEA4836098, study PRJEB28245) | human gut metagenome | biome: gut microbiome; material: fecal sample | place: Denmark | collected 2008
CCTTTTAAAAAACCTCGTTTGCCGTGAAATTCCTTTTTCTTTGAAAACTCGTTTGCCGAAAAAATTTCTTTTGACGCCGAAAAATCGCTGACGGTTTCAAGCTGCAAAAAAAGCTGCGCTTTTCAAAAAGCGCAGCGGCACACAGGATGATTTTTACAAAAACAAAACCCTTTCCGACAGTTTAGGGGGAAATCGAAAAGGGTTCAGCGTGGAAAAAAGGCGAAGCGGCGTGCCCCGCCAAAAAAACTAAATCACATCAGGTTATTTATCACGGGCATAATGGCGTTTACAACGGCAGACACTATAAGCCATGCGACCACACCGTTGACTATGCCGAAAACTCCTCCGCCGATGGTATCGAAGGTCCTGAAGTTTTTGCGGAGATTACGGTACTTTTTGATATAGTGACCCGCAAAATGCAGTCCTACTATGCTGAGGATGATAAATACGGCCAGACAGATAACAAGCACGATTATGTATCCTATAGTGCCGTTCATGAAATCCTGAGCGGTAGCATAGGCGGAGCCTTCGAGGAATTTGGAATTGATGAAGTGCTCGATGGGAGTCCCCGTAATATTGATCCCGAAGGAGGCGCCGGTATTTGTCCAGCTCTGCCCGATAGCCGAGAGCTCATTTCCGTTGAAATAAGCCGCGTTTGTGATCCAAACGGGGAAAAGGAAAGCTACCAGAATGATAGCCCAAGATAAAAGCTGATCAAAAAGTCCGCGGTGGAAGCCTATTGCAATACCGATAAGGCCGAACACCACTAATATAATATTCAATATCGAGGAAATATCCATAACACCCTCCTGAAACGGCACGCAGGCTATGCGTACACAGATACCGAGTACATTATAACACAATGAAACGGATTTGTGAACAGTTTTTTGCAAATTTCCTCAAAAATTTTTTTGTTCTTTTTAAAATCGGCAGTCGGAAAACCGTCTGAAGGATTGAATGCGACAGACGGGCGGATTCAGGCAGCAAAAACTGCAGCTTTCCGACGATCATGAGGCGAAAACGATCCGGACTCGGCAAAACGGCTGTCTGACGGCATAGGGATATAAGCGTCGGTTTTTTCAGGCAACTTTTCGTTTTATTCTGCGGGAACCGGTTTTCTTTGCCGTACGCCGGTTTTCCGGTCGGCTTACGCATACGCGGAGTCCTCAATAAAGATTCCTGCAGAAAACCGCGGAGCGCGGGGAGTATCATAAAGAACCGAAAATACGGCAGGTTTTATACGGGTCATTCAGTCGGGAAGTTTCGGGCGTAAGCAGCGCGGTGACAACTCTTTCGAAATAAACTTCCGAAAGAAGGAGACCCGCACATATGTTATAAACTTTTGCCGTGTTACATAAAATAAAAAAGGCAAAAACGCCGAAAAATTTTTCGGAGCGATATCAATGACTATCTGGGAAGCTATAATACTCGGTTTAATACAGGGCATTACCGAATTTCTGCCCATATCCAGCAGCGGACATTTGTTTCTTGCGGCGGAGCTGTTCGATCTGGAAGCCGATCTCGGCTTTTTTGTGTTTTTACATCTCGGCACTTTGGTAGCCGTAGTAGCGGCCTACTGGGATGTAATACTGAAAATGCTCAGAAACCCGAAGGATTACAGATGGAAATTCGTGGTGCTTGCTTCGATCCCCACGTTCATACTCGCGGCCTTTTACAAATTCGCAATAGCGGGGAATTTCGAAATCTATCTGCTGCCCGTCGGATTTGCGGCAACGATCGTTTTACTTGCAACGGCTCAGCGTGCTAAGGTAAAAAACATAGCCGTCATACCGAAAACGCACGTGGCATTACTGACGGGACTCGCTCAAGGTTTCGCGGTCATACCCGGTCTTTCCCGGAGCGGCACGACCATTTCCGCAATGAACCTGATGGGTATAAACCGCAAACAGGCAGGAGAGCTTTCTTTTCTTATGTCAATACCGGTGATATTGGGAGGCGGCGCCGTCGAAACGATATCTCTTTTCAGGGAAGAAACGATCAGTTTAACGTCGCCGTTGAACATCCTTGCCGGAAGCGCCGCAGCAGCCCTGTCGGGTCTTCTTGCGATATTTGCGCTCAAAAAACTCCTTTCTAAAGACTGTATCCTGCCTTTTGCCGTCTACCTTCTAATTCCGCTTTTGCTTTCGGTGCTTTGTCTTATCTGAACAAAACGGAGCATAAGCTCTTCCGCCCCGCCCTACCTTCTTGACGACTTATCGTCCAGCTGAGGAGAAATAAGCTGCTTTACGAGTGCATCGAGTTTCTGTTTTTGCTGAGGAGAAAGGAAACGCGCAAGATTGTTTGCCATGGACATTATCATATCGTCATTGAGTCTGCCCGCTTCTTTTTCTTCTCGTACGCTTTTCAGGATATCCTCCGTAAGAGCACCTTCCCCTTTTTGACCGTAATAAGCGGCAAGTTTCTGCATATAAGCCATTTGTTCGGCGGGCGTCATAGGTTTATCAGCCATAAAAACCTCCTTTATGCGTTACCGGATGTCGTAACGCTTTATTATATGAAGGCATATAATATAATGTTCACGAAAAGAAACGGAGGCGATATGGACTATTTACCTCTCATGATCGGGGCTTTTGCGGTTATGATGATGACGCGCAACAAAAACAACGCCCCTTCGCTGAATAACGTTGCGTCGCTGCTTAGCGATCCGAATGCGCTCTCTGCCCTGAACAGCGTAGGAAAACTCATGAATCCCAAAGCTGACGGCAGTGAGAACCGCACGGCAGTGATATTCGAATTATTGTCCAACCCGTTCATAGGCGAGTTGCTGCAGAAAATAATGCCGCAGCAAACACAGGATACAAACACCGAAGCTCAAAAACAGGAAAACGATACCAACACCTCCCCTTCTGCCGCTACGGAAATAAATACCGGGACCGAAAATAAATCCGCTTTCAGGACTCCCGCCGACAACGCCCCACCCTCCGAACCTTCTCGTCCGGAAACCGCGTCGCCGTTTGTGACGGCAAACAACCTTAATACTCCCGTAATCGAAAAACCTTTCGTCGAAGAAAAGAATTCGCCGCAACAGGAAACGTCACCCGCCTGGGAGAGCATTTCCGAAAATCCCTATTCTGAAATACCCTCCGAAGAAATCGCAAACATGATCTTCAAGGCGCTGAAATGATTTACTCTTAAAAGCACGCTTTTCGATATTTTAAAAGAAGTGTTAAATACGGGAATATCGTTTTTAGGAAAACTGACGGGACCGCCTGAAATTACGGTCTTTTTTTTCGGCGAAAATTTTTCAATCGGCAGAAACCCGTGCCCGGGAAAGCCAAAATTCAAGATTACTCTTTTTTAAGTCACTCAATTTTTATAAAGATGCCGATCGGAAACAAATTTTTTATGAGCTTTAAACCTGTCAGGGAAAAAATCAAAAGCCTCACCCCGATACAGCTTCAATTGTCCCGACGGCAAAAACATACCCACACTTGAAACGGAAGCCATCGGAATTTTATGTTTAACCAAAATCGAAAACAAATATAAATTCATATAGCATTTCAGCTGATCTCGCTTCGGTTTTTTATCTTTAAACCGACTTTTTTCATCAGCAGCGATAATATAAACCGACTTCGGGTCAATCAGCTGCGATAATTTTTTTCAGACGCTTAATTTTGCTTTACAAAAAACATAAAATAGTGTAGTATAAAGAGGCTCAGGGCAATTGACTCAGCTGGTAGAGTGCCTCCGTCACATGGAGGAAGTCAGGGGTTCGAGTCCCTTATTGCCCACCAGTAAGAACCTAAAACGAACTCTTTGTAAGAGCAGTTTTAGGTTTTTTTATTTTATGATTTTTATCGTTTCCTCGCAAAGCATCAAGATAAACGTTGTTACAAATACCTACGGCATATAAAAAGGTGTAAAAACTCAAATTGAGTCGCTCGTTTATTCAAGCACCCGCCATAGTGCCGAAATGCAAATATTCTGCTGCAAGCAATTTTATATTTATTAAATATATAAGAAATAATCAAAATATATTAAATTGTTTATTGGCAAATATTCGAAATTAATGTAGAATATAGCCGAAATAATTTTAGAGGTAGCGAATTATGACAAAAAAAGAAACCAATAGAGAGCGGTTTGTTCGAATTGCAGAGGCTAGAACTCAAAAAATCATCGATATGATTGATTTGCTTGGCAATTGTTCTAATCAATACAATTACGAATATACGCAAAAAGATGTAGAAAAGATGTTTACGGCTATTGAAAGTGCCTTAAAATCAAGTAAAGCTCGATTCACTACAGAAAACTCTAATAAAAATACGCGGTTTAAATTTTAAAGGGGATAAAATTATGGAATTGGATTATAAAAAGCTTCTTCTTGAGTTGTATAACGCTTCGGATGCCGATGCATTATATCAGCCCATAGTTTCTTATGGGTTGGATGGCTCTGCCTATTGGAAACCGTATGGGGGGAATTTTAATAATGCTGGTATTTTTGAAAATCAGCAATCTTCTCCTGAAAACGCTTTGGTCGAAAAGTTAACTAATTCTATTGATGCTATTTTGATGAAGGAGTGTATGATAAGGGGAACTAATCCTAAGGATAAAACCAACCCTAAAGTCCCTCAAACGATAAACGCAGCCACAAAAATGTTCTTTAATGTTGATAATGGGAAATGGGAAAATATAGTTTCTACAGAAAGAAATGGTATAGCTCAAAATATTCAAATAATACTTACCGGTGATAGAAAAACTCCCAATGTAGCAATTTATGATAATGCGAGGGACAAAATCCTTCCAATTTCGAAAACACATTCCTTTCTATTGCGCGTGGCAATAAAAACGATGTCCCATTCGTTCAAGGGAAATACAATATGGGCTCGACCAGTGCGTTGGTATTCTGCGGTGATAAGCATCGTTATCAGTTGATTATTTCAAGAAGAAACTCAGAACTTAATGACAGCGATGGATTAATTGGTTTTACTCTTGTACGTAGGCATATATTAACCCCCGAAGAAGAATCCAAATACAAACTCACTTGGTATGAATACTTAGTTATTGCCGGAGAGATACCGTCAATAAATGAAAAACATCTTGATTTAGGCTTGAATAAGACGTCATTTAATTGTGGCTCTATTGTTAAATTATATTCTTATCAGTTAACGCATTCTTCTGATGCTACATTGGACTTGTGGCATGACCTTAACCCTCTTTTGTTTGAATCCGCATTGCCTATCCTTATTTATGAAAATCGTGGTTTTGGTGGACACTCTCCCACAAAAGTTATGTTGGGAAACCGAACAAGATTAGCATTAGACGCTAATGAACATATAGAATTTCAAAAAACGTTTCAAATTAATCTGTTTAACAGCAATATTCCTATTCAGGTATATCTGTTCAATCGAGATACAAAAAACACCGAATTTATTTCAGGACAATCAGTTGTTTATACCTTAAACGGACAGACACAAGGTGCTGAACGTAAGTCCTTTATCTCGATGGATTTAGGTTTTAGAAACTTGAGAGAATTTTTGCTTGTTTGGGTTGATTGTTCTCAAATAGGGACAACAGCAAGACAAGAATTGTTTATGGCTTCGCGTGATAGATTGAAGCAAGGAAGATTTTATACGGAACTTCGCCAAAGTTTAATAGATCTTCTCTCTAATGATACTCATCTAAAGCAAAAAGAGCAAGAGTATAAAGGTCGAGTGTTTAGAGAAACTGGCAAGGATAAAGATATGGTTCAATCCTTATTTTCGAAGTTGAAAGGAAACCAAGATATAAGAAAAATGTTTTCCGGGAACAATGGCGCGTTTTCATTCTTTACGAAGAAAGTAAAGAAACCTGTGCCATCTGAAGAGCAAAAGGAAGAGAATAAGAAAGAAACGAAAAAACTGAAGCGTTATCCTACGTTGCTTAAAATAAAGGGGTTTGAAAGAAGTTCCGAAGATTTTGTTAAGGTTATTCGGAAAGGCGGTAAAGGAAAAATTACCCTTGAAACCGATGTGGAAAATACATTTCTTTCGCGTTCAGATGATGCTGGTTCTATTGAAATTACAACGTTGGATTTTGGGAAAAATAGAGGAGCAGGCGGAGAAAAGAATATTCCAAGTGAAGATTCTACAAAATTACGCGTGCAATTTTCCGGGCCCTGTGAGGGAGAATTTGAAGTAATGATTGAACCGAGGGAAGAAGTTGAAGTTGGAGATAACATTCAGCTCTCCATAAAAATGATTTCCTCTGCTGGCGAACACGAAGTTGTTGCTTTTATTAAAATTGATAAGGAAGCTCAACAACCTAAAGAACCAAAAGAAAAGACTGTTGAAGAGCCGGAACTTTCGTTGCCTAAACTTACAAGAGTAGTGCAGTATAGCGAGGATCCCGAACAGGCTAAATGGTCTGACTATGGAATGACTTCGGAGAGCATTGTAAAAATTCAAATCAATCCCAATGGTGCAATAGATGAAGTCCTTATCAATATGGATTCGAACTTGGTTAAAAAACTTATAAATGCTAAAGGCGCAAACGTAGAAAGAGTCAGGAACAAATACATTTCGTCAATTTATTCTCACGTTTTAATGGTATATACTACTATGTATGGCTATTATTCAAAAGATGATATTGAGATAGATGAGTATGTCCGTAAAGATATTCAAGAGTCGTTAAACGCAGCAGTCGAGTTCTCTTTCCAATATTACGCTAATTTTCTTTTAACCTACGAGAGCTTTTCTGATTAATCAAATAAGTTGGGTGGGTAAAAATAGCCAAGTTTCCAATTAATTTGGGCGGGATATTTTGAACGCAAAAAATAATCGCAAATTGCAATAGCAATCTGCAATAGTTCACAGGAAAGTAAAAAGTGCAGTAGAATGAAGTTGGATTGCGGAGAGAGGGCGAAGCCCGAACGGAGAAATCCAACTTCGGCGGCGCCGCCCCTTGCTTATGCGGCATAAATGCGATCAAGCTCTTGCTCGAATAGTTCTTCCGGTGTCTTGTAACCGAGGATTTTTCTCGGCAATCCGTTAATACTGTCAGCAAAAAAGCAAATGTCGTCAGCTGAGTAATCTTCTATGCTTTTGCCTTTAGGAATGAAACGCCGAAACATTCGGTTATGGCATTCGACCGTTCCTTTTTCAAATGAGGAATACGGATGCGCAAAATACACCTTGGTTTTTCCGTTTTCCAATAGGGGCAGAGCAGCAAATTCAGAGCCGTTGTCTGTGGTGATCGTTTTGAAAACAGAGCTGTACTGTTCTGAAAAGTATGCCAATACTTTTTGTACGGCTTCATTGATGGCTTCGGCTGTATGATTGCGTACCTTGATGAAAATAGAATTGCGTGTTTTACGCTCATTCATCACCAAAACGCAAGGCTCGCTTTCATTCTTTTTGCCAATGATTGTGTCAAATTCCCAATGCCCGAATTCTTCTCTGTTTTCAACGGTTTCAGAGCGTTCTTCTATGCTTCTGCCAAGGATTTTGCGGTGTTCTCTCACTTTCTTTGCCTTTGTGTTTCTTCGTAGTTTTTCCGGTAAATCCAGGTTGGTTAACGGCAACAAGCCTATGTCTACATAGTTATACAGGGTTTTGGTGCAGACCATTTCATCTCGGGAAAACAAGCCGTTGACTAATGCGTTTCCATAGCAAGCATCCAAAGACCAACCTTCGTTTTTAAACTGCTTAACAACATATTGGAGAAAGGTGCTTGTTTCCAAAGCACGGTATTTCTTTGCACTGCTTTGGCGGTGTTCTTTGTAGACTTGTTCACCCACAGCCGCCTTGTACCGTCTTTCAGGTGAACTTCAATGTCGTGCCGTTCTTCGGATGTCAGGTGTTGCCATTTTCGGATTTTTGTGGTATACTTTGAAGCGTCCATAGTGATGTCCCTTTCAGAATTGCTGTCTTTTCAACTTCAATTCTACCACAGGTTTGTCACTATGGATACTTTTTTCTTTTCACTAACTATTTCAGGTTCATTTTACAATGCGCCACGCAAAAAATATTCGTTTTACGTTATTATTCATCCACCAATATAACCCGGGCGAATTTTTCGATCCGGGTTTCGTCATGATACAGCTCTTATTACGGTACGGGGTTTTGCATAATATAAGTCTTTTCATGTTACCGGTTTTTTTCATGTTACCGGTTTATGCAACGATCCGGGTTTCGTCATGATACAGCTCTTATTACGGTACGGGGTTTCGTCATGGTACAGGTCTTTTCATGCTACGGGGTTTTGTCATGGTACGGGGTTTCGTCGTGTCAATTTGCAAGTCAGCTGTATTCCTCCCGGCGCTTTTTATTTTTTTATCCGGCATACCCGTAAAAGGGAGTTTTTTCCCGGAATTTTTCTCCGTCTGCTTTCGGCAGCTTCTATTTTAAAAAGGTCATACGGCAACACGCCGGCATCGATCGTCACTACAAACTAAAACTGTATCCGCACTCTGTTTTCAAAAAATTTTTGAACGACTGTCACGTATTACTCAGCTAAAATAAATTAATACAAAAACCTGTTAAAAACTCTTTACTATTTCCGTGCAATATGCTATAATCACGCAACGAACGGGAGTATTTTTGTACTCCTTTTAATTATGTGATTTTTTAAGGGGAGAAATATGAAAAAGCTGTCTGACAAAGCAAGAAAAAATATTACAAAATATACAGCTATGGTAGTTGCATGCGCGCTCACCGCGGTATGTATCAATATGTTTCGTGTACCCCATAAAATCGTCACCGGAGGACTTACCGGTCTTGCTACTCTCATCAACCTGCTTGTGCCTTCTCTCCCCATCGGCGTCATGACATTTGCTCTCAATATCCCTATTCTTATTGTAGCGCTGATAAAGGAAGGCTGGCGTTTCGTGCTGGACTCGGTAATCACAGTAGGTGTGATGAGCCTTTTTACCGACCTCACCGTCTTTCTTCCCTCACCTACCGACAACGTACTCCTGGCTTCGATCTATGCGGGCGTGCTCGGAGGACTTTCCATGGGCTTATATATCAAGTACCGCGTGAGCAGCGGCGGAACGGAAATGCTGGGCAGAGTTTTACAGCATCGTTTTCCGAATATTTCGATTCAGGCAGTTGTAGCCGCTCTTGATATAATAATAGTGGTTGCGGGTGCCGTTGCGCTTAATAACCCCGAAAACCTTCTTTATGTTTTGATAATTATTTTCCTTACCACAAAAATTTCCGATATAGTTATAGTAGGTCTTAACTCCTCCAAGCTGTGCTACATCATCACCAACCACCCCGACGAGGTCAGCGAACTTATGCTTCAGCACATGAAAGTCGGTATCACCAAGCTTGAAGGAATAGGTATGTATACGGGAGCTTCCCATTCCGTGCTTATGACGGCGGTAAAACGCGCTCAGGTGTCACACATACGAAGCTTGCTGAAGTACGTCGACTCTCACGCTTTTCTCATCGTTTCCGACGCTTCAGAGGTATACGGCAAGAATTTTTCGCCCTTCTCCTCAACTTGAAACCCTTTTTCCACGGCAAAGTTGCGGACGCATAAGCGTCCGCTGAATTTTTGTCATGCCGAAATGATCTATATCATAAATAATTCGATCAGGAGCAATCATGAAAAAACTTACCTCAAACAAATTCGTCATCAAATACGGCGCTATGGTCGTCGCCTGCATACTTTATGCCTTCAGCGTTGCGGTCTTCACGGCTCCGAATAAAATAGTCGCCGGAGGCATGACCGGTATCGGCACCATGCTTAACGCCCTCTTCGGCTGGAACATCGGTGTCATGACCACAGTGCTCAATATCCCCATTCTGCTTTTCGCCCTTAAAAAACAAGGTTGGCGTTTTGTGCTCGATTCGTTTATCACGATCGCCGTACTCAGCTTGTTTACCGACTTGTTTTCAATGTATATTCCCGTCATAACAAACGACTCCCTGCTCGCCTGCGTATACGCCGGACTCATGCAGGGTATCGCCGTCGGTCTTTTTCTCAGATACAAAGTTTCAAGCGGCGGCTCCGAACTCCTCGGCAGACTCATCAGTGAAGCAACCGGCAAACTCAGTATGCAGCTGCTTGTCGGGATCATCGATACCATAATAGTCGTAACGGGTACTTTCGTGCTTCAGAACCCCGAAAACCTCCTTTACGTTCTTATACTCATATTTATTTCCACAAAAGTTTCCGATATCGTGATCGTCGGATTTTCAAGAGCGAAAATGTGCTACATCATCACAAATTACCCCTACGAAGTCGGAGAACTCCTTTTAAAACACCTTAAAAGAGGCGTGACAAGAATAGAAGGAACGGGTATGTATACAGGCGCCACACATTACGTGCTTATGACCGTCATTCGCAGAAATCAGATCTCACAAATCAAGAATATACTGAAATTCGTGGACAGCCACGCCTTTCTGATAGTTTCGGATTCGTCCGAGGTGTACGGCCAAGGCTTCAGCAGCATCGTGCAGTCTGACGATCAGCAGCCCAAACCCCGCCGTAAAGCTCTGAAAAAGCCTGAAAAAACCGAAACTCCGTCAGCCGACGGAAACACTCCGTGATCTTTCCCTTCGTCCTTGAAAGAAGTAAAACTTCCTCTTTCGGGTCATAACTTACAATAAAAACCGTTTTATCGGTCTGCCCGGACGCGTCACAGCGTCCTTTTTTTTTATTTCTGAAAGTCTTATGCTCACCTTC
>UMHQ01047879.1_pt1 | contig 10621 bp, 8 predicted proteins | sample 1965531 | NCBI WGS metagenome assembly UMHQ01 (sample SAMEA4836098, study PRJEB28245) | human gut metagenome | biome: gut microbiome; material: fecal sample | place: Denmark | collected 2008
AATTTACTTCTGCACTGGAATTTACTTTTTCAAGTTAGCTTTTTTTAAATTCTTTTATTGAAGTCTCGTAGAGATTGTTTCCTTCACTGTCTATTACCACAATTACCGGGAAATCTTCTACGTATATCTTTCTTATTGCCTCTGCACCGAGATCATCATAGCAGATTACTTCTGATGATTTTATGCATTTTGAAAGGAGAGCGCCTGCTCCACCGACTGCGGCAAAATACACTGCTTTATTGCGAATTACTGCATCTATTACTTCTTTTGATCTTTTTCCTTTGCCAATCATTGCTTTTTCACCTAAATCAAGCAGTCTTGGGGCATACTTGTCCATTCTTGTTGCTGTTGTCGGTCCGGCGGAGCCAATTGGACGACCATCTCTGGCCGGTGATGGCCCCATATAATAGATTGTCGAATCCTTTATATCTATTGGCAGTTCTTCTTTACGGTCCAGCGCCTCTATCATTCTTTTGTGTGCAGCATCTCTTGCCACATACATTTCACCTGTTATGTATACATAGTCTCCTGATTTCAGGTCTTTTGTTATTTTCTGTGTGATTGGAGTTGTTATATGTTTTTCCATTTTTTTCTCCTGATTCTTTTATTTTTACTGTATTTTTATTTTTCCAGCATAATATAACCTGTAACAATTATAGCTTTTTAATTACGGTTCACATTTCACTGTAGCTGTAACAATTAAAATTGCCATTTTCTTTCTTCTATGCAGTAATTCTTTACAATTCCTTCACTACATGGCGGTTTACGTGACAGCAAATATTTACCGCAACCGGCAATCCTGCAATGTGGGTTGGATATGTGTTTATGTTTACTGCGAGGGCAGTAGTGCTTCCGCCGAGTCCTCCGGGCCCTATACCCAGATTATTAATTTTTTCAAGCATCTCTTTTTCAAGCTCTGCCACATACTCTATGTCTGAATGTATGCCTGCTTCTCTTGTCAGCGCTTTTTTTGCCATTATTGCGCATTTTTCAAAGGTTCCACCGACTCCGACTCCGACAACCATAGGAGGACATGCGTTTGGCCCTGCATCTGAAACTGCTGTCAGAATCGCATTTTTTACTCCCTCTATACCATCTGCCGGCTTTAACATAAATACACGGCTCATGTTTTCACTTCCAAAGCCCTTTGGTGCAAAGGTTATTTTGACTTTGTCGCCGGAAACTATTGAGTAATGGATGACTGCAGGTGTGTTGTCCTTTGTATTTTCCCTGATGAGAGGATCCTTTACAACTGATTTTCTCAGATAGCCGTCTGTGTAGCCCTGTCTGACTCCTTCATTTATGGCATCCTCCAATACTCCTCCCGTAAAATGGACATCCTGGCCTATTTCTATGAAAAAAACTGCCATTCCGGTATCCTGGCATATCGGTATCATATCCTCGCCTGCTATTTTTAAGTTTTCCTGTAGCTGGTTTAATATTTTTTTACCTAAAGGTGATTCTTCATTTGCTGTTGCAGCTTTAAGTGCCTTGTCCATGTCCGGCGAAAGAAAATGATTTGCCTGTATGCACATTTCCTTTATTGCAGCTGTTATTTCTGAAACGTTTATTTCCCTGATCATTTCTTTTCCTCTCTTTTTATTCTCTGTATTTTAAATTCCGGCACCTTTTATCCACAATTCAATATTATTTTTTATGTTTTTGTGGATAAACATATTTATTTTTCCGTATCATGTTTATTTATTACTATTCAAATCCTCTGAAAACGCAAATATGATGCATAGTGCTTACATGTATACATTTTTTCGCAATAAGACTCTAATAGTATCACCACATTCGCAAAAAGCAGGATCTTATGACCCTGCTTTTATGAATTTAGTTATGCTTCTGTGTTATTTTCGATAGCTTCGGCATGTGAATTATTATTCTCTGCTGAGTCTTCGTCACTATTTTCTGATTCGTCAGTCTCTTCCTTAGCTTCCTCAGGTGGCATGAGAGTCTTATCCTCTACTACCTTTGCGATGCTGGCTACGCTCACACCTTCCTTTAGGTTGATAAGCTTGACACCTGTTGTGATTCGTCCAAGCACTGTTACGTCACTTACCTGGATTCTGATGATAATTCCCTCTGTTGTGATGAGCATGAGCTCGTCATCGTTTTCAACTGATTTGACTCCTACGAGATTGCCTGATTTTTCTGTAATCTTGTAACATTTTACTCCCTTACCGCCACGGTTTTGTGTGGTAAATTCGTCAATTCGTGTACGTTTTCCAAGTCCGTTTGATGATACCAAAAGCACTGCCTCGCCCATTGATGCGGTCTGCATTGCGATTATTACATCATTTGGTGCAAGATTCATTCCGATAACACCCATGGTTGTACGGCCTGTTGAGCGCACATCTGTTTCCTTGAATCTGATACACTGTCCGAATTTGGTGAAGAGCAAAATATCCTCTGAATTGTCTGTGACCTTGACCTCTATGAGTTTGTCATCCTCGCGCAGATTTATTGCTGCAAGTCCGTTCTTTCGGATATTCTCATAATCCTTTATCGGGGTTTTCTTGACTATTCCGTTTCTTGTAGCCATGAACAGATACTTGTCATCCTCGTATTCTTTGATTGGAATCATGGCTGTTATTTTCTCGTCAGGCTGAAGAGGTATGAGATTGATGATGGCTGTGCCTCTTGATGTGCGGCTAGCCTCCGGTATCTCATATGCCTTGATTCTGTATACTCTTCCTGTATTTGTGAAAAACATCAGGTAGTGGTGTGATGTGGTCATGAGCATCTCGACGATATAATCATCCTCGATTGTCTCCATTCCCTTTATTCCCTTGCCACCGCGGTGCTGAGCCTTGAAATTGTCAGTGCTCATGCGCTTTATGTAGCCTACCTTTGTCATTGTTATGACTGTATTTGTCTCAGGAATTAAATCCTCCATCGACATATCATACTCGTCATAGCCTATTTCTGTCTTTCTGTCGTCGCCGTATTTATCTGCAATTGCGATGATTTCCTCCCTGATTACTCCAAGAAGCTTTTTCTCATCGGCAAGAATTGCCTTTAACTGCGCAATCTGAGCCATGAGCTCCTTATACTCAGCCTCGAGCTTTTCCCTTTCCAGACCTGTAAGAGCCTTAAGACGCATATCGACAATTGCCTGTGACTGTTCATCAGTCAGGCCAAATCTCTCCATCAATCTGGTCTTTGCCTGCTGCGTGGTCTGGCTTGAGCGGATAATGCTTATTACCTCGTCTATGTTGTCCTGGGCAATAATGAGACCCTCTACAATATGTGCCCTGGCCTCTGCCTTGTCGAGATCAAACTTTGTACGTCTGGTCACTACATCCTTCTGGTGGATGAGATAGTAGTTGAGCAGATCGTATAGATTTAATACCTTTGGCTCTCCGTTTACGAGTGCAAGGTTTATCACTCCAAACGTATCCTGGAGCTGTGTATGCTTGAAAAGCAGATTTAAAACTACACTCGGGTTCACATCTCGGCGAAGCTCTACCACGATTCTCATTCCCTCACGGCTTGTCTCGTCGCGGAGGTCTGTTATTCCATCTATCTTTTTGTCCTTATGAAGCTCGGCTATTTTCTCAATAAGACGAGCTTTGTTTACGTTGTATGGCAGCTCTGTCACTACAATTCTGTTTTTGCCGTTTTCCATAGGCTCGATATTGGTGACAGCACGGACTCTTATTTTGCCTCGGCCTGTTCTGTAAGCCTCTTTGATGCCACTTGTTCCGAGAATTATGCCGCCTGTAGGGAAATCCGGTCCCTTTACCACATCGATAAGCTCATCAATTGTAGTTTCTTTTTCCTCGATATCGTTGTCGATAAGGCGCACTACGGCATTGACCACTTCACGCAGATTGTGAGGTGGGATATTGGTTGCCATACCTACCGCGATTCCTGTGGTTCCGTTTACTAAAAGGTTCGGATATCTTGATGGGAGCACTGTCGGCTCTTTTTCTGTCTCATCAAAGTTTGGCTCAAAATCTACTGTATTTTTGCCGATATCCTTGATTAATTCAAGAGAAATCTTTGAGAGTCTTGCCTCTGTGTATCGCATGGCGGCGGCTCCGTCTCCATCGACTGAACCAAAGTTTCCATGACCGTCCACGAGTGTGTATCTCATAGACCAGTCCTGTGCCATATTTACGAGTGCTCCATAGATTGAGCTGTCTCCGTGTGGATGGTATTTACCCATTGTATCACCGACAATACGCGCACATTTTCTATGTGGCTTGTCAGGTGTATTTCCGAGCTCGACCATAGAGTAGAGTACTCGCCTCTGAACAGGCTTTAATCCGTCCCTGACATCAGGGAGGGCACGGCTTGCAATAACGCTCATCGCGTAATCTATGTAGGAGCTCTCCATTGTTTTTTTCAAATCGACCTGCTGTATCTGGTCAAAAATTTTGTCGTCCACTTAAATTACTCCTCCCTGCTAGATGTCAAGATTTGTTACATACTTGGCATTAGCTTCAATAAATTCTTTTCTTGGCTCTACTTTATCACCCATCAGTGTGGTAAATGTCACATCAAGCTCAGATGAATTTTCTCCGTCTATCATGACCTGTTTCAAAATTCTGTGGTCAGGATCCATTGTTGTCTCCCAAAGCTGATCAGCATCCATCTCGCCAAGTCCCTTGTATCGCTGGATCTTGTTATTATTGTCACGGCCTATGTCATTTAAAATCTGCTTGAGCTCGTCATCATCGTAGGCATACCATACACCCTTGTTTTTCTCCACCTTGTAAAGTGGCGGGGTAGCCAGGTATACATGTCCCTCCTTGATCAGATCAGGCATGAATCTGTAGAGGAAGGTGAGCATGAGAGTAGCGATATGAGCACCATCTACATCGGCATCTGTCATGATGATTATCTTGTCATAACGCAGCTTTGTTATATCAAAATCCTCATGGATTCCTGTTCCGAATGCTGTAATCATGGCTCTGATTTCTGCATTGTCATATATACGGTCAAGTCTTGCCTTTTCAACATTCAGTATCTTGCCTCGCAGAGGTAAAATTGCCTGTGTAGCACGGCTCCTTGCTGTCTTTGCAGAACCGCCGGCTGAATCTCCCTCGACTATGAAAATTTCACAGTTTTTAGGATCCTTGTCTGAGCAGTCAGCCAGCTTGCCCGGCAGAGTACCTCCATCGAGAGAGGTCTTTCTTCTGGTCAGGTCTCTTGCTTTTCTTGCGGCCTCTCTGGCTCTTTGTGCTAAAAGTGATTTCTCACAGATATTTTTGGCTACATCAGGATTCTGCTCGAGAAAATATGTGAGTTTTTCCGATACAACTGCATCTACGGCTCCTCTGGCCTCACTGTTTCCAAGCTTCTGCTTTGTCTGTCCCTCGAACTGAGGCTCCTCAATCTTGATACTGATGATTGCGGTAAGTCCCTCACGGATATCATCACCTGTCAGGGCCGGATCTGAATCCTTAAGTATCTTTTTCTCACGCGCATAGGCATTGAAGGTCTTTGTCAGGGCATTTCTAAAGCCTGCGAGATGAGTACCTCCCTCAGGTGTGATTACATTGTTTACAAAGCTGAAGGTTGAATCATTAAACGAATCATTGTGCTGTAATGCAACCTCTACATAAACACCGTTTTGTGTTCCCTCACAGTAGATTACCTCATCATATAGAGCCTCCTTGCCACGGTTAAGATACTCTACAAATTCCTTGATTCCTCCCTCATAGTGGAATACATGATTGTGATGGCTGTTCTCACGCACATCCTTTAAAGTAATCTTAAGTCCTTTTGTGAGGAAGGCTGTCTCTCTGAGACGCTGCTTTAAGGTATCGTAGTCATACACTGTCTCCTCAAAAATCTCCGGATCCGGCAGAAAATGCACCTTTGTACCATGAAGCGACTCGTCACACTGTCCAACAATCTTTACAGTATCGTCGGTTTTGCCACGCTTGTAGCTTTGTCTGTAAATATTTCCGTCCTTGTAGACCTCAACTGTCAGCCATGTGGAAAGAGCATTTACTACAGATGCACCAACTCCGTGCAGACCGCCTGATACCTTATAGCCTCCACCGCCGAATTTACCACCTGCGTGAAGCACTGTAAAAACGACCTCAAGTGCTGATTTTTTTGCTTTATGATTGGTTCCGACCGGGATTCCTCGTCCATCATCCTGTACTGTTATGGAATTGTCTTCCTCGATTGTAACCTCAATATTTTTACAATAACCGGCTAAGGCCTCATCAACTGCATTGTCCACTATCTCATAAACCAGATGATGAAGTCCTCTCGAAGACGTACTGCCGATATACATACCCGGTCTTTTTCTGACTGCCTCAAGACCCTCAAGTATCTGAATCTGATCAGCTCCGTATTCCTGATTGTTCTGCTGTATTTCTTTACTCATCAATAACCTCCACCTGGCCCTTCACGACATGAAAGACCTTGTCCACCTGAAATCTATTTTTTACAAATTCATCAAGTCCCGTACAAGTGATAATGGTCTGTGTATCACTTAAGCTGTTGAGCAGATAGTTCTGCCTGTTGCCATCCAGCTCTGAAAGCACATCATCCAGTAAAAGCACGGGAGTGCTGTTTATATTTTTCTTTACAAGACTAATCTCAGAAAGCTTGAGTGAGAGAGCAGATGTCCTCTGCTGACCCTGCGAGCCGTATTTTCTGATATCCACACCGTCCACTGAAAAAAGCATATCGTCCCTGTGCGGTCCGACAGTTGTCTGGCTCAGCTTCAAATCCCTGCTTCTTGCCTTAAGCAGTTCATCCTCGAAAAAAATATCATCAATGTTTGGCTCATATTTGAGTATAAGCTTCTCCCTGCCTCCCGAAATATTGCTGTGAATATCCTGTATTATCTCATTTAGCTCATTAACAAACTCGCGCCGCTTTTTTATAACGTGTCTGCCATACTCGAGAAGCTGCATATCCCATACCTGAAGTGTATCAATCAAATCAGGTCTGTAAGCTATATCCTTTAACAGTCTGTTCCTCTGAACTAATGTCTTATTATACTTACTCAGGTTAGACAGATATATTTTGTCAAGCTGGCAAAGCTCCAAATCTATAAATCTACGCCTCTCGGCAGGACCGTTTTTTATAATATTGAGATCCTCAGGAGAGAAAAACACAATATTCAAAATATCAAACAGCTCACTCGCTTTTTTGATCGGCATTTTATTGATGGCCACACCCTTTGCACCATTTTTTCGCAGATGCATGTCAATCCGGTATTCCTTGTCATTTTTTTCGACAATTGTCCTGATATGTGCCTCATCCTCGCCAAACCGGATCATTTCCTTGTCCTTGCTTCCCTTATGGGACTTTGTAGTGCCGCTCAAATATGCAGCCTCAAGTATATTGGTCTTGCCCTGGGCATTATCGCCGTAGATTATGTTGGTTTCACTGTCAAAGCTGATATCCAGTTTTTCGTAATTTCTGAAATTACTCAGTTGGATTGACTTAATAATCATTATTTAACAACCTTAACTGTTTCGCCGTCATATGAGAAAACATCTCCGTCGTGAAGCTTTTTTCCTCTCTGAAGCTCAGTCTCACCGTTTACAGTCACCTGACCATCCTGAATAACAATTTTTGCCTCAACTCCCGAGCTCACAAGGTTGGCCTTTTTAAGAGCCTGTCCCAGCTTAATGAACTCATCCTGTTCTCTTATAGAAATCTGTTTCATAAAATCTCCTAGTTTGCTGCTGTATTAAAATTTACCGGAAGAATGAGGTAAATAAACTTGCCCTCATCATCCTTAATGAAGCATGGTGCCTTTGGATTGACCATGTATAAATTAACCTCCTCCTCATCGATAACACGAAGTGCATCTATGAAGAACTTAGGATTAAAGCCTATCATAATATCTTTTCCGTCTTTGTCGATATCAATGTCCTCATTCATGGAACCGATAAATGAATTGATGCGAAGCTCCATATTGCCATCTGTGATATTCATGATAATAGGCTTCTTATCTCCCTCCTTGACAAGAAGAGTAGCACGGTCTATACAGTCAAGAAGCTCACGCTTATTGATGCGAACCTTAGTGTCGTAGTCAGATGAAAGCATCTGGTCAATCTTGAAATACTCGCCCTCGATAAGACGTGAAACAACAGTAGTATTTTCAAATTCAAAAACAATATGATTGTTAGTGATATAGATAACCACATCCTCATCCGCGGATCCTGGAATAATCTTGCTTATTTCCTGCAGAGTCTTGCCGGGAACAACAACCTTCTTGCTGTCATAGTGATTTTTCATCTCGATATATCTGATAGATATTCTGTGTCCGTCAAGAGAAACAACTCGAAGCTTATTCTCCTCAATCTCAAAAAGCTCACCTGTCATCAGTTTATTGTTGTCATTGTCAGCAATTGAAAAAATTGTCTGTCTGATAACCTCTTTAAGGGTAAATTGTGAAAGGACAATAGACTCATTTCTCTCAACATATGGTATGTAAGAAAAATCATCACCTGATTTTCCGATGATATTGAACTTGGCCTTTTCACATGATATGACGGTCTTGAAGGAAGCATCTGTCTCAATTGTTACGTCATTGTCAGGAAGCTTTCTCACTATTTCTGAAAAAATCTTGGCATCAAGAGCGATAATTCCTCTTTCTTCGATAGTTCCGTCTATTATTGTTTCGATTCCAAGCTCCATATCGTTGGCCATAAGCTTAATCTCGTTTGTGGATGCATCAATCAGTATACACTCGAGAATTGCCATTGTAGTACGTGTAGGTACTGCCTTCGATACGATATTAACACCTTTCAGTAAATTTGCTTTTGAACAAATAAGTTTCATTTAGAAAAACTCCTTCCTGCGCGTATATATAAATATTTAAAAGATATCCGTAATATTCTTCTTAGGGGCTGTTAAAAAGTTTAAAACCCCTTCAAAGCCTTTAAAGACAAGCTTTAAGAGGCTTGATAACTTGATTAAAAGCCTGTTGAAGTAAAAATGATAAAAATTGATAACTTTTTATTCACTTTCCTTCAACCTGTCATTAACATGCTCATGTGGAAATAAAAGCAAGGTTATAACCAAATTATTAACATGCAAATGAGCACATATATAAATAGGTAGAAACTAATTTGGATTAATCTTTTTCTTGATAGTTTCTATGAGAGTACGTGTACTGTCATTCTCCTCGTAATCCTTGGTGACCTTCTTGATGCCGTGGATGATAGTAGAGTGGTCTCTGCCGCCCAAAAGCTGGCCGATTACATCAAGTGAATCAGAGGTCATGGTCTTGCAGAGGTACATGGCAATCTGTCTTGGACGTGCAATCTCGCTGCTTCTGGTCTTTGAAATCATCTGGTCCACAGAGATGTGGAAATGCTCTGAAACTACCTCGATGATGAGCTGTGCAGTGATTTCCCTTGGCTTGTCCGGCGTGATGATATTGGAAAGCTCCCTCTCAGCAATATCCATAGTGATGTGAGTATGCTCGAGATTGTGGAAGGCTAAAAGCTTGTTTAAGGCTCCCTCAAGCTCACGGATGTTGGAGCTGATGTTTGAAGCAATGTAGTTTAAGATATCATCATCTATATCAAAATTGTCAGTCTCAGCTTTTTTACGGAGGATAGCCATCCTCGTCTCATAGTCAGGAGTACCGATATCAGCCATCAGTCCCCACTCGAAACGTGAGCGGATACGCTCCTCGAGAGTCTCCATCTCCTTAGGCGGCTTATCAGAGGTAAGGATAATCTGCTTGCCTTGTGTCTGCAGTGTGTTGAAGGTGTGGAAAAACTCCTCCTGAGTACTTTCCTTTCCTATGATGAACTGGATATCATCAATCATGAGCACATCTACAGTCCTGTATTTGTCACGGAACTTTGTCATGGCAGAAGAATTACCGTTACGGATAGATTCGATAACCTCGTTGGTAAACTCTTCAGAAGTAACGTAAAGCACCTTGGTATCAGGATTCTGGTCAATGATGAAATGACCTATTGAATGCATAAGATGAGTCTTGCCAAGTCCCGGACCACCATATATATATAGCGGATTGTATGCTTCACCCGGGCTTTCTGCCACTGCAAGAGAAGCAGAATGGGCAAACCTGTTATTATTACCTACGACAAAGGTGTCAAATGTATAGTTAGGGTTTAAGTTTGAGTGATCCCCCTTTACAGGAGTCTGTGGCTCAAGCTGAGGGGTATCGTTGTTTTTAAACTTAAGGCTCTGAGCCTGATCAGGTAAAATAAACTGGATATCATACTCGATACCTGTCACCTCACCTATAGCTACCTTAAGAGGAAGATAATATTTTTTGTTGATATAGCTGAGCCCCATCTGCTCAGACGGAACGAGAATATACAGTGTATTGCCGTCTATGGCGAACACCTCAAGCGGTTTTATCCACGTATTAAAGGAAACGTCTGTCAGACCATGCTCTTCCTTGACCATCTGTAGTATTTCATTCCACTTTTCCATTACTTTATCCATCAAAGTTCTCCATTATTTAACATATAAAGAGTATATTATGGGAATGTTCTCCACAATCCCATACATACTATATAGTACACTATTTTTGGCATTTAGGCAATGTAAAAAGATTTACAAAAATGATTTATTCACATTTTTTAACCACAATTATACAAAGTTACCAACATGTTATTCACATATTGTGGATAACTTTTTGATATCT
>UMHQ01004558.1_pt1 | contig 10596 bp, 9 predicted proteins | sample 1965531 | NCBI WGS metagenome assembly UMHQ01 (sample SAMEA4836098, study PRJEB28245) | human gut metagenome | biome: gut microbiome; material: fecal sample | place: Denmark | collected 2008
AAAGGACATCTACCATATCGTCTCCCTCACCCGTAACTATTAACCAGTAAAAAAATAAAGCTATGAATAGACTAGTACTTTCCCTGCTGGCTGTGCTTCTTCTTTTTTCGTGCACGCCAAAAGATACACACACAGAGTTCCTAGGGATCTCCCTCGGAGAGCCTGCAAAAGTGTTTATTGATAAGCTTGAGCAGAAGGACTTCACGCATTTAGATACAGATAGGGGAAGGCCATTCACACACCATATGCTAGTAGGCACATTCTCTGGGGTGGCGGGCTGTCTTGTTGACGTCATGGAGAACGATTATGGGAATATCGAGACGGTTGATGTTACATTCCCCTCCTCTCTTTCTTTCGAAGATGCAAAGAGTCAGTATCAAGACATCAAAGAGAGTTTGGTAAAGAAGTACGGCAAAAGCAATGCTACTTCAAAGGAGCGTATTGACCCCAGCCTTTTGAGTTCAGAGACAGAAGTAATAACCGCTTTCCAGTCCGAAGAAGCAGAATATAAAACAACCATAAATCTGAAAAATGGAGGGTATATCTACCTGAGTATTGAATACTACGACTTTATGGGAGGCTTCTGTGTAACGTTATCATACACTGATAGCTTGTTAAACTATACGTCAAAAGAAAAGATGAGCAACGATTTGTGATGAAGTGGACCTACAGCATAACTCCCTTCAGAGAGGAGGGCGGAGAAGCCTCCCTTAGACTGCGAGTATCCTTTAACTCCAAGCGAGTGGATATGCTCCTCGGGCTAAAGGTGGAGGTGGCGAAGTGGGACAAAGACACGATGCGGGTACGGCCGAACACCTTCCACACCAAGAAGAGAGTGCCAGCCAACTACATCAATCGGACCATACAGAGCCACATCGACACTGTGGAAAGTATATTCTACAGCTATGAGGACAAGGGGATAGTACCCACAGCGGATCGATTTAGGGACGATTTTAATACACGGCTAGGGAAGTCAACCGCAAGCTCTACCTCCCTCGTAGCTATAGCCGAAAAGATGATGAAGGAGGTCGGACCAGTCAGGCAGTGGGCACAGTCGGGCTATGATAAAATGGTAGCCCTCATCAGGAAGATAAATGCAGTTGCCCCCGACTGTATGGTAGAGGACATCGACACCGAGTGGATGGACGCCTTTGTAAAATACCTTACCTACACGGAGAGACTAAACAATAGCACGGTGGTAGGATACATTAAGCGTATCAAGGCTCTCCTAGCGTTTGCCGAGAGGGAGGGGCACACTGTTACGGTGGAAGCGAAGTCTTACACCAACCAATTAAAGACGATACCAAAGCCAGTGATATTCCTCACCTGGGAGGAGCTAATGAATATGCTTACCTTTGAGCTCCCCTACCCCTACCTTGAGAAGGCCCGCGACCTTTTCTGCATCTCTGCCTTCACAGGGCTGAGATACTCCGACCTTGCGAAGCTACAGCCGAGCGATATAACAGAGGAGTATATAACGGTAGTCACGAAAAAGACCTCCGACCCACTTCGGATAGACATCAACAAATACAGTCGCCAGCTCCTAGATAAGTACGACAATAAGATACCTCAACTGAGTAACCAAAAGTGTAATAAGTACATCAAGGAAGTAGGTATGTATTGCGGGATCAATGAGCCAATCCGTACCGTAGCAATCAAAGGGGGGAAGCGAGTGGAGCGAGTGCAACCAAAGTGGCAGATGCTAAGCACCCACGCAGGCCGACGTACATTCATCTGTAACGCCCTGATGCTAGGTATTCCCCCAGATGTGGTAATGAAGTGGACCGGCCACAAAGACTACGACGCAATGCGCCCATACATAGCCATAGCCGACGGAGTAAAAAAGGAGATGATGGACCGCTTTAACGCCCTCTAACCCGACACCTTCGGGTACAATTTGGGTACACAAAAGCCACATCAATTATCACTACGGCATAGTTCGAATCCCCCCGCTTCCGCAGTAAAGGGTGTAAATCAACGAGTTACGTGGTTTACACCCTTTTTCGCACCCAAAAATCCAAGCTTGAGGATTTTTTTGGCAACTTGTCTGCTTAACAGATTACTTGCACGATATAGAAAAGAGATTCTTCGCAATCATAGCATTTGGCTCTCAGTAGATTGGTCCTCTATTACGGTTCTCTAAATTACATTAGCTAGTGGTGTGTGCGTGAAGATAAAAGCAGACAGAGAGTATAGTATTATTGGTATCTTTGTCCATCGTATAAATGGAAACGTTATTCTAAACTAGAGTATAGGTACTATCCACATTAAGAATCATATTTATGAGGCTGATAGATATAATAAAAGGATCGGAGCACGACCTTAGTCTTTTCTCCGAAGAGAAGATTGCCGAATTGGAGAGACGCATCGTTATCAAAGAAGGTAAAAAGGGCGGTACACCCTCTCTGACTTGTACTTGTCGCAAACAGGAAATCAGACTTACTCCAGAGGAAGTTGTGCGTCAGTTGTATCTATTAGTCCTGACCGAAGATTTTGGCTATCCACTTTCTCGCATCAAGTTGGAGTATGAAGTCACCTTTGGCAGAGAAAAGAAGCGAGCCGACATTGTTGTCTTTGACAAACAACAAACCGACTGCCCTTATATTATCGTTGAGGTGAAGAAGCCAAAGCTTAAGGACGGGAAGGAGCAACTTAAAAGCTACTGCAATGCCACAGGAGCACCTATAGGTGTATGGAGCAATGGCAAGAGTATTTCCTATTATCACAGAAAAGATCCCAATTACTTCGAGGATATTAGTACCATCCCGAGAGCCGATCAAAAGCTTTCGGATATCCTTTCTGAACGCTGGACAATTGCAGACCTTGTAGAAAAGGACAAGCTCATTAGTGAGCGTAAGTCGCTCAAAGATCTCATTCTTGAAATGGAAGACGAAGTGCTGGCGGGTGCAGGTGTAGACGTGTTTGAAGAAGTCTTCAAACTCATATTTACCAAGCTTTTCGATGAGATGGAGAGCGGACGCAACACTACGCGCCACCTTGAGTTTCGCAACTATGGCGATACAGAGACCGAACTAAAGGAACGCATACAAAATCTTTTTGATAACGCACGTAGTAGATGGGAGGGCGTATTCAGCCCTGATGCCAAGATTCAGCTCACACCCTCTCATCTATCCGTCTGCGTGGCATCATTGCAGGACGTCAAGCTTTTCAATTCCAACCTTGATGTGGTAGACGAAGCTTTTGAATACCTCATCAATAAGAGCAGTAAAGGCGAGAAAGGTCAATACTTCACGCCTCGCTACGTCATTGATATGTGCGTAAAGATGCTCAACCCTAAGGCGAGCGAAAAGATGATAGATACAGCGGCAGGTAGCTGTGGTTTTCCCGTACACACCATTTTCAAGGTGTGGGAGAATATCCTCAAAGAAAAAGGCTTGGAACGGAGCCACCTTTTCACTTTGGAGCAGAAACCTGCGGAGTGTACAGATTATGTAAATGACAACGTCTTTGCGATAGACTTTGATGAAAAGGCGGTGCGTGTAGCTCGTACGCTCAATCTTATTGCTGGTGACGGACAGACTAACGTATTGCACCTCAATACGCTGGACTATGAACGTTGGGAACAAAACCTCGAGAGCGAGGATTGGCGTGATACCTACTACGAGGGATGGAAGAAACTTAAAAAGTTAAGAACTCGAAGGGACAGCTACCGTGATTTCGATTTCGATATTGTGATGGCAAATCCACCCTTTGCAGGGGATGTCAAGGAGAGCCGTATCCTTGCCAAGTACGATATGAGTCGCTCAATGTCACTTGAGAAGGTCAAAAAGGTTACAAGTGGCATTGCTGTGGTACAGGGAAAGCCTACCTTTCCCGATGCTCTGAAGAATACAGGCGAGACCATTTATCAGTTGAGCGATGGCACATACCGTAAAACTAAGCTCAAGCAGGCAAGCAAAATGAGCCGTGATATTCTCTTTGTGGAGCGTAACCTCGACTTCCTCAAGCCTGGAGGTCGTATGGCGATTGTGTTGCCACAAGGGCGTTTCAATAACAGTAGCGACAAGGATCTGCGTGAATATATAGCCGACCGTTGTCGCATTCTTGCCGTGGTAGGTTTGCACGGCAATGTATTTAAGCCCCACACAGGGACGAAAACCAGCGTCCTCTTCGTGCAGAAGTGGGACGATGAATTATGCCCACGAGTGGACGACTACAACATTTTCTTTGCTACGATGCAAGAGCCGAGTAAGGACAACAGTGGTGACAAGATTTATCGCAATACCACTAATGAGGAGGGCGAGACTGTTCCTTTGCTTGATTCGCACGGACATCTTATCGTCAAGCACGACCTTTACAACCATGATGGGCTTACTGAAGACGGCATTGCCGAAGCCTTTGCGGAGTTTGCAAAAAAAGAACATCTCTCTTTTTTCGTGGATGCCCCTTTGACGAAGTAAAATACAATGCTTTGTTGAAGGGGCTGGAAGCTACGGAGGTTAGATTTTTGAGCCTAAAATCAATTATTGATTATCGGATAGAAGCGGAATACTTTCTGAAAAAGTTTCTTGACATTGAGACTATCTTGGAGGCGATACCCCGCATTCCTTTTGTAAAATGTTTTAGTTTTCAAAATGGACGCCCATACAATTCCGAAGCGTTCGGGGCTTTCAAAGGAAATGAATATGTGTCCGTTGCAAAAATAGGAGATGTAACGAACAAAAGAAATTGGGAGTTATGGGATCTAATCCCCTATGAAGAGTTTACCCTTCAAAAAGGTACACTCTTGAAATATGGAGATATTCTAATGACGCTGACAGGAGACCCACCGGATGTTGGTAAAGTTCATTTCTGCTATGAAACAATGGAAAATGCAACATGGAATCAGCGTGTAGCCAAGATAAATATTAAAAATAAGGAATACATAACTAATCCAGAATACGGTTATATACTTCTTTCTTCTGATTACTGTAGATGCCAGTTAGAACGCTATGCGAAAGGCATAAGACAACGCAACCTTGGGAATGAAGGGCTTAACAAAATGTTACTCCCTCGACTTTCAAAGAGTCTACAGGATGAAATGCAGCAAGTCGTGAAGGCCGGATTCAAGAAGTATTCAGAGTTCAAGGAAATATACTCCTCTGCCGAAAACTATCTCTTGGAGTGTTTGGGTATGCAGGACTTTGTAGCCAATCCCGATGCCTACAATGTAAAGTCACTCAAAGAGAGTTTCCTCGAAAGCGGACGAATTGATGCTGAGTACTATTTGCCAAGGTATGAAGATTATATCAAAGCGGTATCGGCATATGCAGGAGGTGTTGCTCCACTCGGTAAAGTTTGCTCCATTAAAGATAGCAACTATACGCCAGAATATGGTATGAAGTATCGCTACATTGAGTTGGCGAACATTGGCAAGTCAGGTGACATTACGGACTGTATGTATGAAAATGGCGAAGACTTGCCCACACGAGCAAGACGAATTGTAACCCAAGGAGACGTGATAGTCTCCTCTATCGAGGGGTCTTTGGGTAGTTGTGCATTGGTAACGGATGATTACGACAATGCTCTCTGCTCCACAGGTTTCTATGTGGTACAATCTGCCCAAATCAATTCTGAGACATTGCTCACGCTATTCAAATCATTCCCCATCCAGCAACTGCTCAAAAAAGGCTGTTCGGGAACGATACTTACAGGCATCGGTAAGCAGGAATTTGAGAGCATCCCTATTCCTCTCATTTCCCCCGAAGTGCAGGAAGAAATTGCTCAACACATACAGCGGAGCTTTGCCCTACGCAAGGAAGCTTCACAACTGCTTGAAGAGGCGAAACTTAGCGTAGAGCAAGCAATAGAAATGGGGGGGGGGTAATTGGCTGACATACAGCAGATTACAAGATGTGGCAAGGCGAGAGGAACGCTTGGCAAAGTACCTTCTCTTCAAGGATTTGGGTTTAATCGAGGAAAAAGAAGATCATCACAAGATTGTTGTCATGGAGAAAAAACTATCAGCTAGTTTCTTTGTCAGTGGACGCTTGGATGCCGAGTACTACCAACCTAAATACGATTATTTGGATAGACAACTTTCAATTCTTACGACTCGATGTTTAGGAGATATTGTCGAGATACGCAAGTCTATTGAACCAGGGAGCGAGGTCTATCAAGCTGAGGGTGTCCCCTTTGTGCGTGTGTCAGATCTCAGCAAGTTTGGGATTGAAACACCGAGCATTTGCTTAGACAGCGCAACCTATGCCACAGCTCTTCGTCCACATAAGGATACAATTCTACTCTCCAAAGATGGCAGTGTAGGCATTGCCTATAAGGTAAAGGACGATATTGATATGATAACCTCGGGGGCACTCCTACACCTTTCTGTGAAAGGAAAGGATGTGTTATCCGACTACCTTACACTTGTACTGAACTCACCCATTGTAAAGATGCAGGCAGAGCGAGATGCAGGAGGTTCAATTATTCAGCACTGGAAGCCCTCAGAAATAGAAAAGGTCGTTATACCAGTGCTACCCCTTAATATCCAAAAAGAGATTTCCAAGAAAGTCCAAGAGAGTTTTAGGCTACGAAAAGAAGCAGGCGAGCTATTGGAAAAAGCAAAACTGCTCGTTGAAGACGCTATCGAAGAACAATGTAGTTAACTTTCAATTACTCCTTAACATATAACTATGTACCAGATTAAAAACACTGATATAGAAATTAATGTAGATCAACCATTTGCAAATTGCAAATTAGGGCGATTGAAGTATGCTTGTGTACTAGAAAAAATAATCTCAACAAATCATCAAGGAGGTGTTATTTCTCTAAATGGGAAATGGGGTACTGGCAAAACTACTTTCGTAAGAATGTTTGCTCAAATGCTGAAAAATAAAGGCTACCCTACAATCCTCTTTAATGCTTGGGAAACTGATTTTATAAGCGATCCTCTTATTGCTCTTATTGGAGAACTTGAAGCGGTCAATAAACAATCAATTCGTGCGCTAGAAGCCGTAAAGGATGCGGCAGCAAAAATTAGCAAAGGGATAGCTCCTGCTTTAGCAAAAGATCTTATAAAGAAGTGTATAGGAGAGAATACCTCTAATCATCTAATAAATACAATTGAAAATGAAGTGAGGACTTTCAAGGCTGAATTAGAACGATACAATGAAGAAAAGAGTAGTATCACAGAGTTCCGAAGATATTTAGCTAGGTATCTAGATGAGATAACCAGTGACAATCCTTTAGTTTTCATTATAGATGAGTTAGATAGATGTAATCCACATTATGCGGTGAAGGTGCTGGAAAGAGTAAAACATCTTTTTAGTATCTCGAATATAGTCTTTATCCTTTCAATAGATAAAGAACAGCTTTGCAATTCAATAAAGGGATACTACGGCAGTGATTCTCTAGATTCCAATGAGTACCTCAGAAGGTTTATTGATGTTGAGTATCATTTGCCATCTCCCAATTATAAGGACTACATAGAGTTTGAGTTAAGCAGACTAGATTTTGCGTCGTTTTTTAGTAGAAGTCGTCAGTTCGAAAATTGGGAAGACTCATTTGAAAGGTTAGTTACTGGCATTTCTGACCACTCCAGAATGACTCTTCGTCAAATACAGAAAATGTTAGTTCAGCTAAGGTTGTCTTACTCAACATTGAATATTGAAAATGAAATGAGTGCAAACTTATTAACTCCCATATTTCTTCTTCTGTATTTTAGGACTTTCGCACCTGAATTGTACGAGTCCATAAAAGCAAGATCTCTAACTTTAGAAGAGCTTGTCAATCAAATAGAGAATGCATTACCTACGTCATATTTTTCAAATAGCATTAATGATGAATACAGCACTTATACTTTGACATTCGCATTTGTTGCCCTTTTGAATTTCTATATCGATCAAGGTTATCTAGGTGTATCATACCCTCTTTTAAAAGAAAAAGTTCATCGTGAGTCTGAAGATGAACTTACCTTCGAGGTTAGCAAATTCAATAGTAAAACCGTACTTAAAGCAGTGTTACATTATAGGAATGTCCCTCGTTATAGTGGTTTAGAATATCTTATCAACCATATTGAACTGTACCAAGAAATACTGGAAGGTTGAATGTTTCAGCATCCATAAATAGGAGTAGAGCGACCCAATTCCTCAGGTCGCCCTACGAGATTTATTGATTTAGTTGGTGTTGGACTTTCTCTTGTTCGGCTGAGAGCTCTTGTTGGCGGTGAAGGAGTTCTGCCTGTCGCTGAATTGCCTTTTCGTGGTTAATGACACGTTGCTCTAGAGTGGCAATGGCTTCGTTAGAGCGGTGAGTTTCAAAGATGCTATCGAGTTGGACGAAGGAAGTGTTGCTGACTGAGTGCTCCATACGTAGGATGCGATATCGTAGGGCGTAGCTTTCGAGGGTTTGATTGGCATTGTGGAGATAGACCGCCCAACCGATAGTGCAGGCGATGAGTACGATAGATATTCCCCAGATCAGCCATTCTATCCAACGTTTGACATCAAAGAGGTAGTACTTCTTGATCTCTGGAGGAGATTGAGTTTCTTGAATTTTCTCGGATAGAGAGGCTATGCTTTTAGCTTGTTGCTCTTGGTTCTTTGCTATGCTATCTTTGATTTCTCGGATTCGTTTGCCTAGGACGATAGCGACATCTGTCAGTTCACTCTTGAATTTGCCATCTACCTCAATCTTTTGCCCAATAAGGCGTGCTACATCCATAAGAGAAATAGCGTCATCTTCTGAGGAATTGGTTGCGGGGTTAGGTTGAGCTACAAGATTGGTGATACTTGCTTTGAGGTCTCGGTTCTGTTGCTTGATCTCCTCTAGTACTTCAAGGAGAATATTCATTTGTTCGTTCATAATCTTCTGCGTTTTAGCTTCTTATTGGCTTGATTTCTTAGTTTACGTTGGAATACGAGTTCAGCAACGTCAACTGCTGGGACATTGCTGTCAAAGAGTTCTTCAATGAAGTTCTCAGATGAACTCTCAGACTCTCTTTGTTCGGAAAGCTCTGGCGCTTTTTGAGAGCTGAGAACCTTTGCATTCTGCTGGAGGAGTGTAGATAACTTTGAGTAGCTACAAGAGCGGTCAATGTGTGAGCCACTGAAGCTAACTCCATCCATGCTAAAGACTACGCCCTCAATGAGATCTGTTTTGCCCTTGGTCTTGAACTGCACGTCAATACTCTGCTTTTGCAAAGCAGAAACAAGTTGTTCCCAATTCTTGCACTTGGGCAATACCTCTGTAATAGCATCGTAGATGGTGTAGCGAACTTTGTCATTGCCACGCAGTCTATTTCTTTTAACTTCCGTCTTGCCTTCTCCGAGCTTCAGCTGATATTTGTCTGTAAGCTCTCTGCATATCTTGGTGGAGCGAAACTTCTCATTGCTATCCGAGATGGTGTTGCCGTAATTGTCTACCCGATTGATGCAGATGTGGAGATGTGGATGCTCCCTGTCCATGTGTTTAACAATTAGGAACTGAGTATCTGAGTAATCCATCTGCCTCAGGTATTCCCGTGCAATATCAACCATCTTATCGTCATCCAGTCGCTCACTGTCTTCGGAAGAAAAACTGAGGATGGTGTGACAGACTGGCTTCTTGATATTGGGTCGCATAGAGGCTTGCAGGTTGAAGTCTACAGCAATCTCATTTGATGTAGCATCAACTCTTACACCTTCACCATCAAGAATACGAGCCATCCCTTCACGCTTACCCAGCATGTAGGTAATCACTCCAGAGAATGATGTCCCTTTGATGATCTTTGCAATCATAACTTCAGATCCTTGAGGTGTTTGTCTACACATATCCTCAGTAGCTTAAGTTCTGTTGGGGCTGCAGAAATGCCATAGGTATTAAGGCGACGAGCAATCTGATTGATGTTATTCGCAATACCTGTGAGCTGACGAATCTCATTCATCTGTTCAGGGGTAATGCGAGCCTTCACTTGGCTCTCATAAATAAGTGTGCGTAGATACTCACTCTTATTTAAGCCTGCCTCGTTCGCCTTGCTCTTAAGGGTGAAATACTCCTTGGTATTTAGTTTGAGCAATACGGAATAGCTTCGCTTTTCCGATAACTTTTTCTTAGGGCGACCGCCCTTGTTCGTTGTATTATCGTCCATAAATATTCTGTCAATAATGAGACCATCGGGATGATTTTTCGCCTCCATTTGGTGGGGTGAAAAGTAGGTTTTGGGTTACCCAAAACACAAACTTGCTTCTCAGAAAATCTGTATGATAGATATGGCTCTGCCAATCTCTGCTTGATTGCTTTTGGAAGAACCGTAATTGTCCTGTGGCTTTTCAAGTGACGAAGCAAAATAGATCACGTGAAGAGTGATTAACGATCACGTGACGAAAGATCACCTGAGTTTTATCTTTCGCTTAGACTTCATACTTATCTCTTTAGGAATTCGCTTTTGACATAGAAAGTCATTCAGATCCTTAAAGTCCGAAAACCTTTCTGAGATGTTTTCGACAGGGAGATTCAATCTCAAGAGTCTATTTCGGGCATCCTTTCCCGCGGTATCGTTATCAAGAAAGGAGTTTATCTTCTCGTACTTAGCAAGGAGAGGAATTGCTTTCGCGAGGTTGCTAACAGAGTTAAGAATTAAAGCTGAACTCTCTTGCTCTTTGGGATTCATCGTCAATA
>UMHQ01025941.1_pt1 | contig 10590 bp, 5 predicted proteins | sample 1965531 | NCBI WGS metagenome assembly UMHQ01 (sample SAMEA4836098, study PRJEB28245) | human gut metagenome | biome: gut microbiome; material: fecal sample | place: Denmark | collected 2008
TTCGCTCAATAGCGCGGTTGAAATATTTAGTTCAACTGAGGGCCGGCGGGAACCAAAGCCTTGCCGTGCTCATTCCCCTCATACTTCGCAAAGTTCTTGATGAAGCGGCTTGCAAGATCTTCCGCTTTCTTGTTCCACTCGTTGACGTCGGCGTAAGTGTCGCGAGGATCGAGAATCTCGGTTGCAACGCCGTTGAGAGAGGTCGGAACTTCAAAGTTGAAGTACGGGATGGTCTTTGTGGGTGCTTTTTCGATGTCGCCGTTTAGGATTGCGTCGATTATGCCACGCGTATCTTTGATGGAAATACGTTTGCCCGTGCCGTTCCAACCGGTGTTGACGAGGTACGCTTTCGCACCGCTCTTTTGCATCTTTTTGACAAGTTCCTCTGCATACTTGGTGGGATGCAATTCGAGGAAGGCTTGACCGAAGCAAGCGGAGAAAGTGGGCGTAGGCTCGGTGATGCCGCGCTCTGTACCTGCAAGTTTTGCGGTGAATCCCGAAAGGAAGTAGTATTGAGTTTGTTCGGGCGTAAGAACGGATACGGGCGGCAACACGCCGAATGCGTCTGCGGACAAGAAGATGACGTTCTTTGCGGCAGGTGCTGCGGAAACGGGGCGCACGATGTTCTTGATGTGGTCGATAGGATAGGAAACGCGGGTGTTTTCGGTTACGCTCTTATCTGCGAAATCGATTTTGCCATCCTCGTCCAAAGTGACGTTTTCAAGCAATGCGTTGCGTTTGATTGCGTTGTAGATGTCGGGTTCGGAATCCTTGTCGAGGTTGATGACCTTTGCATAGCAACCGCCCTCGAAGTTGAACACGCCGTTGTCGTCCCAGCCGTGCTCGTCGTCGCCGATGAGAAGACGTTTGGGGTCGGTGGAAAGAGTGGTTTTGCCCGTGCCGGAAAGTCCGAAGAAGATTGCTGTGTTTTTGCCTTCCATATCGGTGTTTGCCGAGCAGTGCATAGACGCAATACCTTTGAGGGGCAAATAGTAGTTCATCATAGAGAACATACCTTTCTTCATTTCACCGCCGTACCAAGTGTTGATGATGACTTGCTCGCGGCTTGTGATGTTGAATACGACTGCGGTTTCGGAATTAAGACCGAGTTCCTTGTAGTTTTCCACTTTCGCCTTGGAAGCGTTGTAAACGACAAAGTCGGGCTCGAAGTTTTCAAGTTCTTCTTTGGTCGGCTTGATGAACATATTTTTGACAAAGTGCGCTTGCCAAGCAACCTCGACGATGAAACGGATTGCCATACGCGTATCTTTGTTTGCGCCGCAGAATGCGTCTACAACAAACAATCTCTTGTTTGAAAGTTCCTTGACGGCGATGTCTTTGACTGCTTTCCACGCTTCTTGCGACGCGGGGTGATTGTCGTTCTTGTACTCGTCGGAAGTCCACCATACCGTGTCTTTGGAATTGTCGTCAACAACGATAAATTTGTCTTTGGGCGAGCGACCCGTGTAAACGCCGGTCATAACGTTGACTGCGCCGAGTTCGCTGACTTGTCCTTTTTCATAGCCTGTGAGAGAGGGATTTGTTTCCTCTTCAAAAAGCATCTCGTAGGACGGATTGTAGACCACTTCGGTAGTGCCGGTGATACCGTACTTTGTCAAGTCGATGTTTTTCATAACATACCTCTTTTATTAATAAAAATTTTCGTTCCGATTGCGGAACATATTTCGTATTATACGGGCGAAAAGACGATATAGCCCATTCACCCCTATTATCATTATACATCAATTTGTCCCAAAAAAAAGTAAAATTTTATCAATATATCAAATTAATTTGTTTTTAATGCTTTTACCGCAAATTTGAACGCAATATCAGGGTGTAGATTTATTGCTTTACAAGAGCCTGACGGTGTGTACTCTAAAATTAAAATTCCCCCTTCCTCACGTGTTTGGACTTCGGCGTTTGGGAGGCAATCCGCCTCGTTCGCTTCAACAATATTTAATTAAATTCCCCCTTCCACACGTGTTTCCCCTACCGCCGTTCCCCCTCTGCACAAGTTTGAGGGAACCCACGACGTCCGCTCCGCGTGGGGCAACACTCAGCACTCGCATAGATAAGTATCGTCCTCTCATTATGCCTGTGACACATTTTTATGGACACACTTTTAATAATACTCCGATTTATTGCCTTTCGGGGTGACGGTTTAGCACAGAGAAAAGCCTATATCAACGGCAAAATTATTGCTTGTTCGATATAGGTTGTTTTGTTGTAAAACGCAATAATTTGCGCTGGTCGTTGACATAGGCATCTTGCAATTTGAAGTGATATGTTTTTGAGTTTTCTCGGTGCTGCGCCGTCTTGTTGCCGAAAGGCAAATAAAACTTGGAGCGTATCGAAAATGAAAAAACGCATTAAAAATTATGACGTGTTCAAAGAAACAATCTCAGAAAACAATGTTCTTGCAATGGCAGAACAACTGGCGATGTATGAAACACGATTCCTTATCGGATATATGGGAGCCAAAATGCAGAAAATATATGCAGATCTATGCGTTGATATAAGGCGTAAAAACGATATTAACCACACGTTCAGCGACAGTTATGATTTAGTGCAAGAGTGTGTTCTGTTCCTTTGCAATCATTATGGAAAGCAATTAAACGACGTTTTAGCATACGATAAAAAGAGTAAAGCAATAACCGTTAAGATTGCGTGCATAAGAACGATGTCTAAACTTATAACCCGAAAAACAAGCGATAATTACCGCTCAGTGAGCCTTGATGCCTTAACGCCTGTTAGCGAGCCATCTTGCGAGATTGAAGAAGATGTTGTCAAAGACTATACCGTCTATGATTCAATCGTTGATAGTCTAAATCTAACGGACAACATGCGAATTGCGCTCGAATGTCGACAAAACGGACTGAGTTATCCAGAAATTGCCACCATACTTGAACGAGCGCAATCCACCGTGTTTGAATACTTCATCAAAATGCGACAAAGATATACCACAGTTTATGGATGATTTGCAAAATTCAACCATTCATATTTGAAAATGAATTCGCAATACAAAAATCCAAATCCGTTATCGATTCAGTATTGTATATTCAAACGTCGTAAACTGTGTCGCAGAATATAAGCGTTCTTCAATATTATGTTGTGCCAAATCATCAATAAGCTCATATGTGGGGTGTCCATAGGTATTACCAAAGCCATATGATACGACATAATTTTCAAAACAATATTTTCTATTGCTGAGAAGATTTCCCACCGTTTTACTCCACTCTTCTTTTGCCCCATGATGCGGGATTTGCATAACCTTTGTAGAAATCTCATCGTTGTCGGAGTATTTTTCCAATTGGGTATTAGAATCTTGCAAAACGGCACCATCGCCGGTCAACAGCGTTGCAGGCGCATGACATTTTTGGGGAATAAAACTGTCACAATCACAAAAACCAGGCTCAATAATACGGTTTATTTCACAAGCTCTAAAAACAGATTCATCGCTTAGTGGATAATGAAGCACGCATAGTGAATCATTATTAAAATCAATTTGATCACTGCTTACTGTTTGAATAATACTCTTTATAATCTTCTTCAAATCATCAATCTTACGTACTGTTTGCAAATATTCATCCAATGACTCGATTCCATATTTTTTTAATTCTTCATCTATTTTGCTAGATACATTGTCTATAAATAGTTTTTCAGAATTACATGACAATACAAATTTCCAAGAAAAACGATGTCTTTCATCATTATTAATTCGATTGTTAGGGAACACATATACGCTTTCATCTTCGAAAAAGACATGTTTTCTAATTTCTCCATCCAAAAGCATAGATTTAAGAGCATTCCAAACTCTTGTCAATCCATCAACATCTAAATCTGTCATGCTATTTATTAGTTGAACAAGTATGTAGTTTGTCTTATTGTTGTAATATGGAATAAACAACTCTTTAATTTTGCAATTTTGTTTTAGATACTCGATACCGTTGATATGGTCATTGTGAAAATGTGAAATAAATATTACATCGATAGTTTTTTTGCTATTAAGTGTATTGGCATATTCTTCTACTCTTTTGTCTATTATCCCCGAAGATCCGCCGCAATCGTAAACGAAGTTAAATTTTCCGTCAAACAAACTGCCTGTATAAAACAGGCCTTGTCCTACATTCCAAAACTTAAATTCATTTGCTCTTCCAAAGAAAAAGTCATGATATATATGTTCCATCATATATCTATCCGCAAAACATCTTGTGTATTTCATATTACTCTTCCTTATTTTTGTATCGTACCATCAGTACAATAAATTATGTATGATCCTGTAGAACTATCCCAATCTTTACCTTTGCTAACCGAATAATACCATCGCACTTTTGTCCCTCCAAAATTAATACGTGTCAATCCGCTGCAACCAGAGAAGGCAGAAGAACCGATGCTCGTTATGTTATTGCCAATTGTAATACGCGTCAATCCGCTGCAGTTATAAAAAGCATATTCGCCGATGCTCGTTACACTTCCGTCGGTAGGAATAATGCTGCTTTCACAACCAAGAATAAGCATCTTACTTTTTGTTTCAATAAGGCAGTTTCCGGCACTATGATATTTTGTATTGCCATTAGCTACCAATATTTTTGTAAGTCCACTGCAACCATAGAAGGCAGAATTACCGATGCTCGTTACGCTGTTCGGGATTGTAATGCTCGTCAAACCGCTACAACCACGGAAAGCAAAATCACCAATGCTCGTCACGCTATCGGGAATTGTGATGTTCGTCAAACCGCTACAATTGTAGAATGCGTAGGCTGAGATTATTGTTACTCCCTTTGGAATCGTAACTGATGTGACAAGTTCATCGTTTAAGTACAACTGCTTGTTGTTTACCCCATAGCACATCAAATTGTTCAATCCGGAAATATTGCACCACGCTGATATATCAGTTATGCATATATTTTGAAGGTTGTCGCATCCATAGAATGCACCTGACTGAATGGTCGTTACTTTGTCACCGATGTTAACTGTTGTCAGTTTTGAACAATTTGTGAATATAGGATGCCATCCGTTTGTACATGCTGTTGCGTTCCAATTAACCGTTGTCAAACCGCTGCAATCTTGGAATGCATCAGAGCCAATGCACGTCACGCCGTCAGGAATTGTGATGCTAGTCAATCCGCTGCAACCATTGAAGGCATCATAATCTATGATCGTCACACTGTCAGGAATTGTTATGCTTGTCAAACCAATACAACGACTGAAAGCATAACCACCAATGCTCGTTACACTGTTGCCGATTGTCGCTCTTACAAGCCCTGTGCAGTCAGAGAAAGCACACCATCCAATGCTCGTCACACTGTCAGGAATTGTGATGCTTGTTAAACCACTACAACTATAGAAGGCAGATTTACCAATGCTCGTCACTCCGTTACCAATTATCACGCTCGTCAAACTGCTACAACCATAGAAAGCAGATTCACCGATACTCATTACGCTGTCTGGAATTACCACACTCGTCAAACCACTGCAATTATAGAAGGCCTCTCCGCCGATGCTCGTTACGCTTTCAGGAATAGTGATGCTCGTCAATCCGGTGCAACCATAGAAGGCAGAACTGCCAATGCTCGTCACGCTGTTTCCAATTGTCGCGTTCGCAAGTCCGGTGCAATTATAGAAGGCACAATAGCCTATGCTCGTCACGCTATCAGGAATTGTGATGCTTGTTAAACCGCTGCACCGCTCGAAAGCAGAACCACCAATGCTCGTTACCCTGTTGCCGATTGTCGCACTCGTCAAACCGCTACACACCTCGAAGGCAGAAAGACCGATGTCCGTTACGCTGTCAGGAATTATTATGCTTGTCAAACCACTGCAATTATAGAAGGCCTTTCCGCCGATGCTCGTTACACTGTCTGGGATCGTTATGCTCGTCAAACCGCTGCGGTTATAGAACGCATAACCGCCAATGCTTGTCACACCATTAGGGATAACCAAATCTCCTTCAACTTCATTTCCTCCAATATATAGTGTTGTTGAACTAGACATCAAATCGCCAAGTCCACTTATTCCACACCATCCGGCAACATCTCCGGTGTAATGTATACTTGTCAGCCCCGCACAATCATAGAATGCACTACTACCGATGCTCGTTACGCTGTTACCAATTGTGACGCTCGTCAAGCCTGTACAACCGCGAAAAGCGCATTCGTCAATGCTTGTAACGGTATCAGGAATTATCAATTCTCCTTCAACCTTTTTCCCATCGATATATAGTGTTCTTGAACTAGACGTCAAACTAGCAAGTCCACTTATTCCGCACCATCCTGCAATATCTCCGGTGTAATATATGCTAGTCAAACCAGTGCATTTCCAGAAAGCATATTCGCCGATGCTCGTTACGCTGTTCGGGATTGTAATGCTCGTCAAACCGCTACAATCATAGAAAGCGTAAGAAGGGATTGTCGTTACATTCTCTCCGATATTTATCGTTGTAAGATTTGTGCAACCGGAAAAAATCGTATACTCGTCAGGACTCGAAACATAACCCACATATTTGCATTCCTTTGCATTCCAATTGACTTCAGAAAGACTTGTGCAGTAATAGAATGCACGGCCAGTGATGCGCGTCACGTTTTTTCCAATTGTAATACTCGTCAACCCTGTGCATTTTCTAAAAGCATAATCGCCAATGCTCGTCACACTGTCCGGGATAAATATGTTTGTCAATCCTGTGCAGCCAGAGAAGGACCATTCTCCAATGCTCGTTACGCTGTCAGGAATTATTATGCTTGTCAAACCGCTACAGCCAAAGAAAGCATCTTCGCCGATGCTCGTCACACTTCCGTCTGTAGGAATAATGCTGCTTTTGCAACCAAGAATAAGCATCTTACTTTTTGTTTCAATAAGGCAATTTCCGGCACTATAATATTTTGCATTGCCATTAGCAACCAATATTTTTGTAAGTCCACTGCATCTAATGAAAGCAGCATTACCAATGTTCGTCACACTGTTGCCAATTGTAACGCTAGTCAAGCCGCTGCAATCAGAGAAGGCGCACAACCCAATGCGCGTCACGCTGTCAGGAATTATTATACTCGTCAATCCACTGCAGTTATAAAAAGCATATTCGCTGATGCTCGTCACACTGTTGCCGATTGTCACGCTCGTCAAACCACTGCAACCAGAGAAGGCATAAGAGCCGATGCTCGTCACACTGTTAGGGATAGATATACTTGTCAAACCGTTACAACCATTAAATGCAGACACGCCGATGCTTGTCACGCTATTAGGGATTTTCACGCTCGTCAAACCGATGCAGCCAGAGAAAGCAGCTCCACTGATGTTCGTCACACTGGCAGGAATTGCTATGCTAGTCAAACCGCTGCAACCAGAGAAGGCGCCGTAAAGAATATTCCCACCCGTTACTGCCACGGATTTCAAAGATGACGGTATGTAGTACGTACTATCAGTAGTTGAAGACATGCTGCTTCCATAATAATTCTGCTTCGTTGCAACACCGCCATCATAACTCGATGTGCCGAAGATATATCCAAATGGATATTGATACATAGCGTTGCTTTTAACACCCGCTTTTGCTCCGACAAATGGAATAGTTATACATTCAAGCGAAGAACAACCGTTGAATGCGCCTTCTACTATTTCTGTCACAAAATCGGGGATAGTCAACTCGGTAATGGATTTGTTTTCGATCCCTGTTATTGTACAACTGTCTATAGTGGAATCGAATAAAAAGCTCTGCATCTCTGTTTTTACCATCGTTTTTGCAATTATTGTGCGATCACTTGCAGGCATGGTAAAAACTAGAATATTTTCTTTTGACAAAAGAGTATCGCCATCATACCATCCAACAAAATCATAACCAAGATATGGGGTTGCTGTAAGAGTAATCTGCGACGCAAAATCATTCATGCCGTCACCACTTACGGCGCAATTAGATGTTGAAATCATCACGTTATACTGATTAATTGTATATGATGCGACAAAGTGTTTATCTCCTGTGCTACCTTTTGGGATTTGTCCGCCATTAGACCAAGTTCCAACATGTTCTGTCTTTATAGGAGCAAGCAGCATGACATCATCTTCCACTGTGTATGCAGATGGATTTTCGCTTGGATTTTCACCGCCGTTCACGTCATACGTTATTTTGTATGTGATAATATTCCAACTTGCGATTATAACCTCGTCTTTGACAATCGGTTTTGAAAAATCGTAACTCCATCCAACAAATGCATAGCCTAATCTTTCAGTCTTTGGCACACCAATACGACTATCCTCTTCAACTTGCTGTTGTTCTACTGCAGTACCGCCTTTTGAATCAAATGTCACAGTATAGATAGGTCTGCGGCGAATTGACACGGTGTACAGTTTTATGTCTTTGCCGTTTTCAACGAGGATATAAAAAGTGTTATCGCCTATTGCGAGATTGACGGTCTTTGTTCTTATAGTATAAGAGCCGTTTATATCGGTTGATACCGTGTACGTTGCAGAGTCCGCAACGGAAATCTCGTCAACGAACGAGAACGAAGTCGTTTCATTTGAAACTTTGCCCGAGATATTAGTGCCATCCACTGAAAGGGTGTTCGTTTTTATTTCAACTCCGTGCAATTTAGTATCTTGGTAACCGCATATCGTACAAATATGATTTGCATCAAAGTCGTGAGTTGCTTTGCCTGAAACTGTATCGTGTCCGCAGGTTGATGCGTGCCAGTGATACGTATTGTTATATTTCCATTCTTTTGCATAAGTATGTTGGTGCTGTTTTTCAAAATACGCATACACCTTCATATCGCTGTTCATCGGCTCATTGAGCATTGAATTTGCGGTGAACGGTCTTTGCCAAGTGTCTTTATCCCAAAACCAACCGACGAACGTATAGCCGTCTTTTTGCGGATTCGTAGGCATAACTATAATTTCATTGCCTTTCGTTTGCACTTTTGAATACTCTGTATCGTTAACAATAAAACGAATATATGGCGTTGTACTATTATTATCGTTGTTGTTTGGATCTTGCGAGCCGGTTTTATCGCATGCGACAAAAATGCATGTCAAAAGAACTGCCATTGTCAAAATGGCTAAAATGCTGAAAATACGTTGCTTTTGGGTTTTCATTTCTCCCTCGCTTTAATGCCACGGGGAATTGAATAATCAGGTAAAAATATAACAAGTGCATCCCCGCTGATTTTTGCGATAAACCCACATGCTACTTCTATTACGAAAGCTATGTAATGCGAAAATGCACCTGTTACCGAAGTAAAAGGCCTTTCGTAATAGATTATTGAGTTTATCGCACCTTTATAATACACATATTTTGCACAAATTGTCAATCATCTGTATAATTTAACAATTATACACCCCCTTAAACACGGCGCAATTTATCTCTGTATTTAACCCCTTTGGCACTTAGGCGTATGCTTGTCTTGAACAAGTCGTCGAGGCTGCGCCTCGCCGAGACAAGCATACGCCTTGTATAAAAACAAACCTCCTAAAAAGGCAAAATCGCAGCCGTGCGGAACGGGCCGTTCGCGCTAAACCGCTTGGCGAATCGGGCCCGTTTTTCTCGCACATCGGCAATGCGAATTTTTTGTCCTCTTTTTCATAGGCGGATTTTTTTCTTTTTTTTATATCAAGTTGCGGAATTTGCTTTTGTCTTTTCGGCATCGGAATTGCCGCTCGAGTATACCTTAATATGCGTTTCCCCATTCAAATTCCCACTCAACATTCATTTTTTTAACAATAATTTCCTCTAAAGTTGGATTTTATGTACTCACGCTCAAAAACGATTTTGTGCTAACTTAAAACTGTTCATAACACACAAAAGCCATTGCGTAGCCATTCCCACTCCCGAGAGTTGTCCTGCAAAACCGAACGAAAACCATTGAAACTAAACGTGCACCCATTTGTGCAAAACGTGTCGGCAATGATACGCTGTCGGTAGTTCATATCACAACAGTGTTCGAGTGGTGTTCAATCACGATTTCAAACTCGTCCAAATTGCGCACAACGATGTTCTTGTTTGTTTATTCGCTCACGTTTACGATGTGTATTGTTCACAACACATAAAAGTGTAGCGAGTACGGATAAGTCTAGACTGAGTACGGGCAAGTCTTGGCAAAGTACGGCTGAGTATTGAAATTGGGCGGAAATGTCTAGAAAGATGACCGTTTTAATCTGTGTACAACGCCAACTCAACTGTGTTATGAATAAAACCGCAAGACCGAGAAAAAGAGGTAAAGCCTATGTAGCAACCAAGTCCGTGAAAGCCAAATCTTCGTCTTTACTTCCTTTTCCCGACTCTTGCAAAGAATACTAAAAAAGGAGGTAATGCCATTGAAGAGAAAACAAGTCCAACTCAAAGTAACAACCGTCGGCGAGCCGGATATCTGCAAGCTAAGCGAGAGCGAACAAAAAGCGTTCTACGTTTCAATGCTTATGCGGATTTTGGATAAACGCCGTCAGCAGTTGGAAGAGCAATCTTCCGTCAATGCGCAAAAAGATAATGCCGTTCCCCGAGTGTAAAGTCTATTCGGACGGGAGCCACTTTATCGCAATACCGCATACGACAAGACCTAAACGAAAAGCAAAATCGCTTGAAGACATAAGCGGAGGTAATACGGAAAATGT
>UMHQ01006011.1_pt1 | contig 10540 bp, 12 predicted proteins | sample 1965531 | NCBI WGS metagenome assembly UMHQ01 (sample SAMEA4836098, study PRJEB28245) | human gut metagenome | biome: gut microbiome; material: fecal sample | place: Denmark | collected 2008
CTGTTTTCCAATAGCCGATTGATCCATTGCAGACGAAGCTTTCATCGTGCTTTTTATCATGCTCTACAATACAGACTAATTCGGGAAAGGGAACATGATCATTAGAAGTAGTTTGATCTAATGTATCTTTAAAGACAGGACGGAGCGATTTGCGATCCACCTCATTCTTGGCTTCATCGATAGCATTGCCAAGATATACGGCACCTGACTTGACGCCTTGTCCTGCTGCGATGGTGATTTCGGTTACCTTTTGCTTAGCTTTTTGAACACTTTCGTTGTTTAGTTTAAAGCCAGAAGTGGTGTTTTTACTGAGACTTTTTTGCCTGCATCATTGCTAAAGGGGAATTTTGCTTTGTTAATTGCGGTGAACAGACCTTTCATGGTGTCGGACCTACTTGATGTGGTTTTCTCAGATGTGCCGCCCATAGGATTATCCTCCGTATCTGTCTGATTAAAAAGATGCGTCGCGTTTTACAGAATCATAAAATGCTACACTTACCAACAGATATTTTAATATATTATATCAAATTGTGCGCATGCGCGCAAGCAAAATGAGGACACAATAGACAAAAACTGATATTTTTAATAGGCGCAAATAGATTTGACATGGACTGTACAGTACCCTCTGTTTTGTTGCTTTTTACGATGGAATATGCTATCTTGATTACGGTAATTTACTATAAATATTAGGAGAATGAACACCATGCTTTTTGTTTGTTATCCCAAGTGCACCACCTGCCAGAAGGCGAGAAAGTGGCTGGACGAGCAGAGGATCGCCTATGAGCTCCGCGACATCAAAACGGAGAATCCTACTTATGACGAGTTGGCCGCGTGGTACGAGCGGAGCGGTCTGCCGCTGAAAAAGTTTTTCAACACCAGCGGCCTTCTGTATAAGTCCATGGAACTCAAGGACAAGCTGCCCCAAATGATCGAGGACGAGATGCTGCGCCTCCTCGCCACGGACGGCATGCTTGTCAAGCGCCCGCTGCTGGTCGGCGATGACTTCGTCCTCGTTGGGTTCAAGGAAAGCGAGTGGGCGGCGCGGGTGAAGAACGAATGATGACCGCTGATTGGCTTTCGCTTTATTTTGTATGGCTGCCTTGAAGAGCTTATTCCGAGCATTGAAACGTATATACGGATATAAAGATGTCTAAAATCAGTCGGTTTCAAAGATCTTAGGGCAAGCACATGGTTCGAACATTCGACATCCTGCTCCCAAACTTATCGGGAATACTTTTTCCGCTCGTTTATAGCGGTTTTCAGTGCTTTTTAATTTGTTTTACTTACTCTTTGACGCTCTTATCTTCACTGTGTCCGCATGTTCCAGCGCCGTCTGTGGTAATCTATGTGGTCAAAAACGCTTCCCGCCCGGTTTCCGGTGAAGATTCACCGATGCCGGACGGGAAGCGTTTCTCATTGCTGTGTGGTCTGTATTGTAACTCTGAGCAGGGTGTTATGCAAGTGGTTTTCTGGGAGGATAGCAGCTCAAAGGTTGAGCCGCTATAGACAAAGAAATACCCGCATGCCTTACTCTCTGAAGATAAAACTCGCTTCCCTTCAATAACTATCGTATTCCCGTAATTTGATGGGCATTTTAAGGGAAAGCTTACCCGGAGTAAGGGAAAGTATCTGCGCCCTGCGAGGAAAACGTTGTTGACTTTCCTCGTAATTTTATCATGAATATTTTTCGATTGCCACTCAAAGCGAGGGCTTCCCGCAGGTCGGGCAAGACCTAATCTTCCTTGCCTGACGAGTGGCACGCACTCTCTGCTCTGTTTCGAGTGCATCAAAAAGGCCTTGCCAAAGATTTGGATTCGGCTCATGCTCTGCGTAGTCTTCGAGGTGCCGCCGAATATCATCGGCAGCCAACGCAAGAAACTTATCGTCCAGAAACCGAATGTGGCGCTTAATATAATCGGAAACTACTGCGGGCATACATGTGTTTCTGCCCATCGCATACCGCATTGCCGACAGCAGGATCAAGCGAAAGTCAGAGTCACAGATTGGTGCGAGCAGGTCCTGAGGGAACAGCAGAAACTCCTTGCCATTATTCATGCATACGCGCAGTGGTCGCTGCTCATCCGTTACCAGATTCAACAGGCTGTTGGCTTGATCCTTCAGCTCATCAATGGTGATCGATTCGTAGTCCTGAAACGGGCTTGCTTCATAATTCATCATTTGACCTCCAATCAGTTTGTCCTCACGATGAGGTGTTGGCATTGTAGCTCTGACTGCCCGGAGGTTCAACTGTTTCTTTTGCAGCTCGAAAAAATCCAATAGGGTCGAAATTCGTGCGGATTTATCATTTTCTTGCTTTTCCTGCCCGAATGTGCTATCATTATAAACAACACTGTCAAGTGTTGGAATAGGCCTTGGCAGTATGGCTGCAATAGACCGAGTGCTCTGCCAAGTGGCAGAGCATTTTTTGTATATCGGTACGGAGGAGATATTTTATGTCTGTGAGTTATAAAAAACTCTGGAAGCTGCTTATCGATAAAGACATGAAAAAGAAAGACTTGTGTGAAAAGGCGGGTATCAGCCCAGCTTCCGTCACCAAAATGGGCCGGAATGGGCATGTCACCACAGAGATACTCGTGAAGATTTGTGCGGCGCTGGATTGTAGAATTGAGGATATTGTGGAGATTGTGCCCGAGAATACAGCGGAATAGTTTATAATTGATAGGTGGTGTTCAATAGAATGGCAACCAAAAACAAATTATCGGTCTATTTGGTCAAAGAAGGCATTACAAGCGCAAACGATATCTTTGAAGACCCAGGGAAGATTCGTGTTCTTGAACGCTATTCGGAAAATTCTGCTGCATACTTTGTACCATCATTGGCCCATGAGCCGAACTGGCTCAGGAATTTCTTCTTACGTGGTGGTGATGGTATGCTATTACAAGCAAATTCAAGAGTAGTACTGATTAAATCCATTCAAATTGACGAGGAATATAGGACCTTTGCGCTCACTTTTGGTTACGCAAGATTTTTGTTCCGAGAAGATGTTCTTGAAGAACAATTTGGATTAAAAATAGTACTTAATAGCATAAAACAGAACCAGATTCGCCGCATTTCAAAAGCAAGTGTTGGATCAAATCAAAAACAAAGCGATGAGCAGTTGCCTAAGAGTAGTGACATATCTGAATTTGGTTTTGATGTAAATCGTGATCTTATGAAAAATGTAAGTGGAAAATCTGAAGACGATATGTTTGAAAAAAGCATGTTGACAGGAGGCGATATTTTCAGTCTTACTGTTGCGAGAGATATCAGCAATATTGATGAGTTTTTGGTATTTTGTTACCGTCGCTTTAAAGAAGATACATATCGAGAACGGTTTGCGTGGGTAGACAATATTAAGTATGTTAAGGAAAAGACAGTCATACAGAGGCTGAATCAAAGACTAATTGCAACCATAAGGGCTAACGAGTTTGACCGAGTATGGATGGCTGTACCTGAAGTAGTGGCATGGGAAGATATTAAGGACTTTAAGTTTGCTGGCTGTGATGAAACATTCGGAGATATTTATATCGACAAAGTTATTGAATCTATACGAAATGAATTGACCTGTGTAGAACAATTACAGAGCAAACGAATCTATGCCCGTGCAAGTCGCGATGAGACCGAAAATGCTTATGAGTGGTCTGCCTATAAATGCATTATCGCAGAAATTAATTTAGATGGGCAGGAATATAACCTAAACAACGGAAAATGGTATAAAATCAACAATGATTTTGTTGCCAGTATCAATGAGCGATATTTGAGTATTGAGCTATGTCAAGATGTATTTATTGCTTATAATCATAATAATGAAGATGAATATAACGATGCTCTAAGTGCTTCCCTTGCGAACTCTTACCTACTTCATAAGTACAAAATCGCCATAGGTGGCGGACAAGGTAATAATATCGAACCGTGTGATGTTTTGTGGCAAAATAAGCTGATTCATGTCAAAAGAAACGGAGGCTCCAGCCAACTTAGCCATCTGTTTAATCAAGCTCTTGTAGCAGGGCAAATGTGGCTTGACCAGAGTTTTAGGAATCAACTGCGAGCAAAGATGGAAGCAGATGGATACTCCGATGTTATTTCAGAACCGTTTAATTCTTCTGATTATGAAATCGTAATTGCCATAATAAATGCTTTTCATGATGGTAGACCCAAGATCCCATTTTTCAGTAAAGTGGCAATCTGTTTTACTGAGACTAATGCAAGAAATCTTGGGTATCGATTGCTACTTAAAAACATCCAATCGACTTAACTTTGAGTAACTATTCAAAAAATTCACATGTTCAAAGATTGTTGCTGATTTATATAAGCAACTATGATATACTCATTAAGGGTAGACCAACGATCCGGCGTCTGCCGGTGCTAACATGAGCTACGGCTCGGTCTATGAAAAATAAGCGAGCTGACCGCATGACGGTCAAAGGAGGGCTTTATTATGCAAAAGACTATCTGCGAATTATTCGCAGGTGTCGGCGGATTCCGATTGGGATTCGACCGACTTGAATCAGGCTGGAAGACCACATGGTTCTCACAGTGGGAACCCGGCGCAAGGACACAATGGGCACACAACTGCTATGTGCAGCACTTTGGAGACAGTCCAGACCTGAATAATGAATTTCATACTGGAGAAGACATCAGCACGATGGACAAGCAGGCCATTCCCGGCCACACGCTTCTCGTGGGTGGCTTCCCTTGTCAGGACTACAGTGTAGCACACACCCTGTCGTCTTCTCATGGCATCGAAGGTAAAAAGGGCGTACTATGGTGGCAGATAAGAGATACGATCATCGCAAAAAAGCCACCGTTCTGCATCTTCGAGAATGTAGATAGATTACTTAAATCTCCGGCCAAACAGAGGGGACGTGACTTCGGCGTTATTCTTGCGTGTCTTGCCAAGGAAGGCTATAGTGTGGAGTGGCGAGTCGTTAATGCTGCACAGTATGGTGCAGCACAACGCCGTCGCAGAACATTTATCTACGCATACAGAAACGACACGATTTATGGACAGAAGATGGCCGACATATCTGCAGATATGATCATCAAAAATGGTGGTCTTATGGCGAAAGCCTTCCCCATTCAAAACATAGGTCAGATAACGGAGACGGTTATCGGCGGTGACATCGTAGATGTGAGTGATAACTTTGCCTTTGCATTCGAAACCGCAGGTTATATGTGCAAAGGTAGAATTTATACAGCAAAAGTAACTGAGCAGGAAGAAGAACCGATTACCCTTGGAAAAATCCTGCAGACGACTGTTGATGATAAATTCTATATTACTAATGAGAAAATGCCAAAATGGACATATCTCAAAGGTGCAAAGAGAATCCCAAGAAAATCAGCAGATGGTCATGAGTATACATTTTCAGAAGGCCCCATTGCCTTCCCTGACCCGTGGGATAGACCTGGTCGTACGATGTTGACCAGTGAGTCCACGATCAACCGTTCCACGCATGTTGTGTCAGATCCCGGAAGAGGGAGACTCCGGTTGCTGACCCCGGTCGAGGCCGAGCGCCTCCAGGGATTTGATGACGAATGGACAAATACGGGTATGCCTGATAGGATGAGATATTTTTGCATGGGTAACGCCCTGGTCGTACCGATGATAACCAGAATGGGTAGAGTTCTGGATACGATCATAGCTGAAGAAAAATAAGCTATATCAAAATCAGAATGATATCCATGGGTCTTGCGCAGCAATGCGCAAGACCCATGGTCGTTCATAATAAAATCATAGAAAAGGAGTTGGAAGCAGTGGAGGGAACACAGTATGTGACCAAAGAATCGATCCTGCGGCGTGCGCAGGAGATCAAGGGTATCCCGCTCCGGGATGTCGATAAAACTGGTCGTTTGGCCACGGGAAAAGGTGCTATCGGAACTGTTATCGAAGAGAGCTGGTTTGGCTACACGCCCAACTCCGAGTCTGAGCCAGACTTCCCGGAGGCTGGCGTAGAACTGAAGGTCACGCCCTACCTGCGTGGAAAAAACGGGATCCGTGCAAAGGAACGGCTGGTCTGCAATATCATCAACTATATGGAGGAGTACGATAAGACCTTCCAAACCAGTGCCTTTTGGCATAAATGTAACACCATGCTTCTCATGCCCTATGAGCATCTTGCAGACAAGCCCAAGGGTGATTTTCGGATAGACGAGGCGGTTTTGTTTAGTTTCCCAGACGAGGATCTTGCTATCATTGAGCACGACTGGAAAACTATCATGGAAAAGGTCCGTGCAGGCCGTGCTCATGAACTCTCGGAGGGTGACACACTTTATCTTGCGGCTTGTACAAAGGGAGCCAATGCATCCAGCGTCCGGCAGCAACCATTTTCAGAGCTTCCTGCAAAACAGCGGGCATATTCTCTGAAATCATCGTACATGACGCAGATCCTCAACAAGTATATATTTGGAAATGCGGAGAGTCCGCGTATTATCAAATCCGCAGATGTGCTGCACGCCAAAACTTTTGAGGATTACATTATTGATAAAGTTAAGCATTACTATGGAATGACTCAAAATGAACTTAAACTCAGACTTGGTGTCGATAGCAATGCCAAGAGCCTTAATGAGATCCTATTGGCGCGAATGTTGGATGTCAAAGGCCGCATTGCCTGTACGGAGGAGTTTCAAAAGGCAGGTATTATCCCCAAAACTATCCGAGTGCAAAGCAACGGTAAGATCAAGGAAAGCATGTCCTTCCCCACATTTGACTTTATTGCGTTGAGCAAGGAAGAGACTTGGGAAGAATCGGAACTCTATAACTATCTGGCACCTACGAAGTTTATGTTTGTTATCTTCCAGGAACGGGGTGATGGAGCGTATGTATTCGACCGCATCATGTTCTGGAATATACCAAATGATGACCTTGAAGAAGTGCACCGTGTTTGGGAGAGGACTGTTCAAACGATTCGTAGAGGCGTTCAGCTGATCCAGACACCTCGTGGGGTAAGCAATAATCTACCGAAGCAGACCGAGAGTCCCGTTGCACATGTGCGACCCCACGGAAAAGACGCTTCGGATAAGTTACCATTGCCTGATGGTCGCCTGATGACCAAGCAGTGTTTTTGGCTGAACAATACTTATATCGCAGAGCAGATCAAGGAGGTGCGGTAATGGCTGGATATGTATTTGCTATTGGCGGAGATGAAGATCCAGTCAGCATGATTCGAGAGTGTGCTGAAAAGGGAATATATTCGACATATTTGAAAGGGATTGCTCCGCTGTCCTTTGAGGGTACTTTGGCAGACTATATGTCAATGAAGCCAGGCGACAATATTTATTTCTTTTGTAAACGTAGGTATTATGGCATCGGTGAGTTGATCTCCATTGGCCCTGATTGCAAGTATTGTAATTATCCTCGTTCATCTGCAAGGGTCAATGTGCGGTATGAAGACATAAGCAATGACCTTTTGGTGAACTTTGGAAGTCAGAGTCCACATTACCGCTGGCTGTGTACATTTAAAGGCGCGCCGTACTTTTTTGAAGAAGGAATTGATACGGACGAGATTTTGACATATAAGCCAAACACATTTAAGATGCTTCGTGCTTTCTGGAAAGTTTCGTTCATTAAACTTAGCGACGAGGAGAATGCATCGTTAAAAGAGATTTTTTTGTTGCGTCGACAACGAGAGACAGCAGCACAAACTGGGATTTTTCCTGCGCGCAATGATATTCACAATGCGATAGCAGCAAAAGTACTTGATAGGTATTTGATCAAACCAGCAGATATGCTTCAAACATGTATTTTTGGCTCGCGAGTAAAGCATGAAATGGCACTTGAAGCAGCTGTTGTATATGACCTGTGCCATAACCGAGTTCATGCCTTAGGTGCTTGGGATTATGTTTCTCATCAGGTAATAGCTTCACCATTCAAACCCATTGATTATATGGATAAAATCGATGTCTTAGCAATGCGCTATCTGCCTAACACAAAAATTCCCTGCAAATATCTTGTCGCCGAATTGAAAAAAGATGCAGCAGACAACGCAACTATTGATCAGGTCTTGAAATATGTCGACTGGGTCTGCTCTGAGTATGCTTATGGTGATTATGAGGCGGTCGAGGCTTGCATTATTGCAGCGGAGTATCCCGAGAATATTGCAGCCTATTACAGTGAGGTTGTTCAGCGGTATTATACCTTGGGTAGCCATCCCGTCCGAAATAAACAATGGAATAGTTTGAAACTGTTACGCTATTCATATGCGGCTGGAGAATTATCTTATGTCGATGTTACGCCTCAAAATGAGATGCCAGACTGATATTTAAGGAAAGGCAAATCATGAAACACCCCAAATCATACGATTCTACTCCAGAGACCCGAAAGCGTATGTCCAAGGTCAAACTGAAGGGCGGCAAGGCGGAGACGCTTTTAGCAAAAGCACTTTGGCATCAAGGCTATCATTACCGAAAGAACGACAAGAGGCTGCCTGGGTCTCCAGACATAGCGATACTAAAATACCATATCGCTGTCTTTGTGGACGGCGAGTTTTGGCACGGAAAAGACTGGGAAGCCCGAAAGATGTGGCTTAAACGGAATCGCGAGTATTGGATCGAAAAAATCGAAGAAAATATGGCTCGCGACCTTCGGGACGACCAGCTGTTGATGCAGGCCGGATGGGTCCCCATTCACTTTTGGGAAAAAGAAGTCATCAAAGACTTATCGACATGTGTTGCTACGATCGAGGAAGTCATCCTTGCACAGCTGATAGATAGCGCAGATGCGCAAGAAGCCATTGACTATGAAGAGTGATGTCAGCGCCTTACATTGGAGTTACATTTATGGATACTATCAGAACAGTAGAGCTTTTTGCAGGCGTAGGCGGATTTCGCTTAGGCCTGGAAGCTGCGTCTGATAGGTTCAAAGTGATATGGGCAAACCAATGGGAACCGTCTATGCGAGAGCAGTATGCTTTTGAGTGCTACACCACGCATTTCGGCAATAAAAAGTACCATGTTTGCCAAGATATCGCCAAAGCTAAAATCGATGTACCTGCCCATGATCTGCTTGTTGGAGGATTCCCGTGTCAGGACTATTCTATCATGAAGAAAAATTCCGCAGGAATTAAGGGAACTAAGGGTGCGCTTTGGTGGCAAATAGATGATATCCTCAGAGAAAAAAAGCCAAAGTATGTGTTGCTGGAAAATGTGGACAGATTGATCCGCTCTCCGGCCAAACAGTCCGGTCGTGACTTTTCTATCATATTACGATGCCTCTATGAGAAAGGCTATGCCGTTGAGTGGAGAGTCATCAATGCTGCTGACTATGGATATGCTCAACGACGGCGGCGGACCTTTATCGTGGCCTATCATAATCAAACGGAGATTTTTTGCAATTTGGCAGAAGCGGTATGTGTACAAGGCCTTAAGTCTATGCACAAGCATGTTATGGAGAATGGTATTTTAGCAAAAGCGTTTCCTGTTCAAAGTCATAGCAGGTCATATGTTGAAAGTTGGATCGACGAATTAGAATATGCTGATATTTCGACTGTTTCAAGAGATCAGCGAGTATATTTATATAACGCTGGCGTTATGATGAACGGACGGATATACTCTGTTGATGTGACTTCGCAGCGAGTAGAGGCCACGTCTCTAAAGGATATATTAGAAACAGGTCAAGTGGATGAGCACTATTTCCTTCGTACCGAAGACATGCCCCGATGGACCTACTCCAAGGGGGCAAAGCGTGAGAAACGGCAGCGGCGAGATGGCAGTCAGTATTATTTTTCCGAGGGCAGCGTTCAATTTCCAGAATCGTTGAACAAGCCCTCAAGAACGATGCTGACCTCAGAGTCCCAGGTGGGCCGGACTTCTCATGTCGTACAGGACCCGATGACTGGTCGTTTACGGGTGCTGACTCCAATTGAATGCGAACGATTAAATGGTTTCCCGGATGACTGGACAAATACAGGAATGCCTGAACGAATGCGATATTTTTGCATGGGTAACGCCTTAGTGGTGCCGCTTGTGAAAAGGATAGGAGATGCGTTATTAAACGCGGGGATATGATTACACGAAACGAGAATACTTCTTGTTATGCCCTTAAAAATGATGAAAGTAGTGATTGTTATGGCGAAAATTATCAGGAACGCAATCAGATGCAAGAAATGTGGAGACGTTATTGAAAGCAAGACTGTCCATGATTTCAAGTTTTGCAGCTGCGGTTCGTGTGCCGTGGACGGCGGCCACGATTACCTTCGTAGATGCGGAAACCTTGGAGATTGGGAAGAACTGTCCGAAGTGGAAAAGGTGGAGGGCAACAACGCATTGACTTGATTCTATCTTGCGGAAAGTGGTTGCGCCATAATACTGCTTATCATCATTCGCAAGTCACCACGGGTACCCCGTATCCTCAATAGGGGCTGAAACTATGCGTTTCAGCCCCTATTTTTCCAAATCTTTCAGTAGCTATTCCTGCTGACCTGTGGTATATGTTTGTGCTGCAAGGAGGATAAGGTAAAATAAGTTGCGCAAATTGAAAATCGCATAAAAGAAGACATAGCTTGCAGGCTCTGGTAGAATGAAGTTACCACACAAACATTCGAAA
>UMHQ01063234.1_pt1 | contig 10533 bp, 10 predicted proteins | sample 1965531 | NCBI WGS metagenome assembly UMHQ01 (sample SAMEA4836098, study PRJEB28245) | human gut metagenome | biome: gut microbiome; material: fecal sample | place: Denmark | collected 2008
ATAAAACCTCTCGAAGACTACGATCTGGAGACCAACGGAAATCTGCTGGAAACGGCGGTAAGCTTTGTGATGAATGACGGCGATCTTCAAAAGACAGCCGACGCCATGGCGCAGCACAAAAACACCATACGCTACAGGCTGAAAAACATAAGCAACATAACAGGTATAAACGCGCTGGAGACAAGAGGATATGAGATCCTGTCCATGGCCGTGAGGATATACATATGCAACAATAACGGTGAAAGCCGGGAAAAGGGGAAAATCAACGATGAAAATTGACACTTTCAAAGTAGAACGGTGGATGAATGATTACGAAGACGACGCCGTTTATAATTTAGGCGAGACATGTATCGACTCCCTTACTGTAGGCGAGCTCCTGGAACTTGCCGGTGAAGATCCCGACAGTTATCTTACAGGACTAAAAGACACAAGGCTCACTTACGGTCACATATTCGGATCTCCTGAGCTGGTAAACGGAGTGGCGGGGCTGTACCGGGACCTTAAAGGTGAAAATGTGATCCCGACTCACGGCGCCATAGGAGCCAATGAGATGGTCATCAGCGCCATGATAGAAAGCACTGATAATATGGTATGCGTGCTGCCTACATATCAGCAGCACTATTCCATACCAAAGGCCATAGGCGCCGAAGTCAGGATACTGAAACTCAGACCCGAAAACGATTACCTGCCGGATCTTGACGAGCTCAGATCTCTGGTGGACGAAAACACCAAGATGATAACCATAAACAATCCTAATAACCCGACCGGTTCATGGATACCGACGCCGACGCTGAAAGCGATAAGCGACATAGCCGCCCGGGTGGGCGCTTACGTGCTCTCTGACGAAGTTTACAGAGGAATATCAGAAGACGGAAGCTATATGGATTCTATTGTGGATATTTATGACAGAGGCATTTCCGTGGGAAGCATGTCAAAGATATTTTCACTGGCCGGACTGAGGCTCGGATGGATAGCGTCAAAAGATAAAGATGTGCTTCACCTTTGCCTTGAGAGAAGAGATTACGACACGATTTCATGCGGAATGATAGACGACAAGCTCGCTTCTTTGGCCCTTGCCCACAAAGACAAGATCTTTGAGCGCAACAGAGCTATTCTTGAAAAAAACCGCAGGATACTCGACGAATGGGTAAACAGGACGCCTCAGGTTCATTATCTCAGACCTGTAGCAGGAACGACGGCGCTGGTGTATTACGATCTTGATATGCCGTCATATGAGCTCTGCAAGCGCCTTATCAGGGAAAAAGGTCTCCTGTTTACACCGGGAGCGGCATTTGAAATGGAAGGCGCGGTACGTATAGGCTACGCCTTTGATTCAAAACTTCTGAAAGAAGGACTTGACAAATTCACTGAATTTTTAGAGGAGGAAAAATAAATGGAACACCGCTTTTTAGCAAAAAAATACTGGGAGGACGCGTCTACTCCCTTTGGAACCACCAATGAACAGGCGGCGAAATACGACGACTGTATCAACCTCAGCCTCGGCGATCCCGACCTGATTACCGATAAGATCATCATCGACGGCGCTTACCGGGACGCTCTGAAAGGCCATACAAAATATACAAACATGTATGGAGATATCGAGCTGAGAGATGAGATCCGCAAGTTTTACAAAGACGAGTATGATCTTGACATAGCGCCTGATGAAGTGATTGTGACCGCTTCCGGACTGATTGCCATGTACATGGTGCTTCAGGCTATCCTTGATGAGGGCGATGAAGTGCTGGTACAGGCTCCGTTCTTTACTCCTTATACTTCTCAGGTTGAGATGGCCGGAGGAGTGCTTGTGGAGCTGCCTACATACGAAGAAGAAGATTTCCAGATCAACGTGGAAAGGCTTCGTTCACTGATTACACCTAAGACTAAGGCTCTGATAATTAACACTCCGTCCAATCCGACCGGAAGCTGTTTGTCCGAAGATACAATGAAGGCCATCGCCGCCATCGCCGAAGAAAAAGATCTCATCGTGATCGCTGACGATATCTATACTTCATACAGCTTTGAAAACGATTTTATTCCGTTTATGTCTCTGCCGGGAATGAAAGAGAGAACTGTAACCATCAACTCTTTCTCCAAGAACTTCCTTATGACAGGATGGAGAGTAGGCAATGTCATCGCTCCGTCGTTTATTGTCAAGGTGTTAAAGGACATGGGAGAGAATATCATCTACTCCGCTCCGTCGATTTCCCAGAGGGCCGCGATATACGCGCTCAGAAACAGGAAGGAGATACAGCCGGGTATCATCGCTGAATACAAAAAGAGAATGCAGTATGCCGCCGAAAGGATAAACAATATCCCGTGGATGAAGGTTATAGATCCTCCAAAAGGCAGTTTCTATCTCTTCATAAATATCAAGGGAAGCGGCATGAGCAGCATGGACGCCGTAAATATGATACTGGCCAAAGCCCATGTGCTTCTGCTTCCGGGCGACGCTTTCGGAAAGTGCGGAGAGGGCTATGCCCGTCTGGCTTGTACTGTGGGCGTGGATAAGCTCAAAGAAGCCTTTGACAGAATAGAAAAAATAAAACTCTGACAGTAAAGAGGTGTATCAGGCCGAGGCCCGGTACGCCTCTTTAAATTCGCGGACCATGCAGAGCCGTTAAAAAAATTATAAATCTTTCTTGACAAACAGGGAGCGGAGTGGTATCTTATATTTAAGAATAAGAATCATTCCTAATTTGAAAGAAGGTGTTAATGTGTCAAAGCAAAGACAGCTTGTGCTGGACATAGTCAGGCACTCACATAAGCACCCTACGGCAGAGGAGATTTTTTTCAAGGCGCGTGAAGAGATGCCTTCGATAGCGCTCGGTACGGTATACCGCAATCTCAACGCCCTCAGCCATGAAGGCGCCATAAGGCGGATAACTCTTCCGGAGGCTCCCGACAGGTTTGATTCAGCGGAGACACACCACGATCACCTGATATGCTCATGCTGCGGCAGACTCAGGGATATCAGGCTAAACGGTGTAAAAGACGCTATCAAAGCGAGCGCCGGAGAAGACATACTCACATACGAGCTGAACGCTTATTACTTATGTGAAGATTGTAAAAAAAGCACAAAATTGCAGGAGGTAAAAAATGAAAGATCTTAAAGGAACAAAGACAGAAGCTAATCTGAGAACTGCTTTCGCCGGAGAATCTCAGGCGAGAAACAAGTACACTTATTTCGCGAGTGTAGCTAAAAAAGAGGGATATGAGCAGATCTCCGCTATTTTCCAGAAGACCGCCGACAACGAGAAAGAACACGCGAAGATGTGGTTCAAAGCTCTCGGCGAGTTAGGCGATACAGCTCAGAACCTGCTTGCCGCTGCCGAAGGAGAAAACTATGAGTGGACGGACATGTATGCTCAGTTTGCGAAAGAAGCAAAAGAAGAAGGTTTCGATGTTCTGGCCGCCCAGTTTGCCATGGTAGCTGAGATAGAAAAACATCACGAAGAAAGATACAGAGCGCTTCTCAACAATGTGGAGATGAAAGCCGTATTTGAAAAAGCCGATGAGACCATGTGGGAATGCAGAAACTGCGGCCATCTTGTAATGGGCAAGAAAGCTCCGCAGGTATGTCCTGTATGCTCGCATCCGCAGAGCTTCTTTGAAGTAAGAGCAGAAAATTATTAGAAATAGTCGTCAGACGCGGCCGATAATCCGGCCGCGTTTGTTTTGACCATAAAAAAGAACGGAGACAGAGATGGAAAAGAAAGATCTTGACTTGATACAGGAGACGACGGCGGAGATTTCGGCCGAACTGAAGAAGCTTGCCCTTGATATATACAATGATCCTGAAACAGGCAATCAGGAGTACAGAGCATGCGCCCGCCAGAAAGAACTTCTCGGTAAATACGGATTTGAGATAACTGACGCTTTCTGCGGGATAGAAACGGCGTATAAGGCCGTCTATAGAGGCGCTGAAGACGGTCCGAAGATCGCCATGCTTGCCGAATACGACGCTTTGCCGGAACTGGGACATGCCTGCGGTCATAATCTCATTGCCATGATCTCTGTGGGAACGGGTATAGTTGTCAGAAAATTTGTCGACAAATACGGCGGAGAGATCCACGTGATAGGTACGCCGGCGGAAGAAACTGAAGGAGCAAAAGTAAAAATGGCCGAGAAAGGCGCGTTCAGAGAATACGACGCCGCTATGATGGCTCATCCCCTTGAGACAAACGGCAGCTCGCAAAACACAAACGCCATGGTATGCCGCAGATTTGAATTTTTCGGAAAGCCGGCTCACGCGGCAGAAGTTCCTTATGAAGGAATAAATGCTCTTGACGCTATGATAAATTTTTTCAATCTTGTAAACGCCATGAGGCAGCAGACGAGACAGGACGCGAGAATACACGGTATTATAGAAAAAGGAGGGACGGCGCCAAACATCATTCCCGACTATACTTCAGCCGTATTTTATATAAGAGCAAACAAGATGTCATATGTAGAAGAACTTCTCAGAAAAGTGACAGCCTGCGCCGAAGGAGCGGCGGCAGGTACAGGCGCCTCTTTAAAAGTCAGCGAAACTGAGGCGGACTTTATGGATACGAACAGCAACATGTACCTTTCCGAACTGGCGTGCCGGCAGTATGAGAAACTGGGGCATCAGATCACACGTTACGGCACGCAGATACTATCGGGTTCTTCCGATCTGGGCAATGTCAGTTACGAATGTCCGGCTATACAGCTTATGTGCGGTATGGGACCTCTTCCGGACGGCAGCCATTACGGTCCGCACACTCCGGAATTTGCACAGAAGGCATGTTCCCGGGAGGCGATGGAAAACGGTCTGGAGTTCGTGAAGGCCTTTGGGATGACCGCCGTTGAGCTGATGACAGACCCTTCCCATCTCAGAGCCATAAAGGAAGAATTTTCGGACATAAAGGCCTGAATTTACCAGGCCAGTTTTTTAAGATATGCTTTGAGCACGTCAAGGCCTGCCGAAAGATCTTCGGGAGATGTGTATTCTAAGGTGTTCCGGGGCATCTGCAGCCGCTCTGCGCCGGCGCGTTCGGAAAGCCCGTCCGCAATTGCCATGAGGATCTCATAGCTTTCCGGGTCGGTTGACTGAAGCTCCGTGAGCAGACCGTTCAGGATCAGGGAGTCGATATCGATCTCTGTGGTCAGCCTGCTGTCCGCAAGAAAGCTGGTGCGGGAGACACCGTTCTCATAGGCGTTCTCCATTTCTGTGTCGATGGAGAGATGCTGGGGAGCGTCTTTCGGGATACAGCGGAACTCGCAGGTGTCGCAAATACCGTCGCACTTGTAGCTCTTTTTGTACGGGATACAGCAGGCTCCGGCTCTCTGTTTTGCCTTGCGGGTAGTTCCTACGAACCGCTCCCAGTCCCGTTTCTGTTCCGGGGTGACATCGATCCACTGCTTGAGCGGACGGTAGTAGATGGTTGATGTGTTCTGATTTGCATTGGTTTTCATAAAAAAGTCCTCCGATTTTCGATTTCTCGAAACGGAGGACTCTGGGTGCTGCCGCAAAAAGGGTGCAAAAACCTAACCGCAGTCCTAACGGAGTACTCCGTTTCGGATTGCAGCTAACCCGCTCAAAAGGCAGCTGTGATATTTACTTGTGCCGCCAGATACCGTTGAGCCATCAGTGATCAGGTGATGCGGTGTCGGGCGGTGAGCAGTTTATTGTCTTGCTCAAGACAGATTTAGCATTCAAAAAAGAAAAGACGACAGAACGATACCTTAATTCAGGTATCCGTACTGTCGTCTGGCGCTCTCACGGATTTCTGTTTGAATTTACTTCGCATACTCATGCGTAACCTTGAGTGTTCTGTCTGCATTGGCAGTGATTCGTGTAATACAGTCTTTCTTTCGGATAACGATGACCTTGCCGTCCTTGCTTTGGTCGCAAACACGCTTGTCATCGAGATTCTTAACCTGTTCCATACAGTTCTCCTTTCTGTGGAAACTATAAGTTCCGCTTAATCCAAAAAAAATAGATCTTTAAGTTCTGCATCGGGAAAAGCCTTGATAAGACCTCCGATGCACTTCTTACCGCCGACACGCTTTCCACGCAAAAGACGGCTCACTTCCATCCGAGAAACGCCCATTTTCATAGCAAGCTGACTGCCTGTCCATTTGCGGCGTTCCATCTCTTGTTTCACATACTCTATGTTTGGTTTCATCTAATACCCCTTTCCGAAACTTAAAGGTTCCGCCATTCTCAAAATACGTACCGCGCTATGGCGGTATGTTGGAATTGGAACCTTAAAGTTCCGTTTTCTATAGTATACACCTTTAGGTTACAAAACGCAAGGGTTCTCTCAAAAAAGCGTTGCTTTTAGGTTACACTTATGGTATAATGAAAGTGGTTCAAGCGAGGAGGGACTATATTATGAACGAACTCGGGACTTATATAAAGGAAAAAAGAACGGAAAAAGGGCTGTCGATAAGGCGGCTTGCAGAACTTGCAGCTATCAGCCATACCGAAGTGAAGCGAATAGAAGACGGTCTTAGAAAACAAACTTCTCCGCAAGTTCTCCGCTCCATAGCGTCCGCACTCGGTGTGCCCTATGAGGATTTGATGGCAGCTGCCGGATATATTGATGAGCCTACTGCGGAAACAGAAAGCAGTACAGTGGCTACCGGCATAAAGGATACGGAAGACTTGAGTCAAGAAGAGATTGATCAGGTCAACCAGTATATTGCATTCTTGAAAAGCCAGCGCAAAGATTAAAGATTAACGAGGTGACTTCTTGGTAAAGAGGCCACCTCGTTCTCTTTTTAATTATGTGCGAACAGGAAGACGTATAAGCTGAACTGCTGGGAAGCGGTTCTGTGCTTCATTCACAACAGCATCGTATAGCTGCAGCGACTCGGTTAAATCCTCTATCGTTATGGCAAGAGCGTAGTCAATCTCCTGATCGTCCTCCACATCATAGCGAGTATGAAGTTCAAGCCATACTTCCCAATCACCACCATGAAAACTTGAAAATTCCTGCTCGAAGTGGAAACAGGTATCCCAATCCTTGCGACCATCTGATTCTGATGGATTATTTGTAACAAGATTATCCTTACTGTTTCGTGAATGAAGGGATGCGTTGACATATGCTCCGAGATATTCAGCGCCCTTAGTTTTATCAACAGGCGGTTGTGTGACACAGGTTACTGTCACCCGTATTTTTTTATCCCTCTTGCTCATATCCATCTGCGTATCGCAAACACTCGGCATGAGGAACTTGGCGTGCTGCTTGAATTTCTTATTCATCGTACCCCTGTGGAGGAAGGTCACACGATGAGCAGTAGAAAACATACTCACAAGAGGATTTGATATTCCTCTACCGTAAAGATTGCCATAGAAGGCATTTTCGTCCCTTGTGATTTTTTTCTTTGCAACCTCGCTGATAGGCATCTCAGCACCGTGATAGAGAAGTGCCTCTGACATAAGGATATCATGATTCGGCACAGACTGTGATATCTCCGCAAGGTCTCCTGCAACAGTAGGAGCCGTAAAACTTGTACCCGCCTCAAATGCCCATTGACCGCCACTGGCAATCATCATGGCATATTCATCCGGCGGTACGAAGTCAGCCTTGGTCATCGTTCCAGCAAGAGATACAATATCGGGTTTACGGAAACCTCGAAAGCCCGGACCGATTCTCGAATAAGGAGCTACATCATATTGGCGGCTCAAACCTTCCTTATGTTCTGCACCGACAATAGCTCCGACTGCTATATTCAGCATGGAATCTGCTGGTGCAGCTATTCTATTGTCGTCATCTTGCAAGATGTCTTCGAGGGAGTCCTGACTACGATACAGATAATGATTGCCAGCTGAAATGGTAAATTTCACACCATACTGAATAGCAAGGACATCCAGTTCGTATCCGAGAATACTGATTTCGTCGCCTTGGATAGGAGTCTCTTCGCTTGATGAGAAGTTGAAGATTTTGGTTATGTCTTTATAGCGCAGGACAGCCTCTTTGATTCTTGCAATCATGGTGCTGTTACAAATAAGATCCGGACGATTCGGCTTATTGGAATCCGGATCGAAACCACGAATATTACAGTCGATAATCCTTGCTCGTGGTGTTAGGATACCGGATGCAAGCTGCTCGCCAAGATTCTCAAAAGCGACCTTACTTGCCACATTGGTGCCGTGCCTTTTGTCACCAGGAGTTGCTCCAGTAGGTACCCAATGCTCCACTACCAGCGGTTCAAGTTCCGCAGGGAAATCCACTCCCGTATCAAGAACAGCCACGATAGGAAGCTCATCTATCGAGACATTTGGATTCAACGACATCTGCGCCTGCGCAGGAACCGTATACATCGGGGATGTGGCATAGAAACCTGTCGGCGCAACATGACTGACAATAGTATCCCCGGAGATCTCTTCAAGTTTACCAAGCGGAATCTCCGCACGGACAATACGTGTCCCATCGGAAAGTTTATATGGCTTCGCCTGGATTCTACCTTGATTCTGCTCAATAAGAGCAATCAGCCTCTCTTCGGCACGAGCCTGCACCTGCGGATCGGTACCTTTTGGAAGCAATTGTTCCACGATTTCAACATCGAGTGGGAAAGTAGCCTCACGCTCAAGCAGTTCTCTTATCGAAGGAGCCTGTTTTCCCATTCCGTCTGGGAATTGAAAATCATCTATGTACTGAAATTTCTTGTTACTGCGTTTGCCATCACGGTAAGCGCCTACCCTTTGTTGTAGGGAATCAAACTTGGACTTGGATGATGATACAATGGCGTGGCGTGAATCTTTGACTTTGGCGAGGGTCATTCCTTCCTGTTCCAAAAATTCACGAAGTGTTTTGTTTGAGAATTTCTCACCCTCTTGCAGGACAACTTCAAACAGACGGATATCCTCATCACGAAGAGAATCCGTCCCTTGCACGCGGGTATAGGCAGACACAATTTCCTGAAGACCTGTAGAAAGTTTCGTTCCATGCTTCATCCGATCCAATCCCAGGTCTTTACTCCGAGCCTGCTTTTTATTCTCAATAGCCTCTACATCATCCTCAGTAATGAGGAGATGGGGTCTGAAATCATCTGCCATACCTATTCATCCACCTCTTTGCCCTTAGTTAACTTATTTATCTGGTAGCTAAGAGTGTTATGTGGCATCCCGATTGCTTTCGCAAGAGTACGGACGCTCACGCCCTTTGCTTTCAGATCGGCGGCGGCATCCACCACGCCTGCCCCGTTTGAATTATTCGTCATCTGCTGGATAAGCAGTTCTATCATATCCTCCATCGTAATCGCCTTATCTGTGGTCACATAGCGTTTAGCGGCGGAGATAACCAGTTCCTTTATCTGTGCCACGCTGCGGTCTGCAGTAAGGTCAGCCAGCTTCTGTATATCTACCTCGGTTTCTACAGTATAGTCTTTAAACCAACGCTGAATTAGTTCACTCCGCTGTTTTGCATCCGGGTATCCGATATTGATAGTGTAGTTGAATCGTCTGAAAATTGCGGGATCAAGCAGATGCTCATGGTTGGTAGCCGCAATTAAAAATACATTCGGCGGCATATTATCGAAATTCTGGAGTAAAGCCGTAACGACACGCTTCAGTTCGCCCATCTCGTGACCGTCATCACGTTTCTTGGCGATGGCATCAAATTCGTCCAGAAAAAGGACGATGTTCTGATTGCCTACGCTGGAAAATATCTTCCTTAAGTTCACGCTGGTCTGTCCAAGGTAGGAGGATATAAGACCGTCTATCCTCACATATGCCATAGGCAGATTCAGTTCGTGCGCTATGGCATTTGCCGTCATCGTCTTTCCGCATCCAGGAGGTCCGCAGAGTAGTAGACGGTTTGCGGGAGGGAGATTATGCTTTGCCAGCTTGCTGTTGTTCTGGCGTTCCTCCAAAATCTGCAGGAGGAGCTTCCGCTGATTCTCAGGAAGCACGACATCAGAGAGCGATATATCCGGGTGAATAATATCGTAAAGCTCCAGAAGACTGTCCTTATCTCTCGGAGTAAAAGCACCGCTCCCAGCGGACTGGACAGCGAATCCTCCTCCGGCGGGCTGTGCAACATCCGGTTTCTTCATCAAAGTTATATTCTTTCCCTTATATGCATCAAGGAGCATACTGGAAACACGGCTATTTCCTTTCTTATCCTCGTCAGCCGCCAAAGCTTCCACAGCGGTCTTGAAGGAACTCTCGTCCCCGGAGCAATGAGCGGCGATAATATTTGCGATCAATTCGGCTTTCATAGTCTATCGATTCCTCTTTCTCAGTCATAGTAACGGACTGTAACCTTTAGTTTACACTATTTTGGCTCATATGTCAATAACTATCCTCAAAAATCTTTGAACACCTTTGAACACAAGCGCAAATTATTGTATCTCATCGGCTCCAATATGGTTCCTATAGACGAAAATAAAAATTTGTGTTCTCGCATCTATTTATTGATTTAGGAAACAGAATGTGCTATACTGATACGTAACCGTTGAGTTACTTGAAAGAAACGAACCCGCGACGGAAACAAAGGGTTACGAAGAGGAGTATATATATGATTATCAGCTATAAAAAATTATGGAAGTTACTCATTGACA
>UMHQ01052998.1_pt1 | contig 10466 bp, 10 predicted proteins | sample 1965531 | NCBI WGS metagenome assembly UMHQ01 (sample SAMEA4836098, study PRJEB28245) | human gut metagenome | biome: gut microbiome; material: fecal sample | place: Denmark | collected 2008
TAGCTCAACAGGCAGAGCAACTGATTTGTAATCAGTAGGTTGTTGGTTCGATTCCGATCACCAGCTCCATACGGAGAGGTTCCCGAGTGGCCAAAGGGAGCAGACTGTAAATCTGTTGTCAGTGACTTCGGTGGTTCGAATCCACCCCTCTCCACCACGAAAATCCGTGCTATTTGGCACGGTTTTTCTTTTATAAAAACCTTAGCCTTTTAGCAGTATTTTCGTGGTTCTACCGCGCAACCGATATACGCTATCAGTTTACAGATGGACAAAGTTCAAGCCACAATTCCGCTATATCGCTTGCTTGGTGATAAATAGGCGGTTTTTTATGGTGCGAGATGGTGGATTAGGCTGTTTTTTTGAAAAAACAGCCACACGCATTGCGTGTCGAACCACCTTTCGGTGCTGACGCTTGGGCGAATTGCACAAGTGCAGCCCTGCGCTATTAAACGAATCCACTTTACCAGCAAAAAAGCACATCGCAAGATGTGCTTTTTTGTATGTGAAAGGGGTGGATTAGGCTGTTTTTTTTGAAAAACAGCCACACGCATTGCGTGTCGAACCACCTTTCGGTCTGCACGCTTCGCTTATGCAAGTAAACTTGCACGCTACGCTGTTGGACGAATCCACCTTATCAGCAAGAAAGCATATCGCAAGATGTGCTTTTTTGTATGTAAAAGAGGTGGATTCGAACAACTATTTATACAATAACATATTTTATTACCAAATCTATTACTAATTTTTTGTTCTGATTTCCAAACTTGAATTGCTTGCAATTAAATTTAATTATTTTGTCAAATATCTGATTCGGTTTTATATGTCTAAAAAATATTGATAATGGCAAATATTGCAGATATGGACGCATTGTTTTCAAAAAACGTGGAAGATAAAGAGGTGTTTTTCAAGAAAATGCAAAATACCGAAGGGGTTGTCGAAGGGCGTGAGGGAAACGCTGTGGGCGACGGCAGAAGCGAGATAAACAATGCGGGAAAAGGCGAAGGCAATTTATGATTGACAGAATCGAATATCAACAATACGTGAAAGAAAACGCACCGAAATCGCCGATGGTGCGAACTTTGCTTGCGGCGTTTTTGGTCGGCGGCATAATTTGTTGTATCGGTGAGGGGATCGGCGATATTTTGCGGCTTATTTTCAAGGATATGAGCGATAAAAACGTTGCGATTTTTGAAAGTTGCATAATGATTTTTCTCGGAAGTTTATTCACTGCGCTCGGACTTTACGACAAACTCGGACATTTTGCGGGTGGCGGTTCGATTATTCCCATTACGGGATTTGCAAATTCGGTGGTTTCGCCTGCGATGGAATACAATCGCGAGGGCGTGTTTTTCGGCGTATGTGCAAAAATGTTCGTTATCGCAGGTCCTATCATCGTGTTCGGTGTGGTTGCGAGTTTTATCGTCGGACTAATCGGCTGTTTCGTTTATATGTGAGGTGGCAAAATGAGGACTTTTCAGTTATCTAACCCTATATATCTCAAAAGCGGATTTACAATCGTAGGGCCGAAAGAGGGCGACGGAAACTTTGCGGACAAGTTTGACATCGTGCTTAAAAACGATATTTGGTGCGAAAAATCGTACGAGAAATGCGAAAGCAAAATGCACCGTGACGCTGTGAGCGGCGCAATCAAAAAGGCGGGATTAAAACGAGAGAATATAGATATAATGCTCGGCGGCGATTTACTCAACGAACTTGCCGCAACGTCGCTTGCCGCGCGCAATTTTCCGTGTGCGTTTTTGGGACTTTACAACGCTTGTTCGACGTTCAGCGAAAGCATTATCGTCGGGTCTATGCTCATTGACGGCGGATTTGCTAAAAATATCACTTGTTCGACTTCGAGTCACTTTGCGTCGGCGGAAAGACAATACCGTTTTCCGCTCGAACTCGGCAATCAGCGCCCGCCCACGTCGCAATGGACGGTTACGGGCGCAGGTTGTACGGTTTTGTCGAGCGAAAAGCCGTCAATGATGAACGAAAGAGTGTACGAGGATGATATTATCGCTATTGACGAAAATTTGAATATCGACCCAAAGACGCTTGAAAAGTACAAAAAGAGCATCGAAAAGCAGAAAAAAGTCATAGATAAGGAAAAATCGAACATCGTCGAGGAAAATTTCGAGAGAGAAAGCAACGATTACGCACAGCCGAACACTCATTACGTTACCGTGACGGGCGGAACGATGGGCAAAGTCGTGGATTTGGGCATAGACGACGAAGCGAATATGGGCGCGGCTATGGCGCCCGCCGCTTGCGACACGATTGTGACTCATTTCGAGGAATCGGGGCGTTCTCCCGACTATTACGACGGTATTTTTACGGGGGATTTGGGCAGACACGGAAAGGAAATGCTCGAATATCTGCTTTCAAAAGAGGGAATAACCTTGCCGAAATACTATATGGATTGCGGCGCAAGTTATTTTACGGCAGAGCAAAAGACCTTTCAGGGCGGTTCGGGGGCAGGGTGCGTGAATACCGTGTTCAATTCTTATATACTCAAAAAAATGCAGAGAGGCGAGTTGAAAAGGGTGCTTCTCGTTCCGACGGGCGCGCTCTTAAACAAAGATACGCCGCTTCAAAAGGAAACGATACCGGGGGTGTCGCACGCCGTGACTTTTGAAAGTCACTCGTTTTTGCAATAACGGTTGCCTTGCAAAACGCAAAAGAGCGGTGAATCCGCAATCAACAAAATTATATGAATATTGCCGTGCGAAGCGGAAATACGGTTGAAAGTGTTATAAAAATGCGCAAATTTTGTAATAGTTTTAACCGATAAACGAAAATATGGTGGTGATATGGAAATATTCCTCGATTATCTGAAAGTGTTTGCGGTCGGCGGTTTCGTGTGTATGTTGGGGCAAATCCTCATCAACAAAACGAAGATGTCGTCGGCGCGTATACTCGTGACGTATATGCTTTTGGGCGTTATACTCGAAGTGTGCGGCGCGTTCGAGCCTATGAAAGAATTTGCAGGCTCGGGCGTAACCATTCCCATTATGGGATTCGGCTCTAATCTTGCCAAAGGTGCGCTCGAAGGCGTGCAAAAAGACGGATTTTTGGGCGCGATTACGGGCGGTATGAGTGCGGTTTCGGCAGGTCTTACGACGGTTATCGTGTGCGGATTCGTGTTTGGGTTGATATCTCGCTCGCGTTCTAAAAAGATATAAGAGCGCAAAACCGTTTGCAAAAAGTGCCGACCGAAACGGAAAATGCTCCGGACTGCGTATGAAATGCGGTCGAAATATCGAAACAGCGTTTAGACTTCGGCTCAAAACGCAAAATATGCCTTTATCAAAACGGTTTTGACGAGAAAAGGTAAGCCATAACTGCTTTTAACCGGTCAAATTAACTGTTCAGATTCAGCAAACTCGACGAATCGTAAAGGTTGAGGTAGGTGTCGGGAATCTCGCCGACTATGAGATTTTCGCATACCAGAACTTCGGCTTTGACTTGTATTGTCGGTTGATCGATGGGCGTGACTATGCTGACGTCGGCGTAAACGTCGATGTAGATTTTGTGCAAGGTTTGGTTTATGCCTGCCGACTGGAAAAAGGATACGAAATCGCAATTTGCCATACCTATCGGAGTGATTTTTATGGTTACGTCGGGTCCGAAACCCATAAGAAGGGCAAGCCCTGTGAACGTACCCGCCGAAATCCGAATCTCTTGCGTGCCGAGAGAGTCCAAATTTGCTTGCGCAAGGTTTGCAATCTGCCTTGCGATTTTGTTTATTTCGGGCGAATTTGCCTTTATCATCGAGATTTTGCCGTCGTTGTCTTTCACGATGTCGAAAAGCATATCGTAGGTCAGACCGTCGCCGAGCACGCTCGTTGCGGCGATATTTATAGCGTTCGTGGTGACCGCGCGCATTTGAGCAACCGAACTGTCCATAACCGTCGGAACGATGTTCGAGCGGAAATAAACCGTGCAAAAGATGAAAATCGCAATAAAAACCGCGATTGCAATCACGACTCTGAAAAGTTTAGGCTTCATCGTTTTTGAGATTTTCTCTTTGTTTTGCACGATATATTCTATGTTTAATCTTTGATTATCTTTACAAAAGGCGTCGATGTTGATACAATATCGGTATGGATTTATTTGACCTTCAAAACAACGAAAAGACTATGGCACCGCTTGCCGAACGTATGCGCCCGCGCACTTTGGACGAATTTTTGGGACAAGGCAAAATCGTGGGGCAGGGTTCGCTTTTGCGCAGAGCGATTGCCGCAGACAAACTTGGCAGTTGCATTTTCTACGGACCGCCCGGGACGGGAAAAACCACGCTTGCAAACATCATTGCGGAAAATACGAACGCGGCTTTTGTCAAACTGAACGCCGTCACGAGCGGCGTTGCGGACGCGAAAAAGGTTATCGACGAGGCTCGCGACCGTCTTCGTATGTACGGAAAACGTACATATTTGCTTTTGGATGAATGTCATCGCTGGAACAAGGCGCAAAGCGACAGCGTGTTGCAAGCAATCGAGCAAGGCTACATAATTTTTATCGGCTCGACGACGGAAAATCCCTACGTTTCGATGACGAGGGCTATCGTGTCAAGATGTCGTATTTTCTCGTTTTCAAGGCTTTCGGACAAAGATATCAGGGCAGGTCTCGAAAGAGCGGTCAAGGACAAGGAAAGAGGACTCGGCAATATGAATCTCGAAGTGAGCGACGCGGCTCTTTCGCACCTTGCGTGGGCAAGTGCGGGGGATATGCGCACCGCGCTCAACGCGTTGGAACTTGCCGCGCTCACCACGCACGCAGATTCCGACGGCGTTATTAGAGTGGGAAAAGAGGAAGCCGAACAATCCATACAGCAAAAAGCACTCAGTATGACGGAAGATATGTATTACGATATGATTTCCGCATTCATAAAGAGTATGAGAGGAAGCGACAGCAACGCCGCGCTTTACTGGGCTGAAAGGCTCATCGAGGCGGGGTGCGATCCTATGCTTATAGGCCGCAGAATTATGATTCACGCTTGCGAGGACGTCGGTATGGCGGATCCCAACGCTATCGTGGTTGCGACGTCGTGCGTGCAGGCTTTTGAAAAGATAGGTCTGCCCGAAGGGCGCATTCCGCTTGCCGAAGGCATAATATACGTTTCGGAAGCGCCGAAGTCGAATAAAGTCGTCGAGGCACTCGGCGGCGCGGAAAACGCGGTGAAGAACATCAAGCACGAAACCGTGCCGTTGTATCTTCGCGACCCGAACTACAAGGGCGACGACGAAAAAGTGAGCGGATACAAATATCCGCACTCGTACGGCGGTTGGGTGAAACAACAATACCTTCCCGACGAGATAAAAGACGCAGTATTCTACGAGCCGACCGAAAACGGCTTTGAAAAAGTGATAAAGGAAAGACAGTCGAAAAGGAAGTAACGTAAAATGCGGTAAACGCAAAATAACGAGCGTTATAACGCAAAACAAGCGAAAGAAGCGCAAAAACGGAAAATAAAACTGTGAAAAACCACAGAAAATCCACGCAAAAACGCTTGATTTTCTTCGACGAAAGGAAAATATGTTACAAATCGAAAATTTGACCAAAACTTATGCGGGCAATCAAAAACCGTCCGTGGAAAATCTTTCTCTCACCGTGAACGACGGCGAGATTTTTGGCTTTATAGGTCCGAACGGCGCGGGTAAATCCACGACGATAAAGAGCATTACGGGCATTATATCCTTCGAGGAAGGAAGAGTGCTTATCGACGGCATAGACCTCAAATCCGCGCCCCTCGAAGCGAAAAAGCATATAGGATACGTCAGCGACGACCACGTGATGTACGAGGGATTGACGGGCGTTGAGTACATAAACTTTATTTGCGACGTTTTCGACGTGCCGACCGCGCAAAGACAGGAAAGATTGGCAAAATACAGCACACTTTTCTCTCTCGAAGACGCGGTTAAGAAGCAGATTTCCACGTATTCGCATGGAATGAAGCAAAAACTCAACATAATCGGCGCGCTTATTCACGAGCCGAAACTTTGGATTCTCGACGAGCCGATGACAGGTCTCGACCCTCGCTCGGCGTACAACTTGAAGCAACTTATGCGCGAGCACGCCGACAAAGGCAACAGCGTGTTTTTCTCGTCGCACGTCCTCGAAGTCGTGGAAAAAGTTTGCGACAGAGTGGGTATCATCGATGACGGACACCTCATTGCGACTTGCCGTATCGACGAGTTGAAAGAGAAGAACAAGGACAAATCTCTCGAAGAACTGTTCCTCAAACTCACGGACACGACGCCCGTATTCGAGCAAACTGCGGAATGAGGCTTGTATGAGAGATTTTCTTATCGTATTCAAAACTCTGTTTCGCAACGCAAATTCGAGGACAGAGGACGCAGAGGGAAAAAAGAAGATTCCCTCGGGATTGAAAGCGTTGATTTCCTTTTTGCCGCTCGTTGCGCTAATCTGCGTTATGGTTGCGTTTTTGGCGGTGGGGCTTAAAAACGTCGGCGAGTTTTCCTTGCTTGTCGTGGCTATCGTTGCCGCAACGCAACTTTTGGTGACGTTCCTTTCGATGTTCTCGATAGTGACGACGCTTTACGGCGCAAAAGATACGCCGTTTCTCAACATGTTGCCCCTTCGTCCTACGTCGGTGTTTTTTGCAAAATTCGCAATGACTTACGTCAACGCGCTCGAACTTTCTTCGGCTGTGATTCTTCCAACCTCTCTTACGTCCGCAATAGTGTTCAACGTTGCAAGTAAATCGATGTTTTACGGATTCTATCCGCTTCTTTTATTGATTTTGCTCGTTTCGCCGATATTGCCGCTTTTCATCGTCAGCGTGCTTTCAATGCCTCTCGTGTGGCTCGGCTCGTACTTCAAGGGTAAACCTACCTTAAAAAGCGTTTTGGTGATTCTGTTCTACGTTCTTTTGATGTGCGCGTATATGGTGCTCGTCTACTATATGAACACGCGCGGATTCGGTCAAGAGGGCGGCGTAGAGATGTCGCAAGGTACTCTCGCTTCGCTTTCCGTGCTTGCAAACGTGTTCTATCCCGACAAGGTGCTTGTAAACTACTGCTTGGGCATCGAAGCGGGCAAAAACTTCGGTATATCTGCCGCCATAACCGTCGGTATGATTGCCGTTATGTTGCTGTTGTCCGTGCTCTTTTACAAGCGAATCAACTCGAAAGCGACGGAAAATTCGCAATCCACGGAATCGAAAACCGCCACGCTCAAACAATCGAACGTCGTTGCGTCCATTATGAAACGCGATTTTACGTCGATTATGCGCAATAGCGCGCTTGCGATGACATCGTTTGCAAATCTGCTTATGGCGCCGATTTTTATCGTCGTGATGTACTTTATCACCAACTTTAAGTCGGGCGCAGACGAGGGTACGACCCCGTTTATGTCCGAAATGATGGGAATAGGCTTCGTTGTGATGTACTCGATGATTTTCCTTGCAGGCGCAAATATAATTGCGAATATGGCGTATACGAGAGAGGGTAAATCCTTTTTTGCTTCAAAAACGCTGCCCATAAACCCCAAAGACAGCATAAAAGCAAAACTTTTGCTTTCCGTAATCGTGCCGAGCGTTCTGCTTGTGCCCATTATGCTTATTGCATTGTTACTTTACAAAATCGACATCGTGTCCACGCTGCTCGTGGGAATCGATACGCTTATGATGATAACCGGCATTTGCAGTATGTCCATACTTTTCGATATGAAAAAGGGCAATCAGCACTGGGAACAGGTTGCCGAAATCAAAAATTCGTCGCAAAACACATATCAACTCATATCGGCGTTTGCGTCGATAGTGCCCGCAATTATCGTATTCGCGCTCGGCATAGTCCTTGCGTCTTGCGAGGATGTTCTCGGCGTCGTGATTGCAAAAGTCATATTCTGGGCGGTGGCGACGGTATTTTCCGTGGTCGTGCTTATCGTCGGATTGTGTCTGCTCAAAGCCTATGGCTTGAAATGGTATGAGTTTATAGGCGAAAACAAGCCCAAAAAGAAGGGCGCGAGAAACGAACTCGGAAGGGGGTTGCTCAAATGATGAAACGCAAAATCGCATTGGACGTCGGCGACGTTCGCATAGGCGTTGCCGTGAGCGATTTGCTGGGAATAACCGCAAATCCGCGTGAAACGTACGTTCGCAAAAAAGGCGATACAAACGCAGATATCGCGTATTTTTGCGAGTATGCAAAAAGAGAGGAAGCGGACGCGTTCGTTCTCGGTTTGCCCAAAAATATGGACGGCACGGAAGGGGACAGGGCGGTCGTGACGAGGCAGTTCGGCGATATGCTGCAAGAGGCGAGCGGTTTGCCCGTTTTATATCAGGACGAGAGGCTCACCACCGTTTCGGCAGAGCGTATGCTCATAGACGCCGACGTGCGCCGTGAAAAACGCAAAAAAGTCATAGATAAGGTTGCCGCAACCATAATTTTGCAATCCTATCTTGACTCGCACCGCTGAAAATTGAGTACGATTTGATATTTTGCTTGCAAATTGCGCAAAATATGTTACTATCAAAATATCAAGATGCAATTCGCAAAATCCGCTTTGCATCGCAAGGAGAAACCATTATGGCAGATTTTTTTGACGACCAAAACAATACTACAGAAGACGACGATATTATAACGTTGTACAACGAAGTTGCAGACAAGGACGAGGATTTCTATCATCTCGCAACTCTCGACGTCGACAACAGATGGTTTGTCGTTATGAAACCCGTCGAGAAACTCGACGATATCGAGGACGACGAAGTTCTCATTTACGAAATTGCCGAAAACGAAGACGGCAACGACGTATTTATGGCAATCGAAGACGAAGCGCTTCTTCAAAGAGTTTTCGACGAATTTATGGCAGAAGTCGAAAAGATGGAAGGTTGCGAATGTGACGACGAGGACTGTGCGTGCTGCCATCACGACTGCAAACACTAAGCCGTCAAACAGCGAATAAATAACGCGTAAAAAAAACGCCTCTTGCAAACGCGAGAGGCGTTTTTATGTGTAAAATCAATTATCAAAAATTAAAATTTCCCCTTTCCTCACGTGTTTGGACTTCGGCGTTTGCGAGGCAATCCGCCTCGTTCGCTTTGGCTACAGCACATCCACTGGATGTGTTGTTTAACGCGTCGCGCCCATATCGCCGTTCAAATTTACCGCTTACGCACGAAGTGCGCTTCACCAAGCAGATAATTTGGCGAAACTGTGGCTTGAATTTTTATCCGTGTTTGAACTGATAGCACAAATTTTCTGCGCGGTTAGTAATTGCGAGAACAAGTGCGGTTTTTGACAATCGCCCAAAAGTTTTCGTTTCTATTTAGGGGATTCCCACGCTATGCTCTGAATGACGACTGGGCGATTGACACTGCCGCCACGCAGTTTGAGCAATGGCTCGCCGCCTTGCGGCTCGTGTTCCGTCTGCGAACGGGCAGAGTAGTAGTATAAGAACGCTTCGAATGAGTGTCCGTTAAAAGTCCGCTCTACAAGTTCGCGGACGGCGGTTTTAATCTCGTCTTCGAAGTTGCAAATTTCGTGTACGAGTAGGCTTCGAAAGGAGACAGGAAGTAAAATTGCTTAAAACTCTAATATTTTTTGAAAAATCGCTATAAAATATTTGCAAAAATTTTTTATATATAATATAATCCAAAACGAACCCGCATCGCGAAGGAGTGCATTCTGTTCCAATCGGAGGTTTGCGCGTCGAGTTCGCGAGAGGTAAAAACAATCTTAGGAGGACCTTATAATGGCCGTAACAACAATGAAAGCCTTGCTTGAAGCAGGCGTGCACTTCGGACACCAAACCAAACGTTGGAACCCGAAAATGGGCAAGTACATCTATGCAACGAGAAACGATATTCACATCATCGACCTTCAAATTTCCGTTGATCACGTCGAAGCCGCTTACCAATTCGTAAAGAGCGTCGTTCAAGAGGGCAAATCCGTCCTTTTCGTCGGCACGAAGAAACAAGCTCAAGACGCAATCAAACAAGAAGCAGAGCGTTGCGATATGTTCTATATCAACCAAAGATGGCTCGGCGGTACGCTCACCAACTTCAAGACCATTCGTACAAGAATCGATCGCTTGAACAAAATCAATCAAATGGAACTCATCGGAGAGTTTGAACTTCTTCCCAAAAAGGAAGTTTCCGCTCTCAAGAAAGAACGTGACGATCTCGAAAAGAACCTCGGCGGTATCAAGAATATGCGCACTTTGCCCGGTTGCTTGTTCGTCGTAGACCTCAAAAAAGAAGAAAACGCCGTTAAAGAAGCACGCAAACTCAACATCCCCATCGTGGCGGTAGTCGACACCAACTGCGATCCCGATCTCGTTGATTACGTCATTCCCGGCAACGACGACGCTATCCGCGCAATCCAACTCTTCGCTTCCATCATCGCCGACGCTGTCATCGAAGCAAAACAAGGCGAATCTTTCACCGCTGCCGAAAAAGAAGAGGCGGTAGAGAAAGTTGAAGAAGCAGCACCTCAAGTCGAAGA